>Ga0209013_10002320_pt1 | contig 17268 bp, 11 predicted proteins | sample Cruoilmetagenom2_FD_187291 | JGI IMG/M metagenome (GOLD analysis project Ga0209013, IMG submission 187291) | Oil polluted marine microbial communities from Coal Oil Point, Santa Barbara, California, USA - Sample 2 (SPAdes) (version 2) | ecosystem: Environmental > Aquatic > Marine > Oil seeps ...
GGTTAAGAGGACCTGCGTGTATGTGGCGAACAAATAGGGTAGTTTAGTCATAATGCTGAACAGCAAATAGACCCTGTAACTTTGTGCCTTTGCATCTTTGCCCCTATGAACCTGAACAGGAAGGGGTTAGCCATGACACATTCTTAACCGCTTGAAATGCCGGAGACTTGGAACGAAAGAAAAGGCTCATTATCCGTTTCAGCGACCTAACATATTGCAATAGTTAGAAAAAAGAAAGGAGAGATAGTATGATCAAATTCAGCAAACGACAACTAAAGACCCCTAGATTAATGCGCCCGGTTTATCTCGTAACAGCCGGTCAGTCCAAATTTGATCGAGCAATGCCGGAGAAAAAGACTGAGGAACTCGCCATTGACGCCCTGACTATGGCCTCAAGGCTTATTGACAAAACCCCGGCAGAACTAAAGAGTTATATTCATACGGCCTATTACGGTCATTTTGCCGACCACTTCGGTGATCAGCTACTAGGAGAAGCAGTAATTCATGATCGTTTGGGGCTGGATCCACTTGGCACTATCGGCATCAAAACGGGAGGTGCAACAGGTGGCTCAACCCTATGGGAAGCAGTAAAAACTGTTGCATCGGGCTATTCGGATTGCGCACTGGCCATGGGTTGGGAACGTATGGACGAAGTCCCTACAGATGAAGGAAACCACCTTATTTCCTGTGCTGCCGACAAAGACTGGGAAACTCCACTTGGCCACATCTATACAGGGTATTATGCGGTTATGGCCCAAAAATACTGGCAGGTCTTTGGAAAGGAGGAAGATTCCTTCCGCCGTACCCTGGCAGAAATCTCTGTAAAACACCATGGGTATGCACGTTTTAATCCCTTTGCCCACGCACCTATGAAAATTACAGTTGACGATGTTCTAAAGTCACCAGTAGTGGCCTTTCCTTTGCGGGCCCTTGACTGCTGTCTGATGAGTGTCGGCGCTGCATGTGCAATAATCTGTGACGAAGATACGGCGATCGAATTGACAAAAAACACCAAGAATAAACCATTAAGGATCTGGGTAACTGCCGGATCCCATACACTGAGACCCGCCTGCCGCCGCGATATGGAAATTCCATTGCTCCCTCACGAAACAGCCGAGCAGTATGCCGACTTAGAGGAACGCTTCCCGGGTGGCGAGCGTTATCCCGGGTTTACAGGCTTTTTAGCAGCAAGAATGGCGGCCTATTATGGTTATCACATGACGGGAATAAATGATCCGATGAAGGATCTGGATGTAATTGAACTCCACGACGCTTTTACTATTAGTGATGTTCAAACATACGAAGACATCGGGCTCAGGCCATACGGGGAAGGCAGGGACTACGTTGAATCCGGAGATTGTTATCATATCAATCCACATACAGGTCAACCGGGAAAATTGCCTTCAAATCTCTCGGGTGGTCTTATCGGATGTATGCATGCCGTAGGCGCGACCGGGATTATGCAAGTATTTGAAATCGCCACTCACCTTTGGAAACGTTGGGGTGAAATACACGGAAATCCTGGTCTGTGGAAAGAGTTCGATCGAGAAAAACCAGATGATTGGACTGACCTTCAAGTCAAGGGCGCCAATCGGTCCATGGCCATCAGCCACGCAGGGGTGGGATCTCACGTGACAGCTACAATTCTTATGGATCCTGACCATCTATTAAAAAAAGACGCCTAAGGGGAGGAGAAAAAATGAGTATATACGGAACCGTACGTGTAAAAAACGGAAAATATAAAATCAAGGGAGAATTTCATCACATCACGCCCAATATGCCGATCAGGAATCAAGACGAGGGCTGGAGACTCATGGGCGTAACAAACCCCAGGGACATGACCTATATCCATACTTATGGAGGAGAATCAGTTTTTTTTGAAAACCTCCCAAAAGGAAAAATTTTCGGCACAAGGTGCGATAATCAGGATTGCGAGTTTAAGGGGACCATTTATTTGCCATTCCGTATCTATTGCCCTGACTGCCTTTTCAAGAATACTGTAATAGACCTTACAGACGTATGCAAAAAAACCGCAAAGGTCCATACCTTTATGGTCTGCGAACGCTCGGGGGCCTTTAACACCCTTGATAAACCCATCAAGTTTATCAATGTGGAGTTCGAAGGTGTTTCAACAATTCTCATGAGCTACCTTTCAATTGGAGAACCCAAGATTGGTATGGGAGTTGTTCCTATCTTCAGGACCGTTAACCCAACCTATACCATTACAGACCTGTCCTGGGTTCCAAAAGAAACACAAGAGACAGACCTGCCAGAGGGATTTACATTTTCATAATCCACCCGAAAAAAAAGGGGTTGCTAATGCAACCCCTTTTTTCCTGACGCAAAGTGTCTGCTCAATAAATAAGGGTAACGGATTCGGCTATTTCTTTCATAACTAACAAGGTAATTGGGCTTCTTCCTCAAGTCCATATCTCAAAAAAAATGCCACTAAATTCCGCAAAGACCAAATATTTGGGATTTAGACCACCCAAACCAATAGTAATCTCTGAGGGCTTTTGCAAAATCCCAAATATTTGGTCGACCTCCTCTGTAGAAATAGGTATGGGCTTGAGGAAGAATCCTAATTACCTTTTCCAGAAACAACCCCTATTTATTGAACTTTTACAACTCAAACAACGATGATAAACCCCTAATTAATTATCAACTTCATCTGCCTCACCCCTACCTCCACACCCATCCCAAGGCATAACTTCCTAACTTCTTTCGCCTTTTCCGCACCATTATCCTTGAAAGAAATAATAATTTCTCTAACATTATGTTTTTTTATGACTGCCACCAGGTCCTCCCGTCCTCCAAAGATAGGATAACCCAGCATCTTCCTCCGCTGAACATTGCGATCATCATCAATAAAGCCCACAAGAAACAATCCAAGGGCCTTATTGGTCTCTATCTCCTTAACCGCCATTTGCCCTCCGATTCCTGCTCCATAAACAATGGTTGCTTTACCTTTATGGTTTCCTTTTCTAATCCCTTCCTCCAACAACCTGAAAGAAAGCCTGGAAAGGGATACCATAATCAACAAAAGGAACCAGTAAATCACGAAGACGGCCCTTGAGAAACTCTGAAATCGATATAAGAAAAGAAGGATCAATATGGTCATCACAGTTCCCACCATAATGGCCTCAATATAGCCGATCAGGTCCCTTATACCTGTGGTTTTCCATACTCCTCGATATACACCCAGGACATAAAAGCAAAGTATCTGACAGGCAATTACAATTGGTAAGGACTTCAAAAAGAAATTGAAATTTTCCCCAAGATTACCCTCAAAGCGCAAAAGATAGGACGTGTAATAGGCCACAGTGATTAAAACTACATCGAGTAGAACCTCTAAGATCCGCCTCTTGTATGTGATATCAATAAGGATGGGGGTAATGCCTCCATTAATACCATTGCCGGAAAGGATGGAGTCCTCTTGATACACCTTGACCTTGGCCAAAAAAATCCAGAAAAAAAGCACAAAAAGCAGGTAAAAGACAACCACTACCAGACTGGTTCCAATGCTTAAATAATTTATGGCAAGGGCAATGACCCCTGAAATCACTGAGAATCCATATAAAACCACAACTGCCTTTCTCTCAGAAAAACCAATGGCGACCATTCGATGAGAAGAATGGTCTTTTCCCCCCTGAGAAATAGGACGGCGAAATAACTTCCGCATAAGGCTTACAAAGCCGGTATCCAATATGGGAATGAAGAGGATCAGTATCGGAATCGTAATTACTGAAAGCAGATGAACAAAACTTCCCCCCTTTATTTGCGAGGGGCTGCCCACCACTGTCAGACAGCCCAAGACAAATCCGATGAATAGACTCCCGGAATCACCCATAAAAACAGAGGCAGGATGGAAATTATAGACCAAAAAACCCATAATAGAACCAAGATATACCACCGTCATCAAGAGGACCGGTCCGGTAAAAGCGCTGGAACTTGGGTTTAGGTAAAGACAAAGAAACAGAAATGTCCCTGCAATGAAAGCAATGCCGGCTGCCAGGCCATCCATGTTGTCCAGAAGGTTGAAGGCATTAGTTACACCAACGATCCACAGAATGGACAAAAAAAGATTAATCGTTTTGGATTCGGTCCATCCGAGACGAAAACCAAAAAACATAAGTATGGATGTGATGACGATCTGACCCGCCAGCTTATGCTGTGGGTCCATTTCAAAAATGTCATCCCATAAACCTAAGGCAAATATAGCGCCACTGCACAGCACCATGGGAACGAAAGGCCTCCCATAAACAGACCAGTCAATAAGACCGGCGGCAAACAACCAAATAGCTATCATGGAAATAAAAATGGCGACGCCACCCAGTAGAGCTGTTTCTTTTTGATGCCACCTGGCGTCCTTGGGTACGGCAACTTGACCTGTGGCCAGGGCCAGCCGTCTTACAAGAGGGGTTAAAATCAAGGAAAGTGCGAAGCTCCCCCCAAGGGCATATATGTAAAAATAGGACGAAATTTTATTCATACTCTTTTCTCAGAGTTGGTTTCCATAATGGTCCGGTGTTAATAAGCTCCTGAAAATCTTGTCAAAAAATTTATGGATTGTTCACCGGCAACGCGTCGCAATAAATAGATGGTAGAAATTAGTAAAAACATGTCTGGAAGCCATGCACCGATTGCCGGAGATAATATCCCCGTCTCACAAATATTTCTTACACCCGCAAAGCACATATAGTAAATGAGAAATATAATCAGACTTACACCCACGCCTGCAGATCTGGCTCTTATCCTCATATGTGCACCTAAAGGTACACCGATAATTCCCATAAGAAAGACAGCAATCGGAACAGAAAATTTTTCCAAAAACTCAATCATTATCTCATTATATTTAACTTCCCCCTTTTTTAGCACACTTAGCTGCCCTATTAATTCACCTATCGACATTTCCTTGGGTGACCTTTCCCTTGAAGCAAGGGCGGCCATAATATCTTTCAACCCAATATTTAAGTCATAGGTGTTAAACTTAATCGTTCTGGCCGATTTAAGATTTTTCTCAATTATAAAAATCGTGCCCTTTATAAAATGTAGAGTAATGATTCTCTGTTTTGGATGCTTAAAGATCCTGGCCTTTTCAGCAACAATGGTGTTTGTTACACTACTATCGCGTCTGTCAACCACGAAGACATCTTTCATCACCTTTTCACGGTTAGAAAAACTATTCACATAAAATTCTACACCATCAAATGGCTCACAAAAGACACGCTCCTTGATCCCTAGATCGGCCTTTGACTGGGCAATCTGGAAAATCAAATCTTTAAAGGAACTATTACCCCACGGGACTGCAAAAACACCTATCACAATTGCAATTAAAAACCCAAAAAAGGAAAATATTGCCACAGGCGGCAGCATCTGATAAAGGCTGATGCCGGACGACTTCAGGGCAATTATCTCACTATCACTGGAGAAACGCAAGAAGGCCACCACCACGGCAATAAGGCTCGTGGCGGGCAGGGCAAATGTTATTATGTCAGGTAAAGAGTATACTACCATACCAAAAACGTGTGTCACATGAACTCCTCGGCTTACTATCAACTCTGTAATAGACAGCATTTTAGTGGCAACTATAATGAAAATTGACACAAACATGCTTGCCAAAAAAGTTGGCCATATCTCATTAAAAATGTATTTATTAAGGGTAAAGTTCATTCTCAACAATAGCACCTCATCCATCCAGCCAGTATTCTTTCCACATTTCCCACATCAGAATAGACCATAGGCGATACTGGTGATTTACCTGACCGGATAAGTGTTCTCTTATCTTTTTTTCAATAAATTTTTGGTCAAACAGTCCTTCCCTCTTTAAATGCCCAGGAGAAAGATAATCTAACATCAGGTCTTTCAGTTCATGGCGAAACCAGCGACCAATGGGCACGCCAAACCCCATTTTAGGTCTCTCAAACAGCTCTGTCGGCACATACCGGGCAAGAAGTTTTTTAAGTAAATATTTCCCGGTTCCATTTCTATATTTGAGACTATCCGGAAGACTTGAGGTGTATTCCACAACACGATGATCAAGAAGAGGCACTCTCACCTCCAGACTAACACTCATGCTGGCCCTGTCTACCTTTGTCAACATGGCATCAGGGAGATACGTCTTCTGATCAACCCGCATGAGTCGTGTAAGAAGTGGCCAATCTTCGGTATCTCTGAATATCTCATCATACTGGCACCCTGGGAGTAACCTCCCCAAAATACAACGCAAGTCCTCCTCTGACCAGAGACATATTGTCATCCGATATAACTCTTTAATATTGGTCTTGCCCATCAACTTGATAAGTTTTTGCCATTTATCCTGGAAATTGGCCACCCTAAGACTTTGAGGTAAAAACCTCCGCCATGGGATATAGCATTTTTCGGCCCAATTAACCGGAATACTTCCTAAAAACATCTCCAGGGCCTTTTTAACTGTCCATGGAAGGCGCTGGAAGGTATTGACCATGGCCTGGGTGCTCCAGTAACGCACATATCCGGAAAATTGCTCATCTCCCCCGTCTCCGGATAACGCTACCGTAACCTGAGAACGGGCTAAACGGCTTACTAAATAAGTAGGGATGGCAGACGAATCGGCAAATGGTTCATCATAGATCTCCGGCAAACGGGGGATAACATCCATTGCCTCTCTTGGGGTGACATAAAACTCGGTGTGTTCTGTCCCCAAATGATCGGCTACCTTAGAGGCCCATGGGGCCTCATTATATGCACGATCTTTGAACCCGATACTGAATGTCCGCACCGGAGAAGGGTTTATCTTTTGCATCAACGCAGCAACTATCGAGGAATCAATCCCACCGCTTAGTAAGGCCCCAAGTGGCACATCACTGATCAAACGTTCAGATACAGCCCTTGTTAACAGATGATCCAGTTGATCAAGACATTCATTTTCCCGTCTCGTATCAAGGCCACTTTTATTTTCAGAACTATCCGGGAAGTCCCAGTAAGTGTGTGTGCTCAGATTATTGCCGTCATAGACCAGATAATGTCCAGGAAAAAGCTTGAATGTGTCTAGAAATATCGTCCTTGGTCCTGGAACATATTGATAATGCAAAAATAGAGGAACTGCATCAGGGTCAATACTTCTCTCAAAACGATGGAATGCCATAATAGCCTTGAGTTCAGATGCAAAGATAAAGGTTCCTCCCTTAAAATAATAATAAAGTGGCTTGATTCCCATTCGATCCCTGGCCAGATAGAAGAATTTTTTACGCCCGTCCCAGAGCGCCAGGGCGAACATACCCACAAACCTTTTAAGACAATCAATTCCCCATTGAAGATAGGCATTGAGCACCACCTCAGTATCAGTGGCACTCCGAAAACTATGGCCATATTTCTTTAATGTTGACCGAATTTCCTCGAAATTATAAATCTCACCGTTATAGACAATGAGCACATTTCCGTCCTCACTGGACATTGGCTGGTGGCCGGCCTGGGAAAGGTCGATAACTGATAGCCGACAGTGACCCAAACCAACGCCATGCTCTCTGTCAAAAAAAATGCCGAAATCATCCGGTCCACGGTGACTGAGACATGAAGTTGCACTTCTAAACGAATCACTAAATCCTTCAAAATCAGTATTGCATCTAAATCCAACGATTCCGCACATCGCTATCCTGTCTTATAATCCCTTTAGTTGCATAAATAAAATGGCAAAATGGGTTTAATACCAATAATTATAGACCTTTTGTAACAGCCCAATAAATAGGAGTGCTTCCTTAGCCCATATTGGAAAAGGTAATTGTGATTCTTCCTCAAGCCCCTATCTATTTCTACAGAGGGGGTCGGCCAACTATTTGGGATTTTGCAAAAGCTCTCAGAGGTCACGATTAGTTTGGGTGGTCTAAATCCAAAATAGTTGGCCTTTGTAAAGTTTAGTGGTGTTTTTTTTAAGATATGGACTTGAGGAAGAAGCCCAATTACCTTGTCAGTAATAAAAGAAATTGACAAATCCGTTACCCTATTTATTGAGCAGATACATACAATTTGAGATGGCTCTCTACCATTTTTTGAATCGTAAACATCCGCTCAATTCGCTCTCTTCCTCGCATACCCCATTCTTTTGCCCGGACCGGATCCTTTAACAAATCAAGAATCTTTGTATATAAGGCATCAGGACAATGTGGCGGAACCAACCAACCGGTAACACCATTAACGACGGCTTCTGAATTACCTCCAACACGAGTAGCGACAACAGGCAGTCCTGCAGCCATGGACTCCAGGATAACATTTGAAAACCCCTCCTCATGAGATGGAAGGACTGAAAGGTCGCTGGAGGTCATCAATCGGGGAATATCCTTTCGTTGTCCCAAAAATTTTACCTGAGTTGAAAATCCCAATTCAAGGATATCTGATTCAAGATCATCCTTAGTTCCCCTATCTTCACCCACAATAAGAAATCTGGCCGCAGGAAACTCCTTGACTATCCGGCTTGCTGCCCTAATAAAATCACTATGTCCCTTATACTGAATAAGATTGGCAATAATGATAATTACTTTTTCGTTTGGATCAATTCCCATTTCTTGGCGGATCTCTTCCCGATTTCGCAGGGCCCTTTTAAAAGGCGCGGAATCCACGCCATTATAGATGAGAAACAGCTTTGATTCATCAATATGATCACGTTCCACAATGTCCTTCCACACTGCCTTGGAATTGACTATCACTCGATGGCTTAATCGATTCGCAATATGATCCAATGGCTTTAGAATCCAATACCTGTCCTGGTGAGTTCCGAGGGCACGACGACTTGTTATCACCATAGGCACCCGAACAATATTTCCGGCTAGGGCAGCCATGAAGGTAACTAAAGGCAGGAAGGCATGAACAATTGCTGGACGTTTTTTCCTGATTAGCCTTAACAGCTTCCACTCCGACCATACAATTTTCCATGGCGACTTTCTGAGATCTCCCTTTTTTAGTCCCCCTCCATATACCGGAATGTCTCTCCTTTCGAACCGACGTCGAAGAGGCCCATCTGCCTGGAGGGCAAATATCGAACACGAAAAACCGAGGGCTTTAAGAGAGCCGGCCAGTGCATACATCTGCTTTTCGGTCCCACCGATCTCCAGAGATCCAATTACAAAAAGTATATCCGGCCTTTTTTTGATTATCGAGTATGCCTGTTTATTCGTTTTAGTTTTAACCTGAGACTTCTGCAAAATGCCCAATTTCGAAGTCTGCGCTTATCTGGTCAAGGTGAAGGATTTGTGGATAGGCACCAGCTATCACCTTACATTTTTATTTCATTGCAATAAAAAATATGCTTGGTTCGGCAATTGCTACGCCATAACCAGCAAGAATCAGGCGAACGAGGCCCTTGATTTTGCCCCCAAGCCCCAAGCCCTTAAATTTCACGAAAGCCCTCCTTCTTACTACGACATCGCTGAATGAAATGGACAGACTTTCGCGCATGGTTTTTAGGTCAAAGGATCTTCTATGACCCCATCGATGGAAAACTTGGCCGCACCTGGGACATATAACCTGGTTTAGGACCAAATTTTCACGATAGGGCACAGTTCCAATAAACCACCCGCATTGATCGATCACCCTGACAACCTCACTTATACCCATATAAAACTGTTTTTTGTCCAGATGTTCCAATACTTCAGATGCAACAACAAAATCAAAGCTGGAATTATCAAAGGGCATCTTCTCAATATGCCCTATATGACCTTTGATATCTTTCTCTAAAATACGTTTAATTGTCCTTTCATCAGGATCAAGGGAGCAAATATCCCAGCCCAGTTGTTTTGCCGTATCCTCCATATATCCGTTCCCTGCCCCAATATTTAAAACACGGGGAACCGAAGTTTTTTTCTTTCGAGCGATTTCTCTAATAATATAATTTATCCGGGGCCTTGCGCCTTCAAATGTCTCAGGGCATTTGTTCTGGAAATGGGCCCACAGTTTATCCTGACTGTTTGGGCTGATATCAGAAATCCTCACATTCATGTGTCTCTTCTTTCCGCAACTGTTTGAACAATGACAAAAAAATTAAGAACATTGAAATAGCATACACAATGCTTGTTGACAGACTGATACCTGCCACACCCATATACCTCACAAACACACAGTTACCAACAATATTTGTCACTAAATTAACCGCTGATATTCCCATAAGTATCTGATTTTTTATTAGCGCACTTAGCAAACGAACTCCTAACATTCCCGTCATATAAAATGGTACCTGCATTAAATATAATACCTGAACATTTGCAACAAAACGTGTGTCTGTTGGTGAAAAAGCGCCTCTTTCAAACAATATTTTTACTATAGGTTCTGAAAAATACATAAACAGTAAAACCAGTGGAATTGTAATAACAAGAACCAAACGAATATACGTCTTGAGTGTATAACGCACACCAATCCAGTCTTTAACCGCAACCATACGAGAAAAATGAGGAAAAACGGCGGTGCTCAGGGCTAAAGATCCTACACCCAATATGAACCCTATCAGCTTGTTACCGTAACTTAGGACGGAAACGCTTCCCGGACCCAGCATCGCCGCCATTGACTGATCCACAAAGCTTGTACTGCCCATCAAGATAGCCCCGGCTGTCATAGGCAAGTATTGTCCAATGACTTTTTTCATAGGGACATCCAGGCCGTACCAACGTGGAATGAGGGAAAACCCCTGTTTTCTGAGACCCGCAAGGAGCAGTCCTGCTTCTGAGACATATCCCATTACGGTTCCAATAACAAGGGCATAGATACCAACACCTCTTCCAAACACCATAAGCGCAACCACTGTTATGCCGGGCGTGATAATAGGTGCTATGGCTGCCAGTGCAAAACGCTCCCCTGCATTGAGGATGGAGGCCCAAATAGTAGCCAAACCACTGAAGAATAGAATAGGAAGCAGAAGATAAAACAGAGTTTGCGTGAGCCCTATTTTTTCCGATCCAAAACCGGAACCCAGTATTGGAAAAATGTAGGGAGCAACAATTGCTAATAGAAAAGACAAACCTAAAAGCAGCAATATGCTCCAGACCATCACACTGGAGAAGAGACTTTGTGCAGCCCTTTTGCCATTATTCTCCCTTACCTGAATAAAGGTTGGTATAATAGAGGCATTGAATGAACCGGCAACAACATTTATTGCAAAGGAAGGCATCAAAAAGGCAATAAGAAATGCATCCAAGGCATCAGAGGTGCCAAACTGTTGGGCAATGACCAGTTCTTTGCAAAGGCTGGCCATCTTGACCAAAAAAGCAAGACCGCCTACCGTTATAATAGCGCCCAGGATTCGCCGATTAACAGACCTTTTAAACCATGTCAGCCAATGGCTCAGTCCTATTTGTAACGGGTTATCCATTTTGTGTACAAGGCTTCACTTTTGGATTAAAGATCCGGCAAGATAAGCTGCACGGACAGATGAATAGTGAACAAAAACCTGGAAGATGAAATGAAAGAATGTTGGGCGGCACGAAAAAATTCATTATACCTACTAATTTGAGCGATTCTTTACGTTATGAGAGGCTGTCTCAAAAGCAAGCGTTACCGTTTTGTTCATGTTTTCCCATTAAATCAAGATAAAGCGCTTCAATATCTTTTATAAGATGTTCTTGCGAAAACTTGTATTTTACAAAGGATCTCGCTCGCATTAAGCGTTTTTCGTTTTTGTATTTATCCACTCCTACCAGATATTTTAATCCCCGGGCAAATCCCAGGACATCATTTTTTCGACAAAAGATACCCCGTTCACAAACCACAAAACCGTCTGAGGATGGCACACCATCTCGTGGACCCAGAAGGTCCAGCACACCACCGGCATCCGTTGCAATAACAGGGACCGAACAAGCCATAGCCTCGATAATCGAAACAGGGGTCCCTTCATTTATTGACGTCAGCGCCAGGATATCAAGGTCTGAATAGACCTCGGACACATTTCTTATCCATCCACAAAACCGGACATACCTCGACAAACCATTCCTGTTACAATAGCCTTCCAGCTCACCTCTTAATTCACCATCTCCCACTACTATAAATTTTACTCTTACATCGGGATTCTGCTCAAGGAATGCCTCTGCCGCTTTTAAAAACATAATATGGTTTTTTATTGGAACCAGACGGCCAATAATACCAATTAAAAGAGTATTATTGTCCAACCCCAGATTTTTTCTGAAATGACCTCTCAACGCCCTGCTCTTCAGAAAAGGATTTAGGTCAAATCCCAATTCAATAGTCTTAATTTTCGCAGGCGCAGCAATTCGGAATTTTTCTGCAAGTTCCTTTTTCTGAGTTTCACTTATGGCAATTACCACATCTGTTGATTTTGCCAAAAGGCGCTCTATCCATACGAAAAGAAGCGATTTCGCCCTGCTGAAATACCCCTCAAATACATGGCCGTGAAAGGTGTGAACCATTCTCACGTTCTGCCTGCAAATAATGTTATACATCACGGCAGCTATCCTGGCGCTGGTTCCTGCCTTTGCCGTGTGTGTGTGAACGATATCAGGCATTTCTCTACGAAGTATTTTAAAAATTTGGAAAAAGGCCTTAATATCCATCATAATACTTATCTCTCTCTGCAATTCGTGGATTATAATCGGTTTTGTTTCCATTGGTTTAAAAAGATAACTCATGTCCCCCTCCTGGGGAGAGATCTTGCCGGTAACAAGAATTGACTTAAATTTTTTCTCATCCAGCCCCTTCGCCAATAAATGAACATGAATTGCAGGTCCACCTATATTCATGCGGGCGATAAGGCGCATGACCTTTATCCTTTCTTCCATTCCTTCGAATAAAGCCTCTTTTTTGGGCTTTTTTAAAATCGCCCTTCTCTCACAAAAAACACGTATCCCATTTGAGGTCAGGGCAAAAGGAAGTCGAAGAGAGAGCCCGGTAATAACCAAAGGTTTCAAGGACCATAAGGAAGGCTTGTTATATTTGTTAAAAAGCCAGTAGCTGCTTTTGTGAAATTCAAAAATCGAGCGTAGAATGTTCTTTTCACTGCTTACGCCAACGTAATGAATAACGAACGTCTTGGGAAAATAAACAACTTTCCATCCCTTACGCCACATTCGTCTACACCAATCAGCATCCTCCCAGTACATAAAAAAGCGCTCATCCAAATAGCCGACATCTATCAGGGCATTTCTCCTAACCACCATACATGCGCCTGAAACCCAATCCAGCTCCATGGCACTTATGCCATCAGAGCTTGTCGTCAAAATATTTGCACGGGAAATCCGATTATTAGGAAATATCTTTGTCAGAAGCGTATTTCGCCCGAATAATGAAGTAAGAAGGGTAGGAAATCGCCTGGCCGAACCCTGTACCGATCCATCCTCATTCAGGATTTTAGGACCAAGAATCCCAACATCAGGATTTTCTTCCATGTGACGCACAGCTGATTTAATAAAATCACCACCCACATATGTATCGGGGTTCAACAGGACTACATATGGTGCACTGCCCTGTTTCAGGGCATTATTGACAGCCTTTGCAAAGCCCACATTGTGTATGTTTTTCGACAGCTTAACCTCAGGAAACATCGATGTCACTCGGTCTATGTTGTCCTTGGAAGCATTATCTTGAACAAAAATCTCTGCAGGAAGTCCGTAAAGCGAATCATAGACGGACCTGAGGCAACGCAACAAGTGATCCGTGCTATTATAATTAACTATTACAATATCAAGTAAATTCAAACCATTCCTCTTCTCTTGGTCTTTACAACAATTCGTTACTGTTATCCATTTCAAAAAAAACAAACTTTCATCGTATAAGCTCAATAAATAGGGGCATTAAGCCATCCTTGGGATAAGGATTTGGCTATTTCTTGAAGGCGTTCTCTCAAATGGCGCTTGCAACATCCTTTGCAGTGGCCGGATATTTGGGCTTTGCAGCAAATAAACCCCCGGCGCTATGCCGGTTTTTGTAAAAGCCCAAATATTCGGCCACATTCCTCGAAAGGTTTAGAGAACGCCTTTAAGAAATTGCCGAATACGTTGCCCCCAATTTATTGAGCAGACACCTTTCATCCACCCTTTTTCCTCCTACACAGAAACAGAATACGACCATTTTCAAGGATATCTTGATCTAGAAAATCGAAAAAGTTTCCAAAGCTTGACTGAAAGACCTCCAAGTTATATGGCAGGTGTTCTTCACCTCGGTTCCGTAAAAGTTTTTGAACCATGGGATCAGAAGGAGGAATAAACTCGACAAGCAAGTGACTTGCAATACTTGCCATCCATTCCGCCACCAAAGAAATAGGCACATTATTAGTTAACACCAGGTGATGGATAAGCGCCAATGCCAGCATGAGGTCCGCGGGGCCACGATCGCTCAGTCTCAAGCGTTCACAGTTGTCCCATCCAAGTCCCGGCGAGGGATTTGCCAGATCCATGGTTAGTGGCAGAATGTTCCTATGCCCGTTTTCCCGGGACAGGCTCTGGTATAAATGTTCGGTGCAAGCCGCATCTCCATCAATACTCACTACAAATGCCCCGTATGATGCCGCAATCAACGAGAACTCACCGGTATTTGAACCTAAATCCCAAACCATTTTTGGCTGCAATCTCCGGACAATTTTATCAATATATTCTGATTTTCCGGCAACATCCTCTTCCATATAAGTTCTTATCTGTCCATATTCCTCCCAAAGCCTGGAAGGATGTTTCCATTTTATCCCATCAACGGCCCTAAATAAAGAACTTATCAACCCGATCAAGCCACGGTCACTCACTTTGGGTTTTCTGAGAAGCTTTGATTTACCTATATCTTCCTTTCGATCTGCCAGGGCCTGAAAGCGACCATGCAGCATTAAGTGCATAAAAAGACCTGGTTTTAAAAATCTCCAAATCGGTAATAGTTTTATTGCCAGGTCTAATGGATAGCCGTCAATATAGTTTCTCCAGAGCGAAAGTGTGCGTACATCGCAATACGCCGCCATAGCCAAGGGAGCTATAAAATGCGAGCAAAATTGTCCATATGCAACCCACGGACTTTCCGGAACCCTTCGCCCAATTGAAAGCGTATCTATCAGGCGCAATTTTTTTCCTTCATATTGCACATTAAAGGCGCTTGCATCGCGTAGCCAAAAACCAAGTGGCAAAAGTATTTTCATTGCATCAAGATGGATCAAAGCTGCGTCTTTTAGCAAAGAAAACGGCCACTCCCAAGGATAGCTTATCATGGGCAGGCGGGGATGAGCCAGGCAATAAACCGTTCCCTCAGGCGCAAGATTACTGGGGTTTACTTCCTGGTGTGACAGCAGCAATCCCCTTCCAATTAGCTTGTCATATACACCTGAATCCCGCGCAGCCTCAAAATCCATGATCCCAGGTTTGAAAATGCTTCGGTAGACCTCTCCGTCCTTCATGAAAACGTGCCCTGAGGGATCTCTAAAAGAACCTGAATCAGCTATTATTTGTGTCATTTTCTTTTCTATCATTCTTGCGACCTAAAAGCCTGCTGAAAAATGAACGCAAACGACTCCAGAAGATACCGATAGATACACTTATGGCTGCAACTGCTGCTATAACAGCCTGAACTATCATGCTGCCTGTTGCCGGATCCAGATAGGCGTAGACGGTATTCGCAGAAAATATCAATAGACAACAAAAAATTAGTGATATAGCGAGTATCGAGTTTGATTTCATGAATTCCTCCATCTTCTTTTACCAAACCTTATTCTTTTTTCCATTTATATTCTTTACTGTACTCTATTTCAGAGGCAACATCTTTCATAACGGCAAATAGACGCACCTCCGGAGTAGCACTTTCCTTAATAATTGAGGATGAAAATAAGAATTTAAATCCTGTTTTATATAGGGCGGAGTTGTTAAAATATTTGACTACATCAGGTCTATCCACATCAGTTGTGCCGGAATAAAGAAACTTGCCATTCAAAAAAACCAAAACAGCCTCCGGTATTCGGGATCTTTTAACATCGGCAACCCAACCGGAAAACGCAACAAAATCGCCGCTGATATCAGCAACATCCAATGAACCCTTTATCGCATTTGGAATTACAGGTATGGATTCGCCTTTTGAGGAAACAATAATTTCAGTATGTTTATCCGATTTACCTATTGAATATGTAATAGCCTCCTGGCTTTTTGTAGATAACAGGTGAATCTTTCCTTTATCCTGAGAGATAAGGAAAATTTCAACCCTATTTTTGCCTTTCTGAAATGCCGATTCAGGTGCCATGGCCGAAAATAGGGCCATTTTTCTTTTATGCGAAAAGCTTTGTGTGACAGCACATATCTCTCCATTAACCGCAATCGCCAGGTTAAGGGGGTCGGTAATGTCTTCATTTAGGGACAGGTTCCCCTTTATTCGCGCTGGGATAAAACCAGAGTCAATATCCACATGGTTGAGCAAGCTCAGTTGATCGAGTTTAACCTCAATGTCTGATTGACCTGATACAAAGATCTCACTGATATGCCTGCCTACTATTTCACTATGAAGTCCTATTTTGAATAATCCCTTGGGCTTTGCCCCGGAGCCAAATAGATTGAGCTTTCGTATGAGCGATGCATTTTGAGCATCGAAAATTTTGGAATCAAACACAAATTTCTTTGAACGGTAATCATAAATTGTTTTATAATTTCGCCCTGGAATAGACTGATTGAGTAGTGAAGTTCCATCCACCTTCCACGGCAAACGTATGCCAAGTATATCGGTTATGGTGGGCAGGATATCAATCGACTCCGCATTTCGGTCGATAATTTTTCCCTTACCTTGATTAGGCGCTTTGATAAAAAGAGGCACGGGCAGGATATCCTCAGGATGTCCTTTAGAGACCATTCTTCTTATTGTATTCGGCCAGAAGCCGACACCATGATCGGCTGTCAAAATGATCAAGGATCGGCGATATAACTTAAGGGCCTTTAGTCTTGTCACAAGATCACCGACCAATTTGTCGACAAAGCCCACCTGCAAAAGATGGCGTTGATATGCCTGAATGACGAGCCATTCATTTTTGTCCCATTTATCTGTTTTAATATTCAAGCCTGGTATTCTCAATCCCGAATCAGCATATAACTTTCCGGATGGGAGGTACCTCCATGGTATATGCGGAAGCTCGACGTGCAAAAAATAAAGGGTGGGCCTTTCTGATATAGAGATAGATTCTACAAATTCTTTAAATAGCCCTGCATGGTCCTTTAATGAGGCCCGTTTTTTGGCCAAGATGTGCTGAGTTTGTCCCCTCGAGACCTTAGTTGCGCTCACAAATCCCTTCCACGTTTGTGTCACAACCGGAAGTCCGGAGGTTAAATCCGATGGAAGAATAATATGAAG
>Ga0209013_10002321_pt1 | contig 17267 bp, 14 predicted proteins | sample Cruoilmetagenom2_FD_187291 | JGI IMG/M metagenome (GOLD analysis project Ga0209013, IMG submission 187291) | Oil polluted marine microbial communities from Coal Oil Point, Santa Barbara, California, USA - Sample 2 (SPAdes) (version 2) | ecosystem: Environmental > Aquatic > Marine > Oil seeps ...
GGTCGTCGCTAATGAAAAGGATCGCCGTTGCCAGTGGAAAAGGCGGTACGGGAAAAACAACTGTAGCAGTTGCACTGGCAGAATCTCTTTCAGTGGATAATGACCAGATTGTCCTGGTTAGTGATTGTGATGTTGAAGCGCCTAACGTCCATCTTTACTTGGATCCGGATTTTGAACAATCAAAGGATGTTCATGTACTTGTCCCCCAGATTGAAGAGGATAGCTGCACAGGATGCGGGATTTGCTCTGAGGTATGTCAGTACAATGCCATTATCCTTCTGAAAGACCGCCCCATGGTTTTTCCATCTTTATGCCATGGATGTGGCAGTTGTACGCTGAACTGTCCTGAAAATGCGATCCGGGAGATCCCGAATCAGATTGGGATCCTTGAACGTGGCATTGGAAATGAGAATATCTATTTACGCCATGGATTGCTTAATCCGGGTGAACCTTCGACAGTGCCAGTAATCGCTGCCTTGCGGAAATGGAATGATGGAGTTTCGCCCCTACTAGAGATCATTGATTCTCCCCCTGGAGCATCTTGCCCCGTTGTGGAAGCCATCCGGGGAGTAGATTTCTTGCTTCTTGTAACAGAACCGACCCCGTTTGGTTTACATGATCTGAAACAAGCTCACCAGGTGGCGAACGAACTTGGAATCAGAACGGGAGTGATCATCAACCGGGATGGATTGGGTGAAACTGATATCAATAGTTATTGTCGTGAAAATGATATCCCGCTGTTAATGACAATCCCGCTTGAAAAAAAGATCGGTGCTGGACTAGCACGAGGTGATACTTTGCTCGAAATTTACCCGAAATATGGGGATAAATTCAGAACATTATACGAAAGAATTGACCAAATGCTTGAGGAGGTTGTGGGCTTGTGACTCAATTAGTTATATTGAGCGGAAAAGGTGGTACAGGTAAAACCAATCTCAGCGCCGCTTTTGTTCATTTGTATCAACAGAAGTATCCTGGCCAAAAAGTTATATTGGTGGACGCTGATGTTGATGCAGCTAACCTTGGGTTGCTTCTGGAAGCGGAAGAACATAGCAAAGAGGTGTTCATCGGAGGTGCGATTGCTAAGATTGATCCGGTTTTATGTAATGGTTGTGGACGCTGCCAGGAAGTTTGCCGCTTTGACGCTGTATCCTCCCAGGATGGAAAATTTGTGATCGATCCGATTTCATGTGAAGGTTGTGCAGCATGTCTTTATCAATGTTCGGAGAATGCGATCTTACTCAATAAACAGCAAGCTGGCGAATGGTACATTTCAGAAACGCCATATGGGAAATTCTTCCATGCCCACTTATATCCGGCCCAAGAGAACTCAGGTAAATTAGTGGCTTTGATCAAATTCAGAGCCCAGGAAGAACTTGAAAAAAGCAGCGCAGACCTGTTGATCGTTGATGGGCCTCCAGGCATTGGATGTCCGGTGATCTCTGCGGTATCCGGGGCTAACATCGTCCTGCTTGTCACTGAACCAACCCTGGCGGGTTTACATGACCTGGGACGAGTCCTGGAAACCACAACACATTTTGATGTTCAGGTGGAAGTATGTATCAATAAATCAGATCTTTATCCTGAAGGAGCACAGCAGATCCGAAAGTTCTGCCACGAAAAAGGTATTGATATACTGGGTGATATTCCCTTTGACCTGGCTGTTCCCCGGGCAATGAGCCAGGGCCAACCGGTTACTAAATTCGATCCCCAGTCACCATCTTCTGAAGCGATAAAAGGAATTTGGGAAAGACTTATGACTGTTGTAGATCACCATAGTACAGATAAACAATTGATCCCAGTTAAATAATAAAGTCAAAATCAAAGGAGAATATTATGAGAATAGCGGTATCAGCAGACACAAATCAAGGCCTGGAAAGCCAGGTTGCCCACCATTTCGGACGCTGTCCTTTTTTCGCCCTGGTAGAGGTCGAAGATAATCAAATCCAATCGGTTTCCGTGATCGATAACCCGTTTTTTGCTGGGCATGAAGTTGGCCAGGTACCCAATTTTATCAATGAACAGAAAGCTGATGTGATGTTAAGTGGGGGGATGGGGGGCAGGGCGATCCAATTCTTCAATCAGTTCGGAATTGAGCCGGCCACTGGAGCTGCTGGCACAGTTGAGTATGCTGTTACTTCTTACATCGAAGGCAAAATTAAGGGAGCATCATCCTGTGCTGAGAGTGAAGCACATGGCCACGGCCACGATCATCACCACTAGTTTTTGTGGTTGAATCCCTTTTCCTACTCTGTTTGTGGGGGTTTGAAGATACAAGGGGAAAAGGGATTATTCCCAAAATCTCTTTTTTGGATTAACTCAAATTCAGTATTGAAGATTGAGCTCAGGACTCGTTCGTCTATTTGGCATAACTGCGAATGGGTTTGAGCCAGGTCCCGATAAGGACAGTTACGGAGTTCGATCTGTGGGCCATCCGGGGTTGCTTTCCAGTTGGCATGATAGTGGTATCTATTTAAAAATGCCACAGCCTGGTTAAAAGTTGAGATTCGGTTCCCTGGCTCAGATTGATAATCTTCCAGTATGAAGCTGGTGATCCTATTTAGCATTGTTCGATATTCATTGCCTTCTCCCAGGGTTTTCAGCATCACTCCCAACAGGTTCAGGATATTATCCCCTAGAGTTTTAGAGGTCAGGTTATAGAGCATGATTGGACGTCCAGCGTATCCTCCTGAACGTTGATCAGATACCTGGACTAATCCTTCTTCTTCAAGGATGGCCAGGTGGTAGCGAATATTGGCAGGTGTCATCTCCAGAAAGCGGCCCATTTCGGCTGCCGAAGAACTGGGGTGAGAAGTTAAGTATTCAAGGATCTCAGTTCTGGTGGTCTGCATGATACCAGTATACCAATTCTGAGGAAATAAACAAAAGAAAATTTGTTTTAATAATTGTTGACAAGGTAGAACAAAGGGCAATATAATAGGGAAGTTGTACTAATTATCACTAGTTTCACTGCAAGGAGCGTTTTTCATGCCGAGTGAATTAAACAAACCTGAATACAATATTCCCCCCGAATTGGAAGGCACAGTAGCGATAACAACCCTGGATCGAATTTATAATTGGGGCCGGCGTTATTCTGTCTGGCCGATGTTCTTTGGCCTGGCTTGCTGTGCTATCGAAATGATCGCCACCGCTGGGGCACGATTTGACATGGCTCGTTTTGGTATGGAGATCATGCGGCCCAGTCCCAGGCAATGCGATTTGTTGATCGTTTCCGGGACAGTCACCAAGAAAATGGTTCCCCAGGTTGTTCGCTTATATAACCAGATGCCAGAACCAAAATATGTTTTATCCATGGGCGCCTGCGCCTCCGGGGGAGGACCATTCAAAAGAGGATATAACGTCATCGCTGGTATTGATAAATATATCCCAGTAGATGTATATGTTCCTGGCTGCCCTCCTACACCGCAAGCACTAATATATGGTTTTATGAAAATCCATGAGATGATCGATAACCAATCCATTAAAGAGGTCAGCTGGTACCAGAAAGAAGCGGATGAGGGCATCCCTGTACCTATTCTCGGTCCGGACCTGATCGATGTCAGAGATTTTCCTAACTTGATGGAAAAGGCACAGGAAAAGGAAACCCAGGCATGAACGAACAAATAATTGAGATCAAACCTCACGAACAAGAAATATTAAACCGGTTTCCTGATTGGCTAAGTGCTGATGAGCGGGAAGGCTATCATGGCCTTTTGGTTGGAAGCGAGAATTTGCTAGCCTTGATGGAAACTCTCAGGGATGAATATGGATATGATTTTCTAACATCTGTAACTGGAGTGGATTATCTAACAGAAGAAAAAATGGAAGTGGTATACCACCTCTTCAAATCCACTGGCGGCGCAATTTTGGAGATCAAAGTTCAGATCCCGCGTTCGGATCCAGTGATTCCATCACTGATGGATTTATTCCCCGGGGCAGATTTCCAGGAGAGGGAAGCCTGGGACCTGCTTGGTATTCGTTTTGAGGGTCATCCAGACCTGAAACGGATCTTGATGTGGGAAGGATTTGCCGGACATCCTTTGCGTAAAGACTGGCAGGAAGTATTTTTTGAGGGTGAATTCAAACCATACGAGGACCGCTGGCCCGAAGGCAAAGTATCCAAGATAGAAGAGAATAATCCCTATAAAGAAAATATTGAGTATCCAAAAAGTTTTAATCCTGAAACTTGGGTCCCGGAAGGAGAGGAGCTGCTCTTCACGGGAACAGCCGTTATCCCCCAGGATGACCCCAGTATTGAAACAGAACAATTGATTGTAAACCTGGGTCCCCAACATCCATCAACCCATGGTGTTTTTCGGATGGTGGCAAAACTAGAGGGTGAGACAGTTGTAGATCTTGAACCTGTGATGGGGTACCTGCACCGCAACCATGAAAAGATTGGCGAACGAAACACTTACGCCATGAATATGCCTTATACGGATCGGCTGGATTATTTCTGTTCCATGAGCAATAACTTTGCTTATGCGGTGGCAGTTGAAAAACTTCTGGGAGAGAAGTACCAACCTCCGGAACGAGCCGAATACATCAGGGTCATAATGGCGGAATTAACCAGAGTCCTGAATCATTTTATGGCAATCGGATTCTTCTTGAATGACCTGGGCGCGTATTTCACTCCAGCGTTATACACCATTAAGGAACGAGAATTGATCCTGGACATCTTTGAAGCCGTTGCTGGATCGAGGATGATGTGCAATTACTTCCGATTCGGAGGTGTTGTGCGCGATCTTCCTGATGGCATGGAAGAGCATATCCGCAATATGGTCTACGAACGCCTTCCGCGGCAGGTGGATGAAATGGACCGCTACCTCGTTGAAAATGAGATCGTGAAGGGTCGCAGCCAGGGTGTTGGTATATTAACCCCTGAACAGGCCATAGCATTCTCGGCTGTGGGACCGGTTCTGCGAGCGTCGGGTGTGCCTTATGATATCCGCCGGGCAGATCCCTATAGCATCTATGACCGGTTTGATTTCGATGTAGCAGTTCGTTATCACGGTGATATTTATGACCGCTTCCTGATCCGCTACGATGAGATCCGGTCAAGCATAAAAATCCTGCAGCAGGCGATAGACAATATCCCCAAGGGAGAGGTCTTAGCCAATAAACCCGCTTATAAATTCAAGATGCCTAAAGGTGAAGCCTACGGACGCGTGGAAGGGCCAAAGGGCGAACTGGGATTTTATGTGGTATCAGATGGAACTGACAACCCCTATCGCTATCACGTCCGGGCGCCATCATTTATCAACCTGACTGGATTACGAGAAATGAGTCTGGGAGAAAAAATGGCTGACCTGGTTGCCATTCTAGGATCAATTGATATCGTGCTGGGAGAAGTTGACCGCTAACGGGCTGCAGGGTCACTGGAGATGATTATGAAAGGATTTGGGATTGTCAAAGGGTTGGGCGTAACCCTGAAACATATTTACGACACATATGCCGAGGATTTCAAAGCAGGTCGGAAGCGTTATTATAATGAAGATGGTGTTCGGCAGCGCATGACCCATGATACCAAGGGTATTTTCACCGTGAACTATCCGGAGGAGAGGCTTCCGGTAGCAGAGAACTTCCGCTATGTTCCGTTCCTGGTATACGATGAGGTTGATGGGGAGAAAGTTCCCCGCTGCACTGCCTGTGGGATATGCAGTAAGGTCTGCCCATCCCAATGTATTTGGATCACCCGCGCAGAAGATCCGGAAACCGGCAAACCATTAAAAACACCGGCGAATTTTGCTATCGATATCGACTTGTGCATGAACTGCGGATATTGCGCGGAATACTGTCCTTTTGACGCAATCAAGATGGATCATGATTACGAGTTGGCTTCTTATGATCGAATTGTAAATGTCCATCATAAAGATCGCCTCTTAAAACCAGCCTCGTATTATGCTGAGATCAGGCCGACTTATTATGCCCTGGAACAGCAGGCAAAAGCTGAGGCAGCCGCAAAGAAGGCTGCTCGAAGGGCTCCTAAAGAGGGACAGGAAGGTGGCCGGGAACGGCCTGCTCGTCCTGAGCGTCGAGAACGCAGACAGCGTCCTGAACGAAAAGAACGCCCGGATAAAACTGAAGAATAGACTTTTATTTTTATTAGTTTCGGACCAAAAACGGTATGACTACACAACAGCGGTTGGAAGAACTTGAGCAGCAAATCGAGGATTTGAAGAAGTCCCTGCCTGCCCACTCAATTCCGACCGCTATGTTGTTAACTCTGGAAGAGCTGGAAGAGGAATTGGAACAACTTCAAAAATTGACTAACGGGGAATCTGATGCCTAAGCCTACGATCCTCCTGGATTACCAGCGATGTGATCCTGACAGCTGTGAAGGCGGTATCTGTGCGGCTGCTGTAGTTTGTGAAAGGAAGGTCCTTCGGCAGGAAGCTCCTGGAGAGATGCCAGCTGTATACCCAACTCTTTGCCTGGCCTGTATTGCTTGTATTGCGGAATGTCCCCATGATGCCATACGGCAGATGAAATAAAAAATTGTCCGTCCACTTTCCTGTCATTGCGAGGAAGAGCAGCTTCCGAAGCAATCTGAATCAAATTAGACTGAGATCAAAATCAATAACTGGCTAATTACCGAGCAGGAAGGTTCGTCTCTCCAAGAACTGATCGAAAATTAAGAAATTGGTAGATGCTTGAAGTACAGATTGCTTTGTCACCTTCTCTTCGTTCAGGTTCCTCGCAATGACAGTATTATAATGGCCTGAGTGCTTTGCTCACCAAACCGTCCCCGGTCCTGTCATTGCGAGGAAGATCAGCTTCCGAAGCAATCTGAATCAAATCAAATTGAAATTAAAACCAATAACATGCCAATTAGCGAGAAGGAAGGTTCGTCTCTTCTAGAACTGATCGCAAATAAGAAATTTGCAGATACATGAAATCGAGATTGCTTTGTCACCTTCTATTCGTTCAGGTTCCTCGCAATGACAGTACTGTGGATGGGACATAGTTAACCAGAAAAATCAGGCAGTTCATCAGGAAGGCCCAAAATATCCCTGGCTTCTTTTTCCTGATGATCCATGACTAGCAGCTCGGAGATCTGATTATCTCCCACGTAAAATGAAGGCGCCTTGTGGTAGGGGACCACCACTGCCCGGATACCATTTTCTTCCAGGATGGACTGATCACGGATAGCTTCGACTGTCGGTTGGATATTCAAAGTGATTGATTTCATATTTCACCACCATTCTCCTGAGTCAATTTTACTCTACCAGGGCAATTTATTGGATCGTGTTTAACAAAACTATCAGCTAGTACAACCCTAAATAAGCGTATAATCAAATCAGGTAGTGATAAATCTAACCAAAACCAGGTCAAACGGTTTGGGTCTTTACAGTTTTGTTAGACAGTCCTAGCAGTTTGACGTTGATGTTTTCTGTCGTTATAATGAATATATTAAACCAGGATAAATATATGAATCGGTTGAAATCCCGCTTTTCAGGCAAAAGTTCTGGGCAAAGCTTCGTCGAATTGGCGATAGTACTGCCCGTATTGTTGTTTTTGTTGATTGCATTTGTAGAGGTCGGAGCAGTCATCTATAACTACCTCTCCCTCTTGGATGTTGTCAGGGAGGCCGCCAGGTTTGCGGCTGACCGAGATCCTGAAGTATTAACTGGAGATATGAGCAACTATCCTATTAGCGCTTGTGAGGACAATGCGCTGCATTATTACCTGGATACTGCCTGTGTTGTCATCGGCACGAATTTCAATCAGGACATCGCCCTCGATCCAGCCACAGACGATATCGCTATCTCCATTTTCACCATTGCAGGTAATGTGGTCGCTGACCGCAAACCCAATGACGGTGATGGAGTCTGGTCGCTTTATGGGGAAAACTGGACCAAAAATTGTGATGGAACATTGGATTCAACCACCCCATTTTTCCCACAGCAAGTCACTGATTCCTGGGTGTCTATTGCCCCCCCAACCTCCGGACCTGGGACACCTACTGTTGGTGCCGGCACTACCGTTCCTGGTGGCCCCACGGATAAAGGCATAGTCTTGGTTGAGATATATTATTGCCATGAACAATTGCTCAACTTGCCAGTGATCAGCGATCTGCTGCCCAACCCGATCCCGCTGCATGCCTTTGCAGTCATGCCGGCACCCATGGCAGCTCCCACGCCAACACCACTGCCCTAGATCAAAGTAGGTAATTATGAAAAAGAAGAAAAATAGGCATAATATAAATCTTTCTCATATGATTTCCCGAACCTTCGGCCAAATCAGGGAAGGAAATCTCCGGGAACGGGGCCAGGCTATGGTGATCACAGCGGTTGCCTTTTTGGCTATGCTGGCATTTGCGGGATTGGTCACAGATGCCGGTACCCTGTACCTGAATTTCACCCGCTTGAAAAGAGGTTTAGACGCCGCTGCTGTCGCGGCGGCCAACGAAATTCGTGATTCATCCCTTCCAGCGGCCCAACGGAGAGCATTGATCAGGGAATCTGCCAGAGAGATGCTGGCATTGAATAATATTGAGAATATCTATTCTTTGGAAACCTACCTCTGTGAGGATGCTGGTATTCCGGCAGGATTTGCATCGGTATGTCCGGCATCGGGAGAAATTAAACGAAAATTAGCCTGGATCCAGGCCACCCAGAACAGCCCGGTTTATTTCTTACAGCTATTTGGGGTTACCGATGTTCCGATCACCACCCATTCCATAGGTGAAGCAGCCTCATTGGATGTCGTGATTGTGATTGATACTTCCGAATCCATGGCTAATGAAACAGCTGGATTCACCAATGAATTTGATCCAACCGCTTGTAATGCAGCCAATAACTGCCAACCGCTCCGCAAAGCCAAGGATGCAGCCAATGCCATGATCGATAAGTTCTTTGATGGCTATGACCGTATTGCCATCGTCACCTATGACGTCAAAGCCACCATCCATGATCCAGACGCATCAACCCCAAATGTAGTGCTTGAAACGGACCACACAGCTGTAAAAAATGCAATCAATGCCATCCAGTTATTCGATGGTCCAGGGCCAACTGAGATTATGGCATTCGGCGATGCCCGATATGGTGATGTAAATCCAATGGATCTTGATGGAGATGGAACTTATTTTGAAAGCAAAGATATTGTTGGTTCAACTTGTACGGGATGCGGGATGCGCGTTGCCGGGGATATTCTCAAAGCCCAAGGCAGAGTAGACAGTGTTTGGATCATCGTATTCTTGTCAGACGGCACAACAAACGTAAGTGATCTGCCACCTGCTGCTCATGGAGCATCACCTGAGACTTATAATACAGATCCAAATTATAATGAAGTACCGGCAGGTTTCACGGACGGCTTCTGTGGCGGGGCGATTGGAGCCAGATTGTGGACCAATGAGCCTAGCACAGCTTATTCCTGGTGTACAGACAGCGATCCATCAACCCGCTATTGCGGACCATTTCATGCCGCTGCTGGTGAATGCCCGACAGGCTCAACCTGGGTTGGTAACGCAACTCCTCCCTATGATACTGAAGATTACGCCCGGGATATGACAGACCGGGTAGCCCTGGTATATCCAGAGTATCCCTTGGATTCTCCCGAACCGAAAGCCGGGGATGAGATAGCGATCTATGCCATCGGCCTCGGTAAAGCGGCTAAACCTCCAGATTATGACGGCGAAATGTTGTTGAGATATATGGCCAATATTGGGGACGATAACTTCCGCAACCCGATCCCTGACATTGTTGCGGATGCTTATCCTGCGGATCCTTGTGATGGCGTGGCTCCTCAAACTTCTTGTGGGCAGTATTATTACGCGCCCACCGGTGCTTATTTGACTCAAATTTTCGAAAAAGTAGCCGGAAGCATCTTCACCAGAATTACGCAATAATTGGTTCATCATCCACTGGAGAGTATATACAAAGAGCAGTTTCATGTTATACTGCGTATAATCATATTTAAGGAAGAGAGCTGTAGGAAATGAAATCGGGGCGGATTTCTCACACCAAGACTAAAAGTCGGGGTCAGGCAATGGTAGAGTTTGTCATTGCCCTCCCGATTTTGTTGTTTGTAATCTTTGGCATCATCGAATTTGCCAGGATGGTCTTTGCCTGGATGGCAGTTCAGAACGCAGCCCGCTTTGGTATTCGTTACGCCGTTACCGGCGAATTCAAGGAAATTTACTGTATTGAAGCGGGGAACCTACTGGGCGGAGCCCACGTTGCAGCAGATACGGATGGGGGAGATCCCCAGGATTGCAAGATCCCGGATTCTTATACAAATGCGGATAAACATGATAAAGAACGCGAACTGATCGACATAGCGCGTCTATTTTCCATTCAGGACGCCGCTGTAGGGGGAGGGACAGGGTTATGGCTGCGCCCCAACGTATCTGGTAATTATGAGCAGTATCTTGGCCTTCATAATGAAGCCTTTATTGGCCTGCCTGGTGAAACCGGGTTTTACCATATCACGATCTGCAGCAACCGCGATGGACTATACCGCATGACCCCTAACTATTCGATCCCCTTGTGCGAACTTATTCCTGGCTTACAATTAATGGATGATGCCGGAGGCCCGGGTGACCGAGTTAAGGTTCATGTTGAACACCGCCATCCTCTGTTTTTGCCTATCCTGACAAATATTTGGCCATCTGTTACTTTGAACGCTGAGCGCGATGGTATCGTTGAAAAATTCCGCACTTCCCGCTCGTTGGGTGTTTCTGGTCCTATCCTTTCGGCACCTACCTGGACCCAGACTCCAACTATTACTCCAACACCAACGCTCACATTAACACCATCGATCACGCCAACTCCAACGGCTTCCGCAACCCCTATTCCTGTGGATTGTGCCTTAATTGAAGTTGACTACAGTATGGTTGGAGACTATGGGGGAGGATTTTTTGGTGCTTTGGTGAGAATTCGAAATAACAACCCGGTGCCTATTCACATGCACCAGGCGGATATGGCTTGGGATAAACTGCCCGCCAGCCGCTATGTATATTCCATGCGGTTCCTCAGCGACTGGACCATCCTGGATGATATGTTCCCGGATACAACCTGGGCTCCTGCAGTTCCAATTGAGATGGCTGCAGGTGGACTTGGTGATTATGTGGGTTTATTCAAGCCGGTGGCAGAACCTGTCCAAGGGGTTACTATTGTGGATCTGGAATTTGATGATAACTGCCATAAAGGTATAACTGCAAACATGCCTACAGCAACGGTGAGTTTGACACCGACTATCACTGAAACACCTACGATAACCCCAACCCCTGATTGCAGCCAGTATTCGATGAGTAATTTTTCTTTCGCCAGTGGCGCCGTGCAAAGTTTGACTGTAACCAACGGTGATGTGGTGGATACTGATGCCACCCAGATCCAGCTTGACTGGAATTATGCCGAGTCCTATGGTGTTGCCAACGGTTATCCCAACCTGAATGTCGACTGGTTCAGGTGGGGTGGAAGTTACATCCACCTGGGCGGGAATGGCGATTTTGTTTTTGATTCGTCATCTACAACTGATTGGGGCGGATCTGAGCCTTTTATTGCAGGAAGTTCATATACCTGGGAGATCGACTTCGATCTTGATTGGGCTTTCGGAGGGACTTTATCGGATGTTGTCAGCAATGACTTTGGCGTGATCATTGATTTTGACAACGGCTGCCAACTGCGTCGGGATGCAGTTCCCAGACCGATCAATTCCTGGACGCCTACCGCCACACCAACTGTAACCTGGACACCAACACCACCACCGCCGCCGACGAATACTCCGCTGCCAACCAATACACCAACTCCTTCAAATACACCGTTGCCGACAAACACACCGACAATAACCTATACACCGTCCATCACACCATCGCCTACAACAACTCCGCCCCCGACTGTTACGGCGCAGCCAACCAATACACCAGAACCCACCGAGACGCTAAATCCTTCAGTTACTCCAATACCACCAACTGCTACTCCATTAACTCCTACGTTAACCCCGAGTATTACTCCAACAGTTCCACCTACTCCCACATGGGAAGATCCTGATTAACGAACAGGAGAATTGAGAATATTCTAAATGGCTATCCGTATAGGATAGCCATTTTTGATTCAAATTATGAGCAAATTATTCATTTTGTAAGGTGATTTTCTCCCTAAAACGTCCAAAATGCAAGATTCTTGCCAAACCTAACAAGGTTGTTAGTTTAGAGGGGTTGTGGAAATATCCAAGGGTGCTACACTGAGAGCGAAGTCCAATTTATTTCAGATTATCGGGTTTCATTGGACAAAGGAAAAAGCTCATGACGAAACAGAAACGGACCAAACTAAGCATTCTCAGCCTGATTTCGTTATCCCTGGTCATTGCTGCGGCAACCTATGGTTTTGCCGAGGCAAGCACAATACCCAGTGCTGGCATCATGGGTGTTGAATATGGTGTGAAATCTGCTTACCAGGTGTCCAGGATCAGCTACACCCTTGATGTTGATAACCCCACATCTTTTACCGCTGTGGATTTTGAAATCGATCAGTCTGGTGTGGCCATCATAGCCGGTGTATCAATCGCAGAAAAAGGACAGGTAGTCTGGGCTGATGATTGTGAAAAGGTTGGAACCAGCTGGACCTGCACCTTCGAAAAGAGCATTGATGTTCTGGCAGCTGACTGGCTGCATGTAGTTTCCAATTAGTAAAAAAAACAATATTCGCTTTCCTCTGGGTGGGATACAAGGGGAGAGCGATTGATTTTAAGAGAAAATTGGCGTGGATGAATATTCTTCCACGCTATTGGCATATGGAAACAGGAGATTATGTTGCGTATAGGGGCAAGATCCCAAAACAAAACCCGGGGCCAGGCGATTGTGGAATTTGTTCTCGCCCTCCCAATTTTGTTGTTTATCTTGTTCGGGATCGTTGAGTTCGCCCGCCTGACTTTTGCCTGGATGGCTGTACAGAATTCAGCCAGATTTGGTATACGCTATGCTGTCACTGGCGAGTTTAAGGACATATATTGCGTTCAAGCTGGCAGCAATCTGGGCGCTGATCATATTAATGCTGATGTTTTTGGAGGAGATCCCCAGGATTGTTTGATACCCGATAGTTACACGGGCTCGGACAAGGCTGGCAAAGAACGGGAGTTGATCGACCTGGCCCGGCTCTATTCGATCCGAGATGCGGCCACAGGCGGTGGAACCGGCCTATGGCTGGAGCCTGCTGTGGCAGGAAATTACGATCAGTATCTCTCCAGCCATAACCCAACTTTTATCGGTATGATAAACGAAAAAGGATATTTCCACGTCACCACCTGCAGCAACCGCAACAATCAATTTGTTCTGGATTATAACAACTATGCTATCCCCTTATGTTATGACGGCGTTAGCAGCCAGCTGATGGATGATGCCGGCGGTCCCGGGGATAGAGTTAAGGTTCATATTGAACACCAACACCCGATCTTTTTACCGTTGATCAGCAATATTTGGCCCTCTATCGCTTTGAATGCTGAGCGCGATGGCATCGTGGAGAAATTTCGCACTTCAAGGGTGATGGGTGTTTCAGGTCCCATCTTGTCCGCTCCAACCTGGACTCAAACTCCGACGATCACCGATACACCGACGATCACCCCTACAACCACGCCATCAGTGACACCATCGCCTACATTTACTCCGATCCCGGTTCAGTGTGATCTGATCGAAGTGGTGAACAGTTACGTTGGGCACTGGACATCTGGATACCATATCGCTTCGGTCACGATCCGCAATAATAACCCGGTCCCGATCCACCTGATTTCAGCAAATCAGCAATGGGAAAAGAATGATCCAGGCAGGTATTACTGGGCTGCACGTTTTAATAACAGCAGCTGGGATATCCTGAATGATATGAATCCGCCTACAAACTGGAATCCTTCTCCGAGCATCGAGATGGGCCCAGCAGGAGTAGGAGATTATATTGGTTTATTCCAACCCCAGAATATCGGTTTGGAAGGTAATACTTCTGTTGATCTTGAATTTGACGATGGCTGTCATAAAGGTGTGACGGTGAACATGCCCACGGCAACAGCTTCAACCACTCCAACGGAAACGGCAACACCAACCATCACACCCACACCGGACTGCAATTTATACACGCTGGGTAATTTCAGTTTCAGAAATTACGCTATACTTCGAGCCAATATTAATAATGGTGATGTTGTAGATACCTCACTTGTGTCATTGGAGTTGATCTGGGAGTATGCTGAGCAGTATGGGGATGCCAATGGCTTTAGTAATCTCAATATGGATTGGTATAAGTGGAATGGATCCTATTTCCCCGGCCATGGCCAGGGCGGAACCCGGGATTATTCCTCATCATCGATCTGGAATGGAAGTGTTCCCTTTAACGCCGGAACCAATTACCGCTGGGAAATCGATTTCGATTCTGATTGGGGCGGGGGCGGACCAATGACTGGAGTAGTAAATTCAGATTTTGGTGTACGGGCTCTTTTCGATAACGGTTGCAGCCTGACCAGGAACGCTGTCCCGCGGACAATAGCAACCTGGACAGCCACGGCTACTGCATCGACAACCCCAACACCATCACCGCCACCTCCACCAACCAATACTCCGCTGCCGACCAATACACCTTTGCCCAGCAATACACCGCAGCCGACCTCGACGCCAACAATAACCTGGACTCCGTCGACCACTCCTTCAGCTACAACAACACCAGTGCCTTCCCATACCTCCTGGCCGACCAACACACCGGTGCCGAGCAATACACCTGTACCGAGTGTTACACCGGTTCCACCGACCATCACGCCAAAGACACCCTCTGCTACACCGAGTCCGTCTGTGACTTTACCTCCATCACCTACGTGGGAAGATCCTGATTAATTAACAATAAAAACCACAAATTGTGCGATGAGGGCACCAACTTTTACAACTACTCCATTGCCTATAAGTACCCCGTTGCCAACATTCCCAACTGACTAAATTTTATAAAGCCCTCTTTGAGGGCTTTATTGAATCTCAATCCCATCCTAAAACAGAATTTTCCTATAACTCTAAATGAATTGAGCTGAATCCCGCTTCTTTGCATGGTAGCTGAGAGTGAGGTTTTTACTTTCGTAGAGATCATTCTGTGTGGTGGAAAAGTATCCTAGTAAAACTTGAGTAAGTTTTATCTGTAAATAACAAGTTTTCCTCTAAACTAACAAGTATGTTAGGTTACCAAAGATGATTTTGCTGAGGGAATTTTCGAAAAGTGATGATTCTAACAGGGTTGTTAGTTTTTAGGGGTTGTCCAGAATCTCCTTGATGCTACACTAATTTCACCTTATTGACCGTATTTACTTGATAAATACGAGCTATTTTGCTTAAATATGCAAGATTGGAGGAAAATATTCATCGGCTTGTGGTAGAGGAACATGGATAGCTCCACAAGAGGATATTTTCGAGAAATATGGATAAATCAAAACTCCAAACCAGAATAAATAAGAAAAATGGCCAGGCCATGGTCGAGTTTATGCTGGCTTTGCCAATTTTGCTCTTTGTGATCTTTGGGATCATCGAGTTTGCCCGCCTGACTTTCTCATGGATGGCGGTCCAGAACTCAGCCAGATTTGGCATCCGCTATGCAGTCACCGGACAATTCGATGAAGCTTACTGCGTCCAGGCAGGCAGTATTCTTGGCACAGATTTTATTAATGCAGATATTTTTGGTGGTGACCCCCAGGATTGCCTGATCCCGATAGAGTATACTGGTGCCGATAAGACTGAAAAAGAACAGGCATTAATTGATATAGCTCGTTTGTATTCTATCCAGGATGCGGCCATAGGTGGTGGGTCTGGATTATGGGTGGATCCAAATGTCTCAGGAGATTACACCCAATATATCACCCTTCATGATGCGGCTCAGATTGGCCAGTTCAACGAAAAAGGTTTTCTCAATATCACCATCTGCAGCAACCGGGCCAATCAATACCTGGTTGATTATAATAACTATCCAGTCCCCCTTTGTTTAGACAGCCTTGGTTCAATATTAATGGATGATGCTGGTGGTCCTGGGGATCGTGTTAAGGTCCGAGTCGATCACAGGCATCCGTTATTCTTGCCCATTATCAGCAACCTATGGCCTTCTTTAGCTATCAATGCCGAGCGCGATGGTATCGTGGAAAAATTCCGAACTTCGCGGGTTATGGGCGTTTCCGGACCTATCCTATCTGCTCCAACATGGACCCAGACCCCAACGCCGTCAGATACTCCAACTCCAACCCTGTCGCCTACACCAACTCTAACCCCCACAGAAACCAATACACCGATACCGGTCCAGTGTGATCTGATCGAGGTTAGTGACAGTTTTGCTGGCCACTGGGTCTCGGGTTATTACATTCAGTCAATGACGATTACCAATAACAATCCGGTGCCGATCAATTTTTATTCTGCCAATCAGATCTGGACCAAAGACGATCCGAGCAGGCAGGTCTATGCCATGAGATTTGATTCCAGCGGATGGGCCATGAAGTATGATAGTGTGCCCGATACACTCTGGGCTCCCGCAGCGCCAGTCCAATTAGGAGCAGGAGCGGTGGGTCAATATATCGGACTATTTTTACCCAGATATGTGCCTCTTACTGGCCTCACTTCAGCAGATTTAGTATTTGATGATGGTTGCTTAAAAGGGGTTTCGGTTGATATCCCGACTCCGACACTTACTCCCACTCCGAATTGCGATGCGTATACTTTGAGTGAGTTCGATTTTCATAACAGCCACCAGCAGGAGATCATGGTCACCAACGGAGATGTCTGGAACGATACCAGGGTGACCCGGATCCGCTTTGATTGGACCTATTTTCAACAAGTGATGGAAGGTACCGCCTGGGAAGGTATTTTTGTAGATTGGTTTACGTGGAATGGGGTTTCTGCCTGGGGTTGGGGGGATGCCGGATCTCCAGGAAATGGACAGGACATGCTTTCGTGGACGGATTCTTCATCAGATTCCCCTTCTTCCTGGACGGGACCCCTGCAGTTTAATCACGGAAATGCCTACGCCCTCCGGATTGATTTTGACGGAGCCCCGGGAGCAGGATCCATCGTAGGTGTTTCGGCGGAAGACTTTGGCTTGATCATCGATTTTGAGAATGGGTGCCAGCTTAGCCAGGCATCAATCCAGAAAGGCCTGGTAACCTGGACGCCTACCGCGACACCGCTGCCTTCCAATACCCCCACGCCAACTCCCACAGGAACCCCGACGGCTACCTCTCCTCCGCCGACCAGTACTCCGCTGCCGACCAATACCGGGACGCCTACCGAGACGCTTATCCCGAGCGCTACGCTCCATAAATCCTCCACG
>Ga0209013_10002322_pt1 | contig 17260 bp, 22 predicted proteins | sample Cruoilmetagenom2_FD_187291 | JGI IMG/M metagenome (GOLD analysis project Ga0209013, IMG submission 187291) | Oil polluted marine microbial communities from Coal Oil Point, Santa Barbara, California, USA - Sample 2 (SPAdes) (version 2) | ecosystem: Environmental > Aquatic > Marine > Oil seeps ...
CTTTGCCCATACATCCAACTCTTTTCTTACAGTCAGTTTCGCGATGATATAGATTTGCCACATGTAAAAAAATATACCTATAGTATTGATCACATAGCCTAGCATCATCAGCCATTCTTGAGTTATAAGTGCTCCTATGAAAACAATCCCTACTCCGGTGATGACCAGTTTAAATGCCATATTGATTGCTTTTTCATCAAACCCGTGTGCAAGCGAGAACATTGGGATGAGGATCAAAGACAATCCTATAATAGTCAACACTACATACCCGGCAAGCACCGCATACACATGGGCTTTAAGCATCAAAGAGACATTAATTCCCAGATCACCGCTTAACCCCAGTGCAATAGCAAAACCCGTAAGAATACCGAGCAATAAGTAGCCATTGCTCCATGCAACCGTATCTACTGTCAGTGTTCTTATTTCTGTCTTTTTAAGTGTTGCAATGTTTTCAAATGCAAAAATGAGCATGGCTACAAGTACCAACAAACCTCCATAAGGAAGAAGCGCAGGCATCAGCCAAAAACCAGCAACCATAATTGCTGCACCAAAACCAAGTAATGGTAATATGACATAATAAACATCAACTACAACATGTCCCACTTCAAGTACCACAGGGATAAGCTGTGCCATGGCTCCAAAGATGATCATCATCACAAAACCCAATAAAAAGAGGTGCACCCATCCTGCTACATCCATCTGTTGATAGCTGAATGTAGGCTCAAAAAACAACAATGCCATCATGGAGAGTAGGTAAAAGATTACCCCATATCGAAAAAATGGGGCAATAAGGCTAAGAGGTGGTGCAAAATCTCTAGAGATAGGTGTCATAGATGATTAACCAGCACAAGAGTTTTGATCAAGGTCTGCTTTTTCACTCTCTCCTGACTTATAAGAAAAAGTAAGTTTTACACGTCCGTCTTCCAATTTTTCAGTTTCTATGTCATAGTTTTCACCGATCTTGGAGATGAGTCCGCCTGGCTTTTTATGATTGATCATGACTACTTTTTTATTTGGAGCGTCAAGCAGTTTCAAGCCTGCCATTGCATTGACCATCGGGTCAGGCGGTCCGCATTTTGAAGTATCAAATTCAATAATTTGATCTTCACCTAGTGTATAAGTAAAAAAAGGAACATTCGCTCCCTCAACTTCTATAGATTCTTTAATAATGTCTGACATTCTTCTTTCCTTTTTATTGATATCCATTATTATAATGGATTATTTAAAGCATTATCTTGACTTATATCAAGATTTGCGACGTAATGAAACTCAAATCACTATTTTTTAAGAGTTAAAATACTCAAACATATTTTAACTCTTTGAGTTTCAAACTAAGATATAAACTCAAACTCAAAAGCCCGATAGTCAGGAGATAGATAAAAGTATAGCTTGGGACAAAACTTAGTATCACACCTCCAAGGATCGGGAAAAAGAGTCCCAATGAGGTTATATTGACCTGAAGTGCTGAATAGACAGGTCTTTTATCTTCAGGTGCGATCTCTATGACCAAATTCATATCGCTGATCTTAAAACCGTCAAATGCTACGCCAAAAAGTAAAAAGATAAGTGCATAACTATACACACCCTGGGCAAAAAGTGCGATAACAAAAGCAATGATCATAAAAAGAATACTCAGTGAAAGCATCTGTTCATAGTTGTGAATTTTTCTCCATAGAAAAGTACTGCCTAGTATACTGCCTAACATCTGTACCGTGATAAACCCGCCAAGCATCCAACCTGTAAGCGTAAATGAGTTGTTTGCATTCAGGATGACAAAAGGCATGGCTAGAAAGTAGCTGTAGCCTAACAAGATAACGATGATCTGCTGTTTAAGTCTTTGGTCACTTTTTAGAAGTGTGATGGCATTTTTCACAAACAGTGCAAAGCTATTTTCTTTCATAGATACATTCTCTTTTACAGGTTCTTCAATCGTTACAAACGTAACGAATCCTATTGCCATCAGCAGACTGCTGATCATAAAAAGATAAGCATAACTCTGAGGAGCTTCAAAAGCACTCAATACATATCCGGCAATGCCGCCACTGATGATCGAAGCGATCGCAGCAGCAATTTGTCTATTTGCCATCGTCTTGCCACGATATTTTTTAGAGAAAAGTTTTGCTTGAAGTTCTTTAAAATATATCGCACCAAATCCTGCGGTAAAAGAGAAGAAGAAAAGCCCCACACCTATAAAAAACAGGGTAAGAGGCTTGTTGCTATCTCCAAGAAAGAAGATACTCACACCTATGAGAAGCCAGCTGAGAAATCGAAAGAAAAATACTTTTTTAAAATAAGGGATCACTTTTTTATACGCTTGCGCATGAAAAGCTGCATAGAGCTGTACTACCACAGCACCTCCACGAAGCAAAGAAGCAAAAATACCTACAATAATAACACTATCACTAAAGTGATGCACCATAAGAGGGAGGATGGTTGAAGGTTCTGCTATGGTGATTGCAAGGGCTAAAAAGAAAGCATGCACAACATTTTTGGTATTGTTTTTTGGATTATCTATTTTAAACATATCTATTTACTTTACTTATTTTCCTACAAATCTATCATCAGATTTTTTTTCACTTATTTCATCAGCACTGGATTTCATCCACCCTGATCTGCTTTCACCCTCTACTTTATCAAAGTTTTCAATGTAGGGTTTAATGTCCAAAAGAGGTGTCCCATCAAGGATGTCTACCCCCTTAATAGTTACTATGTTTCCTTCAATTTTCACAAGTTCAACCACTGAAAGACCAAGACTATTGGGATGCATAGGTGTACGTGTGGAGAAAACCCCTCTTGGTGTATGGGTTTTGTCATTAAAGGGAATAACGGAAAGTTTAGGTTCTTTTACCTCATGAAAATAATAAATTAAATACACATGAGAAAAACCATCTAAATCTTGTAAACCTACTTCATACTCTTTTTTAAATTCAATCGTTGCATAGGTTTCTTTCGCTCCTTTTGGTTGAACTGGCATATTCACCAAGTCACAAAAGGGAGACTTCACTGTGGCTATTTGTTGTAAGTGTATTTGCATCTATTACCTCATCCCTACTGCACGAACTAAAGCGTTAATACAGATTGCATCATACATTGTATTTTCTCTTCTACATCTTTACCTTGTAAATCCATAAAGTCTATCTGTAGACGATAAATTTTTTCATTCTCTAAAAGAAAATGAAACACCAAATACCCTGCATAGAGTTTTGATTTGGATGTTTTCTTTCCTGGGTCGTCTTTGTCATTTTCATAAATATAATAATCTATGAGAAGTTTTTTAGCACTGCTTTTTGTTGCCTCTTTATGAGAATCAATCTGTTTTTGAATCATATTATCCACTTGCTCAAGACTTATATGATCTGCTAATTGTGTCGGCATATATTCAGAGAGTTTAAATTTTGATTTGATCTTTACATTGCCGCTTTTAATGGCATCCTGCATGGTCTTTACGAGTTCTTGTTTATACACATATTCAAAAGTAGTTGATCTGGTATGGCAAGAGAGTCGTTCCGTATTTGCACTTTTTTGATCTGTGATATCTGTAAACAGAATATAAAAGAAAACAATGGTGACCAGAGCAGCAAAGTATTTAAACATTTTTCTCCGCTTTGGCAAACATAGTTTTTACCTTAGTCATGAAGCTTCGTTTTTCCTCTTTTGCCTCTTCTTCTACTGAAAAGTACTCAGCGGGAAGCTCATTCTCGGGTGTGCCGTCTACATTGATCACAAAAAGTTCAGGATGAATCAACTTTCTAAGTTCTCTGCGTACTACCATATTTGTAGTCATGAGACTCATAGAACATCCACTGCAGGCACCATCTAACTGTATGTACACCACTGCATTACTTACACCCAAAAGAGAAATACCTCCTCCATGTGATGCAACATATGTGCTCACTTGCGGCAAAGCATTTTTAACAGCATAATAAAGTTCTTCATCTGAAAAGGGAAACATCATCTATCCTTTATAATATATAATTATATTAATTATTTGTATTGATTATAGTTACTTCTCTCTTAATTTTTTATAAAATTTATTATTTAGTGAAATTTTTATTGAAATACTCTTCAACAAGACCGTCAAAATACTTCATACGCTCTTTACCTTTAGGCATCGTGGAACGTAATCCTTTCATCTTTTGTAAAAACTCCCCTACAGAATCAGGAATGATCTTTTCAAAATGACGGCGTATCTGTTTTGCAAAGGCCGGAGAGGCACCCCCGGTAGAAAAAGCGATAGTCAGATCTCCCTTCTGTACATACGAAGGGAAGATGAAGTCACAGTAATCTGTGTTATCTACAGAGTTAACAAGTATTCTACTGCCCCTTGATTCTTCATAAATGGCTTTATGCAATTCCACTGTATCTGTAGCCACAATAACAATGTCAAACCCCTCTATGTCACCTTTTTTATACGCTCTTTGATACAGTGTCAGACAGTGGTCTTTGATAAGGTTTTGAGCTTCCTCTTCTACTCTTAATGCTATCACTGTGATCTCTTTTGTAAAATTTACCAGTTTTTCAAGTTTTTCAGTAGCAATATACCCACCACCTATCACTAAAACTTTAAGATTCTGCATATCCATATACATAGGAAAATACGCCATAAACATCCTTTTATCAATTGTTATTTGTAATTTAACAAAAGTTTATCATAATAGCTTTGATATGTATCAATTATTCCTAACCTATTATTAAATATAATCCTAAATAATAAATTATAAATAATGGAGCTAAAAGTGCAAAATGAAACAATGGAAAACGAATTACTCTTTCAAATGCAAAATGCATTTCCTATGACACAAAGACCTTTTGAAGTGATAGCCAAAGAACTGAACACAACAGAAAAAGAGATACTTTCTATGGTCCAAAAGCTCAAAGAGGAGAAGATCATCCGGCAAACCTCTGCTATCTTTGATACTAAAAGACTGGGCTACAAGTCTTCATTGGTTGCATTTAAAGTAGATGAAGATAAAGTGGACCAAGCTGCAGAGATCATCAATGCCCATCCTGGGGTGAGTCATAACTACCTTCGTAATCATGACTACAATATCTGGTTTACCATGGCAGTTGAACCAACTTCTAAATTTGGGTTAGAAAGAACTATTGAAATTCTAAAAGAGCGTACAGGTGCTGAAGATGCCATCATCCTCCCTACACTCAAAATGTTTAAAATTTCAGTGAAGATGGATACCACAGGGAAAAGAGCCAAAAAAGAGAAAGTTAAAAAACTTGCACACAAAGAGATAGAACTTACACCTCAGCATATTTCAGTCATTAAAGAGTTACAAAAAGATATTACCGTAGTAAAAGAACCATTTAAAGAAGCTTCTGAAAAACTGGGGCTCGATTATGAACAGTTTTTTGAAATAGCCAAAGAGCTTAAGGAGAGTGGGGTCATGCGTCGTTTTGCAACCATCTTAAACCACAGAAAAGCAGGTTTTGGTGCCAATGCCATGTCTGTCTGGGCAGTGCCGGAAGACAAAGGAGAAGAGATAGGGAGAGAGATGGCAGAATTTTCAGCTGTCAGTCACTGTTACCTCAGACCCTCTTATCCTAACTGGCCGTACAACCTTTTTGCCATGGTACATGCAAAAACACAAGAAGAGTGTGATACGCTCATCGAGGAAATGGCAAAAGAGAGTGGCTTAACTGAGTATGGTAAACTTTACTCTACAGTAGAGTTTAAAAAACAAAGACTGGTCTATTTTGATGATGCTTTTAAGGCATGGGAAGAAGCAGTTTAGTGTAGTATCCGTCAATCTCGTTCCCACGCAAGCATGGGAACGAGGGAAAAGAGGTTTCGTAGGCGCATTTAATTGCCTCTATATCCTATTTTATCCTTAAAATCTGCAATACAATTGGTACAATCTTTCATTGTATTGGTCTCTACTATATTAAAAAGTGCATCTTTATTTAGTACTGTTAATTTATGATCTTCGACTGAGATGATACCCTCTTTTTTTAACTTAGTGAGTATGCGTGAAAAGGTTTCAGGGGTCAGGTTGAGTATAGAAGCGATCTCATTATTTTTAAGTCGGTTGAAGATACTCACTTTCTTGATCATCAGATCTGCCACTTTTGCTTCAGAAGAGAGAATCGTCTCTTTATGTACCAAAGCAGAAAGCATCATCACTTTACCTGTCAGAGACTTGATAAGTTCCAGAGAAAACTGTGGTTGGTTCAGGTATTCATACAGTTTATCAAAATGAAGCAGACCGATAGCTCCGTCACTTACAAATTCACAGGTAGCAGGGAATATCTCCTGTTCAAAACAGGCAAATTCTGCGATAAGACTCGGAGCAGTAAAGCGGTTGATCTGTATCTGTGTCCCTTTAGGAGATGTTTTATAGAGTTTTACGCTTCCCTCCATCAAGATATGCAGATACTCACTCTCATCACCCTCATAAAAAACAATACTATCTTTTTTATAGTGCTTGACGTGAATTGCATTTTGCAGCTCTTTAATATAGGACTCCCCTAATGCGGAGAACATAGGTATCTTTTGAAGTTGAACCATTGCTATTACCCTTATAACTTAGTGAATATGTACCGTACTATACAGTAGTATAGATAAAGAGTATTCTATAATTATCCGATAATAACCATTTTTAGAACAAATATAACTTAATAATAATAAATACTTATATGAAAGTATTTATTTTTCAAACCAGGAGAGTTGTTTGTGCAGATTGACTACTTTCCCCACAACAATCAATGCCGGGGTAGGCAGATCTTTTGCTTTTTCATAAATATCTTCCAGTGTACCTATGACTGTTTTTTCATCCGGTCTGGTACCACGAGAGATCACCGCGATAGGATAATCTTTTGGTTTTCCTATCCCTATAAGCTTTTTACAAATGGTTCTAAGACGATGTAGTCCCATTAAAAAGACAATGGTATCATCACTTTTATAGTTTTCCCAAGGAATCTGTGAATGGTCTTTACCACTTGACTCATGTCCTGTTACTACCCTAAATGAAACGGTGATACCACGATGTGTGACAGGAATACCTGCGTACTCCGGTACTGCGATGGCTGAAGTGATTCCAGGGATGAATTCAAACTTGATATTGCGTTCAAAAAGGTAGATTCCTTCTTCTCCGCCACGTCCAAATACCAAAGGATCTCCCCCTTTGAGGCGTACCACGTTCTCATGTTTGAGTGCAGACTGGTAGATCACTTCGTTGATCTCTTCTTGAGGAAGAGTATGATGAGAATCTTCTTTTCCTACATAGACAAACTCACAACCGTCTTTTGCTTCTTTCAGGATATCCGGATTGGCGAGTCTATCATAAATGATAACGTCCGCTTCTCTCACCACACGTAATGCTTTGACCGTTAAGAGTTCAATATCTCCAGGACCTGCTCCTGTTAAATAGACTTTTCCCATTATATCATTCCCTTAGTTTTTTCTTCTGTCAAATAACACGAGGGGTCTTCTGCCCACATGTCTCCATAAATTGCATAGGCACGAGAGCGTGAACCGCCATTACAAATGTTAATATACTGACATGTTTCACATTTCCCTCCAAGTTCTCTTGGATGTACTCTTAGTTTTTCAAGTAGTGTGATAGGCTCTTTGGTCCAAATATCTGAAAAATCCTGACGTAGGATATTCCCTATTTTCTTTGGAAAGAAAGGATCTGGTTTTACAAAGCCTTCAGAATCAATGTTAAGCAGTTTTCGTCCTGCTGAATTTCCGCCCCACTCTATGAGTCTTTTTTTCATCTCAGCTGCATGCTCTGGGTATTTCACTATAAATCTGTCATAAAATAAAATTGCATCCATCTCCATATTACCTGTCACTATCTCTATATCTCTATTGCTTTCATGATACTCGAATGCTTTGTCCAAGATGTAATTCACTGCTGTGATACGCTGTTCTTTACTCAGATCCATCTCCAAGTTTTCCAACCCTCTTCCGCTATACACAAGGTGAGAGATGTAGATCTTTGGAATGTGATGTTTTTCTGCCAGATCAAAAATAAATGCCAGGTCATCATAGGTATCTTTCGTGATGGTAAACCTTATACCCACTTTAGTTCTACCGTAGCTGTTCAGCAAGTCAACAGCTTTCATAGACTCTTTAAAAGAACCTTCAAGCCCACGAAAGGCATCATGCACTTTTTCAGATCCGTCGATGCTGATACCAATGTAATCAAAGGTATCCAAGATCTGTTCAGCATTGCTCTTTTTCACATAAAGACCATTGGTAGAAAGATAGGTAACGATACCCAGGGTCTTACAGCGTGCCGCAATGTCATAAATGTCTTTTCTTGTCAGTGGTTCACCACCCGAAAAGATAAGGAACTTTACACCATTGGCCTTTAGCTTTGGCAAGGTATCCATAATGTCATCCGTACTGAGTGTATCAACTGCATCCAGATCTGCTTTTGAGTAGCAGTGAAGACAGGAGAGATTACAACGGTTGGTAAAATTCCAAATGGCAATACTGCCGTCAAGTACACGTGCAGGTTTCCCCGCAGTGACTGATTTTAATAGATTAGACAATCTAAACATTATTTATTCTCCTTGCTACTTGCTACATTTGGGTAGGCTTCTTTTATGATAGTGCCGTTAAGCTCTTGATCTGTATCTGTATCGGTATCTTTAAATGAGAGTATATACGCCGTGATCAATTTGAGCTCTTGCTCTGTCAGTGTAAATGGCGGCATTGCATTACGCTTGTAGCCTAAGACTTTAGAAACAGCTGCAGGATCAGTGATCATCCCCCGTATTTCATCTGCACTTCTTTGCGAAGCTATCTGGGCAAAAGAGGGACCGAATGCCACAGCTGTTTGGTGGTGACATCCCCAACAGTAGGTTTCAAATACTTTTTTACCGGTAAGATCTTTAGCACTGTCAGAGTAAAGACTTGATGATACAGTGAAGATAAGAAGAAAAGTACTTAGTATTGATCTCATAGTCATTATCCTTGAGGAAACCTCTAATAATAGGTTCCCTTTATTTAATAAAAAATAATAACAATTTTTTAAGGTTTTAACCTTGATATAGGACAAGATATGAAAATATTTGAATTATTCTACATCACGTACTATATTGTGACAGCGAAAACATGCATGTTCAATGTAGGTATAGGCTCTTTGTGATTCTTCTCTACGTTCAATACCTGATTTATTTAATTTATTTTCAATCTGATCACGTATGATCTGAACATTATGTGCAATAATTTGTGCACTCATCACCGCTTCACCAGCTTTATGTTTTTTACTTTCAGGAAGCATTTCTTTAAATTTCTTCTTATTCCCAAGTAACTCTTCTGAGTGTTTTGAAAGTTTTTCAACCGCAGTTTTAACACCCTGCATATCGCTGTTCATAAAACCATTCTGTAACACTGCCATTTCTGCACCAAGAAGTTGCATATTTATTTTTAGGTCATACGCCGATACCGAAGTAGCTGTTAGTCCTAATGTTACCAAAGTTGTAAGTAGTATTTTTTTCATTCTCTCTCCTTTTAATTGATTGACTGATAATAGATTATCAGCTCTTAATAAAACCTATGTATCTCTTCCATAATATTAGAAAAATCTATATCATCTCCTTTCTCTTTCAAGAATGAGATAAGATATGCTTGTGAAGCTTCTATCCCTTCATTTTTTTCTATCTCTAACAATTTGGAATACAGCTCAGCAATAATCTCAATCACATGTTTTGAGATACTTTTTCTTGCTGCATGGTAACCAATGATTTCACCTGTATCTGTATCCATTCTAGATTCAAACTCAGTAAATATCCAGTAGTATCGTCCATCTTTAGCAAGGTTTTTTACCACAGCATTGATATTTTTCCCTTGAGAAATAGTTTCCCATAAGAGTTTAAAGACCACTTTTGGCATATCGGGATGACGTACAATACTATGAGGCTTCCCTATAAGTTCTTCTTTTGTATACCCACTCACTTCTATAAAATAATCATTACAAAAAGTGATCTTCCCTTTTTCATCTGTTTCACTTACAATGTAGCGTCTGGGATCAAGGACTATCTCTTCATCAATAGGGGTTGGCTTATTCATCTTATATCCTTCCATTCAAAAGTCTAATGAGTGCATCTGGTACCTCATCAAACTTCAAAATTCTTTTTCCACTGTAAGTATCTGAAAACTTCTGTGCTGCTTCTTTTGTGGCTAGAGGTACTAAGTCATCACCTGAAGGAGATGTTGCCCTACTCCCATAAACAAAAAAAGCAGTCTCAGCATTAATAGGTTTGAGTGTTTCATAGTCTGTCACAACAATTTCAGAAAAATCTCTCTCACTTTTAACACCTACATCAAACCATTTACCCGGTCTATGATAAAACTCAAACATTGACTTTGGACTGGAAAAATAAACTGTTTTTCCATTTCTTGTTTTGATCTTAGCTACCCAGCGAGGTGCTTTGTAGACTTTAAGATGTCGTACCAAGCCTGTGGTATTTTTATCGTAATTCATACTGTAAAATGCTTGCGCGTTAAATGGTTTGACTTCTGCTGTTTCAGCTAACAACAGTGAAGTCATCAAAAGTAATGCTGTTGGTAATTTCATCATACTAAGTCCTTTTTTGAAAATATTTTAAAACCTAGAAAGGCAAACAATACCCCTAGGACTAGTGGATACATAATCGAAATAAACACAAACACTTTTTGACTCATCATATCGAGTATATAAAATGCCACTGGCCCCATGACGGTAAGTTCCGGGTCAAAGAGTGAAATGGCTGCTACCCTAAAGATCTCCATAGGGTTTATCATCGCAATCCCGATGATGAGCTCTGTGTTAATACGCTGCTGCATCATCAGTGAGATAAGAGCAATATCTATAAATGCCAGTAAAAATATCCATATGAAAAAAGAGATCCCCAATGCCATTTCAGAGGATTTGACTATGGATGAAATGAAAAAGGCTATCCCTAAAAACGCAGAGCTCATGGCAAAGAGCAATCCTGTGTAGAGGAAGAAGATGCTCCAGGGTACGTCTGCACCCTTAAATATGCCATAAACTATAGCAAAAACCATCGCCATAAATACAGGTAAAAATACCGTAATAAAACGCCCAAATACCTTACCCCAATAATACTGTTTTAATGAGATAGGAAAAGAGAGCATATACTCTAAAATATGACTGTCTCTGTCACCAGAGATGGAACGTACAGTAGTAATAAGTATGAAAATAGGCAAGATAACAATCGTCACTTGAATATACATAAGCAACAACCTGCTTAAACCGGAAAACCCCATCACCTGAGATTCTGTAATACCTGCGATGAAAAAGAGTGCAATTAACCCACCAAACACAAGAGAGTAGACAATAAACCAATTGGCTCGAATAGACTCTTTAAGGTCGAGATAGGCTATGAGTAATAAATTCTTCAATGTGCTTTCCTGTTTTGATTTGCTTCGATTTCAAAGATACGGTTACTGACTTCCGTAAAGTTTATAACCTCTTCACCCTCTTTGATCGTACTGTTATTCTCATGGGCACCAAAACCAAAAGCCATTGATGTAATGTTATTGGTATCGTAAAGTGCTGTTCTGGCATCTATCCATTTACCTGTTGCAATATCTATCACCCATATCTTTGCTTTATCAGCCCACTCTATCTTCTCTTCTTTAAACCATATTACGGCACAGCCAATGTCATCATACATATATGATCTACGAGTAGCAGGGTTTATAACCTGAGTGGCATGATGTCTGTCACTCACAACCATTTTACAACGCTCACACATATCTCTATCCCAATGCACACCATGCATGTCGGTTGGATTCTTTTTTTCACAGGCAGTAAAACCTAAAAGTAATACTGTAGCTAAAAAAAGTAACCTACATTTTTTCATCAGAGACTACCTTTCCCAGATCCATATAGACTTGACGGTTGACAATAGCTTCTACCTCTTCTACACGGTGGGTAACAAAGAGTGCCAGCTTTTCATTTTTACTCTCTTGTATGAGTGTGTAAAAATCTTCTCTTGCCTTTGGGTCAAGGTTTGCAGTAGGTTCATCGTAGATGACAATCTCACTCTCTTTAGCAAAAGAGATAGCAATGAGAAGTTTCTGTTTCATCCCTCCTGAGAGTTTAAAAAATGACTTACCAAGGTTTGTTTTGATATCAAATTTCATCTCATTTGCATAGTGATAGATACGTTTTAACTCTACCCCCGAACTCTTACACACATAAGAGAGTAGTTCACTCACACTTAGCTTAATAGGCGGTGGCAACTGAGGTACAAAACTTACATGTTTTAACACTTCCGTACGTTCTTTAATAGGGTCAAGTCCATTCACTAAAACCCCTCCACTGTTAGGATGATAATACCCCAAAATGGATCGTATGAGTGTGGTTTTACCAGCCCCATTTGCTCCCATGAGTGCCACAGAATCATTGAGTTTAAACTCTATGTTAACAGAGTCCAGTGAAAGGTGTGAACCAAACTTTTTACTAAGATCTGTAACTTTTATCACACAAGTCCTTTCAGTCTAAAGTCAAACTTCAGTGCATCCTCATGACAGACATCAATACATCTACCACATAATGTACAATCTGCCCCCGTAATATATGCCGTTTTAATATCTTTTTCATCTATCTGTTTTTTATATTTTGCTTTGGTTATTTCTAGTACTTGATTTTCAAAACAAACATCATGACAAACCATACAACTATCACAATTATCATTCCATTCTACTCTTAATGCAGATACTTTTCCTATCATCCCATAAGTAGTTCCTATAGGACAAATATACGTACACCATGCACGACGAGAGAAGAAAACTTCAAGAGCCAATACAAGTAAAACCCAAATAGCCGCCAAACTCCATCCATACGCTACTATTCGACTCAGGATCCCTACCACATTAAACGTCTCAAAGACCAAGTATCCACTGGTAAAAGAAAGTGTAAGAAAAATAGCCCAAAAAAGATAACGTACCCTATGGTCAAACTTTCTACTTTTAATGATTTTTTTAGTCACCAATGTATTATGCCATTTCTCACCTATCTCTGAGAGCAAACCGTAGGGACATACCCAGGCACAATAACTTCTACCCCCTACCAAAAGGTAAAAAAGTATAATAGTTACCGTACCGATAACTACATTAATAGGCATTTCATATGTTGAGAGATATACTTGCATTGTTGTAAAAGGGTCAATAAGATGAAAACCTAAAAACCTTGAACCATTCAATGTTCCTTCAAGTGTCTGAATATCTATGGCAAATGACAAGAAAAAAAGTAAATGTATAGCAATGACAAGTATCCACCTTTTCATTCGATAACTAAACCTTTTTTTACCTTCTTTATTGACGTCAAAGAAAGTAGACCAAAAAGTAGTATTCTTTATGGTCTCTCTATTGTTATACTTATCCATTTTTGCTCTCCTCCTTATGACTATTCTTGAGCAGCTGCTGCTCTAGCTGGGAACTCACCTATCTCATCTGCAAATCGTTTTAAATCTTCCTCACTCATAGAGAGTAAAAGCCCTTTCATAACGACATTTTCTTTTCTACCTGATTTAAATTCCACTAAATCTTTATAGAGTGTCTCTGCACTTTGTCCAAAGAGCTTAGGGCCCATCATAGGTTTACCGTTTTGGAAACCTGAACCATTTGTACCATGACAAGAAGCACATTTTCTTTTGTATTCCTTACTCACTTGGAATGCACCTGCATTTCCTGCTTTATCTCTTAAGGCATTAAGTTTATCATTCTCTTTTTGTCTGTCATCTTTCTCTTCCACTACAACTGTTTTATTGGCTGTGAGTGAGTCACCAAAGTCTTCTATAACTTTCCCATATTCACCCCCATGATAGGCACCACCACCCATAAAAGTAAAACCCATTAATCCGACAATAATAACTGTCGATAATCCAACTAAAATATTTTTCATGCTTATTTCCTTGCCTCTTTTATTTCTTCATTGAATTCATAAATTTCATCCGCCAATGTTCTGATCTCATTTTCATCCATCATGTTAATAAGATCTGTCATTAAGACATTTTTCTTTTCACCACTCTTAAATGCTGCAATAGCATCAAAAATCTCCTGAGATGTCTTTCCAAGTAATGAAGGACCAATAATTCCATTGGCATAATCATTATGACATGCTGAACATTTCACAATGAACTTTTTACTCAACTTTCTAACCAACAATGATATCTGCACTTTTTCATACGGGCTACGAATATTAATATTGGCATCTATCGTTGTCCGAGGTTTTGCTCTTATCCCTGCATCTTCATTGGCAGGTTTAGCATTTTCATCGTACTCACTCTTGATGTTGTAATCATAGTAGTATGATTTACTTTGTGTTTTATCTGTTGCTTTTACTTTAACTTTTATCTCTTTTGCATTTTCATTCGTCACTACCTCAATTTGAGGTGCAGTCTCAGTAACAACTACCTTGTTTTCGGTTTCTGTCTTTTCCTCTTGAGGTTTTTCATCATTCGTTTTTTCCCCACAGCCTGTCATTAAAGTGACTAACACTAAGCTAGAAACTAAAGTTGATAATGTTGAAATCTTTTTCATCTTATACTCCTAACTTTTATTTTTGTATTGTTCATCATACGTCACTCTTGGCTTGACTACTATGGACGCAGTATGTGTTGGACACACCTCTTCACAAGCTCCACACCCTATACATCCATCGTAAATCTCTGGTCTTTTACCACCCTGTTTGTCTGGTACCATGGCTATGGCAGAGAGTGGGTTAGGTATAGGACAAACATCTGCACACAAAGTACACTGTTTCCCCTCATACCCCTCAAGTTTTTCTAACAGTTCTCTCTCTAAATTTGTAACATTTCTTTGTGCATCCGTATAAGCATGCATAAACCTGTTATAGCCTTTTGGTACAGGCTTATTAGACATCGCTAAACATCTATCTGGAAACTCAAGTACTGCTATGCCCATATGTATATCTTCAGGTTTTTCACAGTGATGATCAAGTGCGCCTGTTGGACAAGCCAATACACAAGGCACAGCAGAACAAGCATAACATCCTCGATCTATTGCATCTATGTACGGTGTCCCCATACCATGACCTTTTCCCATGTCTGATAATTTGATAGAGTGGTAAGGGCAAACCTGCAGACACTGACCACACTTAATACAAAGTGCTATGAATTTATCTTCTTCTACTGCCCCTGGCGGTCTAAGTCTATTTTCTGCTTTGACGGCTTGTGGAGAAAATACAACACCCCCCGCTAATACTGCACCAAATATGCCCAATGTTGAATACTTTACAAACTCTCTTCTGTCTGTTTTAACTTTTGCCATGTGTCAACCTTACTTTTGGTTCTTGATCCTCAAACAAAAAAACCGGCTTAGAGAATGGTGCCAATTTTGCCAAGAAGTTTAGAAGTGAAATTACAGGTGATCCGTAAAAAAACTTCACATCAGGGTTATACACCCAAAGCTGATCTGCATACTGATAGACTTTATGTGGGGTATCTCCAATGTTGTCATTGTTTTTATCAAACCCTTCATAGTTATCCCAATAGTTCCCTACTATCTCATTTTGATTGGTCTTAGATCCTCTACTGTCATTCACAATATCTTCGATATTACCTTTAATGATGTTGTCTTTCATAATATTGTTTTCAGAAAGTGAATGAAAATGTAGCGCCTCAGAGTTATACAAAATGTTATTACCCAGTATCCAGTTATGGGTATCTGGTTCAAACGGAGATCTGTCTACGTAGAGTCCTTGTGCATTGTAAAGTACCGTATTGTTTTTAAGTGTAAAGTTTGAAACATCTTTGAGTCCGATACCCATACCCGTAGCACCCAAAGAACTTTTAATTACATTACCAATGGCAACCGTATCTTTAGAATACATAAAAAAGATACCCACAGAGTTAAACTTGTAATGATTGTTTTTTACCAAATTTTTTCCTGCATACATAAAATGCAAAGAGTAACGACAATGCTCCCCATAGTTTTCTACTATCTCATTACCATGAGAGTACCAAACGACCATGTCACGAGACTTAATGAGTCTGTTTTTCTTTATGAGGTTGTCATTACTGTACCAAAGACGTAGACCATCCCCTCTAAGCCCCAACTCCAGATCTTTTGATGTAATAGTGGTATGAGAGACTATAGAATTCTTCACCATTTGCATGTCAATACCAAAAAGACAGTCATCTATCACACAATGACTGATCTCACACTGTTTTGCATCGGTTACAGTGATACCTGCATCAAGTGTATGATGCATAGCACCACTGTTTGTGATCCTAAGGTTTTTGAGCGTTACATAAGAACTCTTAACAGTGACAACGGTTCCTTTACCCTCACCATCAATGACCACACCCTCTTCTTTTCCCATAATTGTCAGAGGCTTGTTGATGACTATAGAACCTTTATACACACCTGCAGGTAATTTTAAAATAGACCCTTCAGGTGCTTTGTCTATGGCATCTTGAAGTGCATTTGCATTCAAAAAAGTTAACAATGATAAGAAAAAAATGCTACATAATCTAATCAAAATCTCATCCTATTTATATTGTTTGCCTATTTTTATTCTGCTGCTGTTGCTTTCAATGCTTTTTGTTTTGCAAAAAAAGCAAGAAGACTGAAAAGACTGATCGCCAATAACAGATAAAAACCTGTTGTCGGATATGAATGTGTCGTAAACTGTGCTATCTTCCCATCACCAAATACTGTTGGCATAAATGGCTTAATTTTGAATGCACCCCAGTCATGAAGGTTATGCCCAAACCAGTAGAGCCAGTAAGAGTAATCTGCTAAAAAGAGCAGTGGTAAAGAGACAGGGATAAGCATAGCTAAGCTAAATATTTTTGCATTATATGCCATAAAATATATCATCATCAAAGAGAGGAAGAGCAATGCATAAATACCAATCTCACGTTCAAGATGACCCCCTACATACATAGGATCCATTCCCACATAGTGGTTAATGGTATTCATCTCATGCACTTCACCGGAGAATCCGTCAAAGTGAAAAAAGACAGGGATACCTTGAGGAAATGCCTCTTTTGGATAGTTAGGAGCTTCGAGCGAAACTGCCCAGATAGGTGTAGATGCCACACCGATTTCGGCAGAATTTTTTATCATCATCTCAAGGTTATTATGGGCATCTTTATCTGTGGCGATACTTTTATATCTGCCTTGATTATAAAAATTCCATACTTTTTTAGACAGTGGTGATATCTCATCTGCCTTCCCCTCATGTATCTGATTCATCGTTCCATGAAACGCAATCATAGGAAAGGTAAAACCAACTGTGAGTATGATGAGTGCTAAAGC
>Ga0209013_10002324_pt1 | contig 17254 bp, 13 predicted proteins | sample Cruoilmetagenom2_FD_187291 | JGI IMG/M metagenome (GOLD analysis project Ga0209013, IMG submission 187291) | Oil polluted marine microbial communities from Coal Oil Point, Santa Barbara, California, USA - Sample 2 (SPAdes) (version 2) | ecosystem: Environmental > Aquatic > Marine > Oil seeps ...
TGGATGGCGGCGTTCACAATCTCATGGACGGAACGATTATGCCCCAGGTGAATCACTTCGGCACCACTCGACTGGATAATCCGCCGCATTACGTTGATAGCTGCATCGTGCCCATCGAACAGGGAAGCAGCGGTAACTATTCGAATATGATTTTTCGGTTTATAAACGGTCGGCATTTGCATATATTCGTTTTTTAGAAGATGTGCAAATATAAGGAATTTCAAAGGTTTTGATTTTACCTGCCGGAACATTTTATGACCAGGGAAAACCTGCAATTGGAAGCATAAAAGGCTGATGAAAAAATTTCATGTACATTTGAATTAACTTATCTTATCAATCATGCGCAAAATCAATCTCCTAATTTTAACAACATTCATTTTTTTGATTTCCTGCGGAGGTCACATTTCCGAAAACAATTCAGCGATGATGCCGGACAAAATGACCGTGGCCGAATACTTTGACCAGACCGGACGCGATGACATACTCACCGGTGGGGTAAAAATGATCCCCATCCGGACGGAAAGCGGAACGTTTAATGTATGGACAAAAAGGACGGGCAATAACCCGAAAATAAAGGTGCTGATCCTACATGGTGGCCCGGGAGCTTCCCACCAGTACCTGGAGTGCTTTGATTCATTTTTCCCGGAAGAAGGAATCGAATATTATTATTATGATCAACTGGAATCCGGTTTCAGCGATCACCCCAACGACACCAGTTTGTGGCATGTGGAACATTTTGTTGAGGAGGTGGAGCAGGTACGTAATGTTTTAGGGCTTGATAAGGATAACTTTTATCTGTACGGGCAATCGTGGGGCGGCATACTGGCTATCGAATACGCTTTGAAATACCAGAATAATCTAAAAGCACTCATTATTTCCAACATGATGTCTTCGATTCCCGACTATAATAAATATGCTCATAAAGTTTTGGGGCCGCAACTCGACCCGGATGTATTGTCCGAAATTAAAACGCTGGAAGCGGCAGGCGACTTCAAGAATCCAAGATATATTGAGCTTATTACGGAAAATTACTACCCCGAACATGTTTTAAGAATGCCCTTGGAAAACTGGCCCGAGCCTGTTGTTCGTGACTTCAGCAGTACGAACGAAGCATTTTACGTGAGCATGCAAGGACCCAGTGAATTCGGATCTGTAGGGAATTCCCGCCTTGAAAACTGGGACAGGAAGAAAGACCTGTCAAAAATTACCGTGCCCACATTAACCATGGGAGGTACCTACGACACCATGGATCCGGAACACATGAAATGGATGGCTGCTGAAGTACAGCATGGCAGGTATGTGCATTGCCCTAACGGCAGTCATCTGTCCTTGTATGACGATCAGGAAACTTATTTTAAAGGTTTGATTCAGTTTATCCGGGATGTTAACCAGGGTGCGTTTTTTGAATAAGCTGGATTCATTTCTCGCCATTTTCGTTTCTTGGCCATATTTGATCAGGCATACCAGCCCCGATTAAAATACCAATTTAACCCAGCGAGCTTGACAGGAAATTACCTGTCTGTTTCATCTTGTAGCGCCGACTGTAATATATTGGTATACTATTCTTAAGAAAAATATACCGGATATTGCTTGACATGCATAGTATATTTTTTGTATATTTGCTGTGCATGCATAGCTTTTCAAATTTTTTACTATGAATATTGAACAAACGGTCGATTTTCATCTCAGATCAACTTTATTTGCCATGCGACGCATGTACAACCAGTTGGCGGCGCAAAACGGCATTACCCAGGGAATAGGATATGCGCTGATTAACATCGGAAAAGAAGGGATTCCGGCCACAAAGATCGCCCCCATTATGGGTATGACTTTCTCGAGCCTGAGCCGTTTGCTTAAGAACATGGAAAAGGACGGGCTGATTTACCGTGAACATGACCAGAAAGACAAACGGGTCGTGCGCATCTTTCTAACCAACAAAGGTTTTGAATTGCGGGAAAAGGTAAAAGAAGTTGTAGTAAATTTCAATAAAAACCTTCTTCAGAAGATAAATCCGGAAAACATGGAAGCTTTTATCAAAGTGAACAATGCGATCAAAGAACAGGTGAAAGAAGTCGTTGAGGAACATCAGAATAATGGAAAATAAAAAATAATTAATCATTTCTTTTTGCAAAACTATCATTATGACACGAAGAATTAAAAAAGTTGCCGTACTGGGATCCGGAGTAATGGGATCGGGCATTGCCTGTCATTTCGCCAACATCGGAGCCGAAGTACTGCTGATCGACATCGTGCCGCGCGAATTGGACGAGAAAGAGAAAGCAAAAGGCCTTACACTGGAAGACACAGAGGTAAGGAACCGAATCGTGAACAACTCGTTAAAAGCGGCGTTAAAATCCAAACCCTCCCCCATTTACAGACAAGCATTCAGTAAACGGATCACTACAGGAAATTTTGATGATGACCTGCATAAAATATCTGAATGCGACTGGGTGATCGAAGTGGTAATTGAACGGCTTGACATCAAACAATCGGTTTTTGAAAAGGTAGAGAAATACCGTAAGCCGGGAACTCTGATTACAACCAACACATCCGGAATCTCGGTGGAACAAATGATCGAAGGAAGAAGTGAAGATTTCTGCCACCATTTCTGTGGCACGCACTTTTTCAATCCGCCGAGGTACCTGCAACTGTTCGAGATCATCCCCACAAGCCAAACCGATTCGGAAGTGATCGCATTTCTTGAAGATTATGCGTCAAAATTCCTTGGAAAGACTCCCGTGCTGGCCAAAGACACGCCGGCTTTTATTGCCAACCGAATCGGAACGTTTTCCATCATGGAATTATTTAATAATGTGAACAAACTTGATCTGAACATCACAGAAATTGACAAATTAACGGGTCCGGTTATCGGAAGAGCCAAATCGGCAACATTCAGAACAGCAGATATCGTAGGACTTGACACATTAGTACATGTTGCTAACCATCTGAAAGAATCGACTGATGATGAGTCCAACGAACTGTTTGGTATTCCTGATTATTTGCAGAAGATGCTTGAAAAGGGTTGGCTGGGCTCCAAAACCAAACAGGGCTTTTATAAAAAAGATGTCAAAGACGGAAAGAAGATATTCCCGACAATCGACTTTAAAACGCTGGAATATACAGTTGACCCGAAACCCAAGTTTGCTGTTTTTGAAAAAACAAAAGCTATAGACGATGTGGCCAGCCGCATGCCCATTCTTTTTTCTGACACTACAAAAGTGGGCGAGTTTTATCGTTCGTCATTTTACAGCTTATTTCAGTTCACATCCAACCGCATTCCGGAAATCACCGAAGAGATCTACAAAGTAGATGATGCCATGAATGCCGGATTCGGATGGGAACTAGGACCTTTTCAGACATGGGATGCAGTGGGCGTGCCGGAAACGGTTAAAGCCATGGAGAAAGCGGGCAAGAAACCAGCCCAATGGGTTTACGACATGCTGGAGGCAGGCAGCACCTCTTTCTATAAAATCGAAAACGGAAAGAAATATTACTACGACCTGAAAACCAAATCGTATAAAGAAATTCCGGGCCAGGAAGGCCGTCTCTCGCTGGAAGTTCTAAGGCCAACCAATGTGATATGGGAAAACAATGACACCACCCTGTTCGACCTTGGTGACGGCATTCTGAGTATCGAATTTCATACAAAGATGAACACTATTGGCCAGGGCGTACTTGAAGGACTTAACTATGCCATCGATCTGGCAGAAAAAGAATATAAAGGACTTATTATTTACAATGAAGGAGGTCATTTTTCGGCAGGGGCCAATGTGGGAATGATTTATATGCTGGCCATCGAACAGGAATGGGAAGAGCTGGATATGGCCGTACAATGGTTTCAGAAGACAACCATGCGTATGCGGTATTCTTCCATCCCTGTTGTTGCAGCTCCGCACGGTATGGCCCTTGGAGGAGGCTGTGAACTTTGCATGCACTCCGACAAAGTCATAGCTCATGCCGAAACTTATATGGGACTTGTTGAATTTGGCGTTGGCCTGATCCCCGGCGGCGGTGGCACCAAAGAATTTGCCCTTCGTCTGGGCGATGAATTGAAAGAAGGAGATATCCGTACCAATGCTTACCTCAACCGCTACTTAAGCATCGGGCAGGCTAAAGTATCTACTTCCGCTTACGAAGCTTTTGACCTCGGTTATTTAAGGCCGGGACAAGATGAAGTGATTATTAGCAGAGCTCATCAGTTGGCATACGCCAAAGAAACAGCACTCCATATGGCGGAAAAAGGATACACACAACCGGCCCCGCGGAATGATGTTAAAATACTGGGCAAAGAAGCACTGGGTATGGTATATGTGGGGGCCGATGGTTTTACAAAAGGCCACTATATGTCGGAACATGACAAGCTCATCGCGGAAAAACTGGGCGAGGTAATGGCAGGCGGCGAAATCTCACAGGCACTTACCGAAGTTTCCGAGCAGTATCTGCTCAACCTGGAAAGAAAGGCTTTTATGGAATTATGTTCCACACGCAAAACACTTGAACGTATCCAGAGCCTGATCACCAAAGGTAAAATACTGCGTAACTAAACTTTTTAATAACAGAAAATATAATATTATGAATGCATATATAGTAGGTGGATATCGTTCGGCCATAGGAAAAGCACCAAGGGGCGCTTTACGTTTTACACGACCCGATGATATTGCTGTTGCCGTAATCCGGCATTTGCTCAACGACTTTCCACAAATTGAAAAAAAAGAAATTGACGACGTTATTGTCGGAAATGCTTTCTCCGAAGCAGAATCCGGTATGAATATGGGGCGTTTTCTTTCATTGATGTCTATGGATGACGTAGATGTTCCGGGTTCAACCATCAACCGGTTTTGCTCTTCAGGTATCGAATCCATTGCCATTGCTTCAGCCAAAATCTCGGCAGGCATAGCCGATATTATTGTTGCCGGTGGTGCCGAAACCATGTCGATGATCAACATGGGCGGATGGCGACTTGTTCCCAATCCGGACGTAGCCAAATCCAATCCGGACTGGTACCTAAGCATGGGCCTTACTTCCGAAATGGTAGCACGCGAATACAAACTTAATCGCGAAGAACTCGACCAGTTCGCTGCCACATCTGTTGAAAAAGCCATTCACGCAATTGACGAAGGATATTTTAACGAACAGATTGTTCCTATAACTGTGAAAGAAAATTATGTTGAAGGCGGAAGAATGAAGACCCGGGAAAAGGTCTTTGAAGTTGATGAAGGGCCCCGCAGGGGAACGACCGCAGAAGGGCTTTCAAAACTCAGGCCGGCCTTTGCCCAGGACGGATTATCCACAGCCGGAAACTCCTCACAAATGTCGGATGGCGCAGCCTTTGTACTGGTAGTTTCAGAAAAAGTGTTAAAACGTTATAACCTGACACCTGTTGCCCGGCTTATTGATTACCAGGTTGCCGGTGTTGAACCTTATAAGATGGGGATCGGTCCAACCAAAGCCATTCCGAAAGTATTGAAACATGCCGGTATGAAGCTGGAAGACATGGACCTTATTGAACTAAACGAAGCTTTCGCTACCCAATCGTTGGTGGTTCTCCGCGAACTAGGGCTCAATCTGGATATCGTAAATGTCAATGGCGGCGCCATTGCGCTGGGGCACCCACTAGGAGCGACGGGAGCCAAACTGACGGTTCAAATACTCAACGAATTAAAACGCCGTAACAAAAAATACGGTATGGTCACCATGTGTATTGGCACAGGCCAGGGTGCAGCCGGAATTTACGAAATGTTATAAATAATCACTAAAAAATACAATCATGTCAGAGAACAAATCACTTAAAGGCGGAGAATTTTTAATTCGCGAAACCAAAGCCGAAGATATTTTCATCCCGGAAGAATTCAACGAAGAGCAACGAATGATGGCTCAAACTTGCAAGGATTTTAACGACAGGCAAGTACTGCCCAATATTGACACCCTGGATACGCACGACAGGGAACTTTCCATAAAATTAATGAAAGAAGCTGGAGAACTCGGCTTATTGGGCATTTCAGTACCTGAAGAATACGGCGGATTTGGCCAAAATTTTGTCACTTCCATGCTCACAACCGAAGAAATGGGCAAAGGATATGGTTTTGCCGTTACTTTTTCGGCACATACCGGCATTGGCACGCTCCCTATTCTTTACTTCGGCACGGAAGAACAAAAGAAAAAATATCTGCCAAAACTGGCCTCAGGAGAATATATCGGATCTTATGCTCTGACTGAAGCCGGTGCAGGTTCCGACCCGAATTCGGGTACAACTAGTGCTAAATTATCAGAAGACGGTGAACAATATATCCTGAACGGAGCTAAAATATGGATCACAAATGGTGGTATTGCCGATCTGTTTATCGTTTATGCAAAAATTGACGATGACAAAAACCTCAGTGCCTTTATTGTGGAACGCGACACACCCGGTTTTACCATTGGACCCGAAGAGGAAAAAATGGGCATTAAAGCTGCTTCAACCGTTCAAATCTATTTTGACAATGCTAAAATACCGGCAGAAAATCTGTTGGGACCACGTAACGGGGGGTTCAAAATTGCCTTGTACATTCTTAATCTTGGTCGTATCAAATTGTCAGGGGCAACCACTGGTGCCGGCAAAGCTACGATCGCCCAGACGGTACAATATGCTAACGAACGAAAACAATTCGGTCAGCTAATCTCCAGTTTTGGCGCCATTAAATCTAAACTGGCTGAAATGATAATCAGGAATTTTGTCAGTGAATCGCTCACGTACAGGGCAAGTCAGAATATTGATGACGCTATTGATGCATTAATTGCAGAAGGAATGGATAAAGACAAAGCCGACATTGAAGGTATCAGGCAGTTTGCTGTAGAAGCTTCCATTGCCAAGATATTTGGTTCCGAAACTCTCGACTACGTTGTAGATGAAGGAGTACAAGTATACGGCGGCATGGGCTACTCGGCCGAAATGCCTGTAGAACGTGCCTACCGCGACTCAAGAATCAACAGAATATTCGAAGGCACCAATGAAATAAACCGCATGCTGATTGTCGGGGAATTACTTAAAAGAGGGATGAAGGGAGAACTTGATTTGATAACACCTGCCAAAGCAGTTGCCGCCGAATTGATGCAAATTCCTGAATTTGGAAGCGCAACTGTCGATTATTTCGAAGAAAAAAGAAAGATGATTGTAAACTTCAAAAAAACCATCTTAATGGTAGCCGGAGCTGCACTACAAAAATTTACAACTACTTTACAGAATGAACAGGAAATACTGATGAATCTTGCCGATATGCTCATTTATACCTATGGTGCCGAATCGACAATGCTCAGAGTGCAAAAACTAAATTCAAAATATGACGAAAATAAATTGAAAGTCTATAAAGACATCTTGGATGTATTTATGGCTGATGCTGCCTTCAAGATTAATAAAGCTGGTATTGATTCTGTAAATTACTTTGCTACAGGCGACGAAAAGCAAGGCATGCTCATGGGGATGAAACGGTTTACAAAAGTAGCTTCTGTAAATGTTGTGACCGCCCGCCGGCACATTGCCGACAAATTGATTGAAGACAATAAATACAACTTTTAATCTGGTGCACGCCATCGGAAGGTAAACCTGACTTTAACAGAATGGGAAAAGAAAAGAAAAAAGAAAATAAAATCAGGAAGCTGGCCAAAAGTAATTTTCATATGAAATTATTCATGTTGAAGCATCTTCCAATGGCTTTTTTAGCAGGACTAAAAATTACCAAAATTGATCAAACAACAGCTTCTGTTACAGTTCCATATAAATACCTAAACAAAAACCCTTTTCGTTCTGTTTACTTTGCTGTATTGAGTATGGCTGCTGAACTTTCAACAGGTATATTGGCAATGGCAGCATTAAACGATTATTCTATACCTATCTCTATGCTCGTGCTTGAAATGAAAGCCAGCTTTCTTAAAAAAGCCAGAACAAAAATTACTTTCAAATGCCTTGAAGGAGATCAATTATCTGCAACAATTGCAAAAAGTATTGAAACAGGAGAAGGGCAAACAGTAGAGCTTACTTCAATAGGATATGATACAGAAGATGATAAAGTTGCCGAATTCAAATTTACCTGGACATTCAAACCAAAGTAATGGGGGTAAGGGAAATTTCACTATCTTAACCGCTAAAACAGTACATATGAAAATAACAAGAACCTTTGACATTGTTGATTCTCTGTTAGAGAACTACAAAAAAGATGATGCATTAGCAGTAAAACGCTATGGTAAATGGGAAAAATTCAGCACTAAAGAATATGCCAATAATGTTAACCTGTTTAGCTATGGCTTACTTGCCATGGGATTTAAAAAACAGGATAAAATCGTTACGGTTTCAAATAACCGCCCCGAATGGAATTTCATGGATATGGGGATGGCACAAATTGGTGTTGTGCATGTACCGATATATGCCAATCTTGGCCAAGAGGAATACGAACACATATTGATTCATTCCGATGCAAAAATGGTCATTGTTTCTTCAAATGATTTCTACCAGAAGATTAAGTTAGCGGTAAAAAACACAGAGCAGGTCAAAATGATATATAGCATGGATCCGGTTGAGGGCCTGAGTAATTGGACAGAAATTATTGAACTGGGAAAGAAGAACGCACCAAAATTAAAAGATGAATTATTAAAAATCAAGACTAGTATTCAGGCAGATGACCTTATATCGATTATTTACACATCAGGAACAACAGGTGTGCCCAAAGGTGTGATGCTCAGCCACCGCAATTTTATTTCAAATGTGGAGGGTTCCATTGATTTGTTACCTGTTCCTGCCGAGGGAAAATTCCTGAGTTTTTTGCCTCTTTGCCATGTTCTTGAGCGGATGGTAAATTACCTGGTACAGTACCAGGGATGTGCAGTTTATTATGCTGAAAGTATCGAAACTCTCGGTGATAATCTTCGGGAAGTTAGTCCTGAGGGTTTTACTACCGTTCCAAGGGTGATTGAAAAACTCTATGACAAAATTATCCTAAAAGGAAAAGAACTGAGCGGAATCAAGAAAAGCCTCTTTTTCTGGGCTGTTAATCTCGGATTAAAATATGAGCTTAATAAAGCCAATGGCTGGTGGTACGAAACCCAAAGGGCTATTGCCGACAAACTGATTTTTAGCAAATGGAGGGAAGCTCTGGGTGGAAATATTATAGTCATTGTTTCGGGTGGGGCTGCCCTGCAGGAGCGCCTTGCACGCATATTCTGTGCCGCAGGCATCACCATTCAGGAAGGTTATGGGCTAACTGAAACTTCACCTGTAATTTCTGTCAATCACAAAACATATCCTATGATGAAATTCGGAACTGTTGGTCCAGTATTGAAAAACGTGGAAGTGAAAATTGCCAAAGATGGTGAAATTTTAATGAAAGGCCCCAATCTGATGTTGGGCTACTACAAATCTCAGGAAAAAACCGCCGAAGTTATTGACAAGGACGGTTGGTTCCATACCGGCGACATTGGTGAACTTCACGAACATAACATCCTTAAAATTACCGACCGGAAGAAAGAGATTTTTAAATTGTCAACTGGTAAATATGTGGCACCACAGTTAGTGGAAAACAAATTTAAGGAATCATCTTTCATTGAACAGATTATGGTGGTGGGCGAGAAAGAAAAATATGCAGCTGCCATTATTTGCCCTGCATTTCATTTTCTACACTCCTGGTGTGCAAAACACAAAATTACTTTTCAGGACAACAAAGACCTGATCCAGAAACAAGCCATTATAGACCGATTTCAAAAAGAAGTTGATATTATTAATCCCGTACTGAGCAGACATGAGCAAATCAAGAAATTCGAATTGGTTTGTCAGGAATGGACACCCGAAACCGGGGAATTGTCGCCTACGCTAAAAGTAAAACGCCGCTTCCTGAAAGAAAAATACCAGATAAAACTTGATCGCCTTTATGGTTACACAGAAGAGTCAGGTCTCCTTGATGAGGAAGAATAAATGTTTAAATATCAAATAACCTAATTATGATTTCAAGTATTGTTTTCATCCTCATTCTGGTTATAACCATAGTTCTTTTTTATAAAAATGTAAGTGCCATTGTAAGCAATATAAACCTTGGTAAGGATCTCACTATAAATGACAACAAAGCCGCACGCTGGAAAAGGATGTTCAGGATTGCCATTGGGCAGGGTAAAATGATCAAAAGACCCGTTTCAGGCATCCTCCACATAATGGTATACGCCGGATTTATCCTGGTAAATATTGAGATGCTGGAAATCATGATTGACGGTATTGCCGGAACACACCGCTTTTTCAGTTTCCTGCCGTTTTACAATGTGATGATCTCGTTCTTCGAATTGTTTGCCCTTTCGGTTATCGCTGCATGTATTATTTTCCTGATCCGAAGAAATATCCTACGTGTAAAACGTTTCCACACATACGAAATGACGCTCTGGCCCCTCACCGACGCCAACATCATCCTCATCACGGAAATTCTGCTGATGACCGCTTTGTTTTTTATGAATGCCGCCGACCGCGTGTTGCAGCTCAGGGGGCTGGAACATTACATGCAAACCGGGCCATTTTTGTTTAGCAGTATGCTGGTTCCTTTATTAAAAAATCTGCCTGATCATACACTCATTCTTATTGATAAAACAGGATGGTGGTTTCATATTGTCGGGGTTTTTGCCTTTTTGAACTACATCCCCTATTCAAAACACTTTCATGTTTTTCTCTCCTTCCCCAATGTTTATTACGGAAAGCTGAAACCGCCCACTTACATAAGCAACATGGAAGCTATCACCAATGAAGTGAAAGTAGCGATGGGTGTACTTGGTGAAGAGGCTGTAGCCGATGTGGAAATTGAGCGGTTCGGCGCCAAAGATGCCAAAGACCTGATATGGAAAAGTTTGATGGATTCATATACCTGTACCGAATGCGGCAGGTGTGTGGCTGTATGTCCGGCAAATATTACCGGTAAATTGCTGTCGCCACGAAAAATCATGATGGATACCCGCGACCGTATTGAAGAAACGGGATACCATCAGATAGGTGTAAAAGTAAAAGCAGATGAAGGCAAAACACTGTTAGGCGGATACATTACGCAAGAAGAGATCTGGGCTTGTACCACCTGTAATGCCTGTACCAACGAATGTCCCGTTGAGATTGACCAGGTTTCTGTGATCATCGAACTCAGGCGTTACCTTTGTCTGGAAGAAACAGGCGGCCCGGCAACGCTGAACGGTGCCATCAACAATATCGAAAACAACGGTGCTCCCTGGCAATTTTCACCCGAAGACCGTATGCTTTGGGCCGAAGGGCTTGATGTTCCTCTTATGGCTGATAAAATTGCCGAAGGGAAAAGCCCCGGGTATTTGTTCTGGGTAGGCTCGGCAGGTGCTTTTGATGACCGGTACAAAAAAGTCACCCGGTCATTTGCAAAAATCCTGAACCATCTGAATATCGATTATGCCGTCCTCGGGACCGAAGAAAGCGACAGCGGGGATATCGCCCGCAGGGCAGGTAACGAGATGATCTACCAGATGCAGGCTTTGATGAATATCGAAGTGTTGAATGGCTACGAAGTGAAAAAGATCATCACCTGCGACCCGCATGATTTCAATACCATTAAAAACGAATATCCCGACCTTGGCGGAAATTATGAGATCATGCATCACACGCAGTTCCTGCAACAAATGATCGCAGATGGCAAACTGAACCTGAATAGCGATAATTTAAAGGACAAGAAGATCACCTACCACGACCCATGTTATTTAGGCCGCGGCAATAAAGAATATGAAGCTCCCCGTTCAGTTTTGGATGCGCTACCTGCCAGCAAAATTGAAATGAAACGAAACAAACAGTTTGCTTTATGTTGCGGCGCCGGTGGAGGGCAGATGTTCAAAGAAGCTGAAAAAGGTGATAAAGAAGTGTTTATCGAACGTACTGAAGAGGCTCTGGACACAGGTGCCGACATCATCTGTACAGCCTGCCCGTTCTGCATGACCATGATGACTGATGGCATCAAGTATAAAAATAAAGAAGAAGAGGTTAAGAACTATGACATCGCGGAACTGGTTACAATGAGTTTATCGATTTAATTAATGTGGTTCGGCGCCCTTCTGGCAACAAGCGGGTAAGCGATCGTGGGCTTTTTGATCAGCCGGCATCTCATCAGCATCGTAACCAACCTTTGTAATCGCAATTTTTATTTTTTCTTTGTTCGTTTTAGCGGTTTTATAAACAACAGTCAAAATCTTTGTCTCGTTATCAAGTTCAACCGATTTCACTCCTTTTTCAAAAGAAATGTTGTGCTCCAGTCTTTCCTTACAGTCGTTGCACTTCGCCGAAGTCTGTATTTTTACTGTATCAATAGTTGTTTTAGTTTCCTGTGCATTTACCTGCATGATTGCCATACATAGTATCGCGATTATTATCCCTAACTTTAATTTCATTTTTTCTGTTTTTATTTATTATTTTCTAATTGTGAATCTTATTCCAAGATACACTTTAATTCCACTAATCGGCCCCCAAACTATCGATGAGTCAAAATAATCTCCAAATGGTTCATTAGCTTGGATAATCGGATGATCCTGGCGGTAGTTTGTTAAGTTTTCACCACCGATATACACATCCCAACGTTTGAAATACTTAGTTATCTGCGTGTTTAAGATCGCATATACAGGTGATCGTTCCGGGCTTTGGTAAATTTCAGGATTAAAGCCGGTATAAGGCAACCGCTGGTCACCATTTACCTGCAAATTCAAATCAAACTGCCATTTTTTTAAGTTAGTCTGGTACGAGGCAGATAACAGACCGATGTATTTACTTACAAAAGGCTTTTCTTTTAACTCTCCACCAATTGTTGTCTTTACATCATTGTAACGAAACGCCAGTTTCAATTCGAACCTATTCACGGGTTCGTGTTGCGCCTCTACCTGTATACTGTTAGAATATGATTTTCCATCAAGGTTATAGATATAAACAATGAACGGGTCTTCTTCCCTGTCCATAATCACCTGGTTATTAAATCTAGTATGGAAGAAATCAGTTGTTATACTTAATTCTTTTACCCCAATATTTATGTATGCGGTATATGTCAATCCGAAATTCCATGACGATTCAATATTAAGCTCTTCGGTGAACACAATCTGTTTTGAAGTGGCGAGTATAGATGTATTTTCAGCAATCACATTTGCTGTACGGAACCCCCGGCCAAGGCTTAATCTTAGCATGTTGTGTTCGTTTATATTGTATTTAGCATGCAGACGAGGTGTAAACAACCATCCAAAAAGATTATTGTAATCCAATCGCACACCGGCAATGAGGTTCAGGTTCTTATAATTTGAATAAGTATATTGAAAGAAAGCACCTGAAACCTGTTCGTTTCTTATCCAAGTCGTATCGTTCAGCTGCTGGTTGTAATCATCAAGAGCAAAACTGATCCCTGTTGTGTATTGGTGCCGTGTATCACTAATATAGGATTGTAACATCAGGTTTCCGTAGTAGGATAATTGGTTGGCATCATAGTCGTTCAAACCATAAAAGGAGTTTACATCATGATATACTACCTGGTTTTGAAAACCAATACTCGAATTAGCCCTGTTTTTTATGATGTAACCAATTTTCAAAAACCCTTCATATCGGTCAGTTTCAACTCCAACGCCATATCCATTTTCGGTATCGTTTGGTTTTTCCGCGTCGTAATGCATTTGCCCACCCTGTCTGTTTTCCGTAAGGTATTTAAACCCGAATTGCATCCGAAGATTTTGCCCTTTATATCTCCAACGATTAAAAAGGTTGACTTGCCGAATTAGCGGATCATCCAGAAATGAATCATCATTATTATCATGCCTGGTTCCGAAATATTCGGCATGGGCCAGTATCGCGGTACTCCATTTCTCATTTAGCTCAAAACGGGCATTCAAATTCCCCTCTACTTTACCCATCTGACTTCCATATAAATTCAGAAAAAACTTATCCCCCTCATCAGGCTTTTTGTATTCAATATTTATCTGTCCTGCCATGGCTTCATATCCATTTACAACTGAAGAGGTTCCTTTTGAAACCTGGATAGATTCCATCCAGGTTCCAGGCACATAACCCAGCCGGTAAGGTACAGCCAATCCGCGTAAATTAGGTATATTCTCTGTCAGCATTTGGGTGTATAAACCGGCTAAGCCCAGTAATTGGATTTGCTTGGCACCGGTAACCGCATCGGCATAACTTACATCTACCGAAGCACTGTTTTCAAAGCTTTCAGAAAGATTACAACATGCGGCTTTCTGCAATTCACCTTCATTAATACTGGTAATTCCCCTTGTTTCGGTTCTTGACAAATGACTGCCCGATTTCCGCGATACAACTTCAACCTCATCCAGATTTTTCAGGTTATCTAAGGTTATATGTATATGTCCGTATCCGGTTTTATTTAAATTAATAGTGTCAGTCTGGTAACTAACATAACTCACTACCAATTTTTGGGGAGCTTTTCTTTCCAGCTTCAGGCTAAAGCGTCCTTCTGTGTCTGTGGTGGTGCCGTTCAACGTTTTTAACTGAACTACATTGGCACCTATCAGTGGATTACTTTCTCCATCGATCATTTCAAATACACCACCTTTCACTTGCTGGGCGTATATCTGTGTAAACTGCCATAAAAACAGGCAGGCTATTAATACATATTTTTTCATGAATATGATAATTTAACTCGTACAAAAAATATTGTTATTCAGCTTGGATAAGCTGTAAATGAGTTAAATTAGGTGGACAGGAGCAATTTTTTGCTGTTGTATGGCTAATACAAGTTTTTTCCCAAAATTACCGGGTGGTAATTCTTTCAGAGTTTTAAAATTCTCAACAAAAACTACATTTTCCTCAACTTGTATTTCTTTATATTCAAATAGCTTAAAATCAAAAATTTTAACTTGCTGTTCTTCTCCCGGGATAATATATACTGATGTAAGTTTAAAGACTTGTTTTTGTGTGGCGCAACAATCCGAATCCGCATTTTCAGTTTGACATGATCTCTTCTCTTCTTTGCAACAAGATTTCATTGCAAGACCTTTTTCGTGGTGCTCACATTTTGCGTCATTAACAAAAAGACTTCTAATGACACCTTTGGATTCAGAACAGTAATGTGAATAAACAGTAATTCCGGTTGTTGACCATAAAACCGACAGCAATAATAAAAATCCTGTTATTGGTTTAATCAAATTCTTCACACTAATTTTCCTTTTCTCAACAAAAGTAGGACAATATTTTGTGGTCTGCTGTTAAAATAATATTAAAACTTAGTTGCAAGGTTTTTTTTAAGAAGAAATTCCATTTGATTTTACTTCAATTTCAGGCTTATTTTAGTAAATTTGATATCTCTATAAAAAAGCAGATAAAATGGAATATAAAATACTTAAAACAGAAGTAATTGACGGTATAGCCGTTGTTACTATCAGCAGACCAGAGGCCATGAATGCACTGAACACCCGTTTCTTTAACGAAATGGATGATTACATTGCCGCAGTGAGAAATAACACTTCGGTAAACGCCATAATAATTACAGGTGAGGGGAAAGCTTTTGTGGCTGGTGCCGATATTGCCGAAATGGTGGACAAAACTTCCGAAGAAGGGAAAGCTTTTTCGGAACTCGGACAAAACACTTTTAGCAGTTTCGGCGAGCTGAATATTCCCGTTATTGCAGCCATCAACGGATTTGCTCTTGGAGGAGGACTCGAACTGGCTATGGGTTGTGATTTTCGTATTGCCAGCACCAGAGCAAAATTCGGGCAACCGGAAGTCAACCTGGGATTGATCCCCGGATATGCCGGCACACAACGCCTTTCGCGACTGGTAGGTATGGGTGATGCGCTCTATCTGCTCATGACAGCTGATATGATAGGCGCTAACGATGCCCTGCGTATCGGTCTTGTGCAAAAAGTTTTTGAACCCGAGAACCTAATGGAAGAAACTCTGAAGATTGCTAAAAACGTAGCTTCAAAAGGCCCTTCGGCCATAAAAAAAGTGAAGCGGGTTGTAAGGCGGGGAATGGATCTGAGTCTAAATGAAGGGGAAGCTCTCGAAGCAGAAGAATTCAGCTCATTGTTCGGAGAAGGTAAGGAAGGGAAAGAGGGAATGAAAGCTTTTCTTGAAAAACGGAAGCCGGAATGGTAAGGAATTAAGGTAAAAGGCAAAAGGTAAAAGGTAAAAGTAGATTAAATTTAGTTAAATGAAAGGCAATGAACTTAGTGAAAGACTTTTTAAATTTGCCGCAAGAGTTATCCTTTTTACAAGGATACTGCCTGAAGATGCCGAATACAAAGTAATAAAATATCAACTGGTAAAATCCGCCGGTTCTGTAGGGGCCAATTACGAAGAAGCCCAATCAGCATCTTCTTCAGCTGATTTTACTTATAAAGTTGAGATTTCATTACGGGAAATGAGAGAAAGTAATTATTGGTTAAGATTATTAAAAGAAATAGCTTTAAATAAATCAGATAATAATTCAAAAGAGATAGACTTTTTAATTGATGAATCAAATCAGATAAAAAAAATTCTTGGATCCATCGTTTATAAAATAAAAAATAAAAATTAATAATATTAGTCCTGGTCAATTGAACGTTATTTTAAAACTTTTGACTTTTGACTTCAAACTTTTAACTTATTAATATGACCTACGAAGAAAGATTACAAAACGCATCAGTATTGGGAGCCGCGGGCAAAATGGGTAGCGGCATCTTGCTGCTCACGGCCGTGGAAATGGCCGACCTCAGCCTGAAACCCGAAAACAAAGACAAATCTTTTGTTTTAAATGCCATTGATATTGATCCGGCAGGTTTATCAGGGTTGATGAAATATATGCGCGAACAGGTACGGAAAGTAGCTGAGAAAAAAACAGTGTGGCTACGCAAAGCTTATGCCGACCGCGATGATCTGGTGGAAAATTTTGACATCATTGATGAATATATTTTTGATGTACTGAATATTGTCAGGCCGGCAACTTCCATGGAAGCAGCGTATAAGTCGAACCTGATTTTTGAAGCTGTGAGCGAGAACCGGGCTCTGAAAGTAAAACTGCTTTCCGGCATTGACAAAAACAATCCGAATAAACCCTGGTATTTCACCAACACATCCTCGGTACCGATCAATCTGATTGAGTCGGAGGCCGGGCTGGACGGACGGGTGTTGGGATTTCACTTCTATAATCCTCCGGCAGTTCAACGCCTTGTCGAATTGATTACCACTGAAAAAACTACCGAAGAAGCCATTGCCCTTGCACAGGAATATGCCAAAAACCTGAGAAAAGTTGTCGTTCCTTCCAATGAC
>Ga0209013_10002325_pt1 | contig 17253 bp, 19 predicted proteins | sample Cruoilmetagenom2_FD_187291 | JGI IMG/M metagenome (GOLD analysis project Ga0209013, IMG submission 187291) | Oil polluted marine microbial communities from Coal Oil Point, Santa Barbara, California, USA - Sample 2 (SPAdes) (version 2) | ecosystem: Environmental > Aquatic > Marine > Oil seeps ...
TCAGCAAACCAAGAAGGTTCTTGTTTCGCAGTTGAATAGGAGCGTACATCTTGTTCGGTTAATGCCAATTTCGTTTCAACCGTCATGTGTATGTCTCCTTTCCTTACGCTTCTTGGCCTACAGTTTCGTCTTCTATTCCTAGCTCTTCTTTAATCCAGTCATAGCCTTGTGCTTCTAATTTGTGCGCAAGTTCAGGACCACCAGATTTCACAACGCGCCCTTGCATCATTACATGGACTTTGTCAGGTGTAATATAGTTAAGCAAGCGTTGGTAATGGGTAATAATCAAACAACCAAAACCTTCTCCACGCATTTGGTTGATACCTTTTGAAACAACTTTAAGTGCATCGATATCAAGACCAGAGTCAATCTCATCAAGAATCGCAAATTTAGGTTGAAGCATCATTAATTGAAGAATTTCATTACGTTTCTTTTCTCCGCCTGAGAATCCTTCATTTAAATAACGTTGTGCCATATCTTGATCCATTTCAAGATATTCCATTTTCGAGTCAAGTTCACGAATAAATTTCATGATTGAAATTTCATCGCCTTCTTCACGACGTGAGTTTATTGCAGAACGTAAGAAGTCTGCATTTGTAACTCCATTAATTTCACTAGGATATTGCATCGCTAGGAAAAGACCTGCTTGTGCACGTTCATTAACTTCCATCTCAAGAACATCTTCACCGTCTAAAGTGACAGATCCAGAAGTAACTTCGTATTTAGGGTGACCCATAATTGCAGATGCTAATGTCGATTTACCAGTACCATTTGGTCCCATAATCGCATGAATTTCGTTTGTGTTAAGTGTAAGGTTTAAACCTTTAAGAATCTCCTTACCATCAATGGCAACATGAAGATCTTGAATAACTAAAGTGGACATTTTACTACCTCCAAGTGTATAAATGAATGAAAAAGCCATTCTTAATTTATTATCATTCTAATCTTAACTGAAATAATGTGCCCATGCAAATCTTTTAGACGGTTCAATCTATATAGACTAAAAGTCCAATACCATTGAAATCGTTTAGTTGTAGCTAGCACTCTTGATGTCTCTAAGTCTATTCTTTTCATTTTCAATAATAAGTTTCTAATTGAGAATGCATTTCATTCTCTCATCATAGAAAAAGTCAATGAACCAGGTTCATTGACTTTTCATATTGTAATTTATGATTCACGGTGTGCTAGTCGTTCTAATTGAGCTGATGCTTGTTGGCCTGCTTCATAATCACGCTCTCGTTTCATTTCCACTTGCAATCGAACGTCCGGATTAATTTGATAATCGACGAATCCCACGCCGTGTGAACTCCTAAATGCGTGGTCCATTTGTTCAGTGTAACTGAAATTTAGTGCTTGGATAATGAATCATTCCTTTCAAATTTTCAACTCAATTTTCAAGTTGTTGTCCTTCTCATGTATATGTATACCCAGTTAAAAATGTTCTAAACAAAAAAATTCATCCGAATAAATTCGGACGAATTTTTTTTATAGTGAAACTTCGTTAAAAATGCTTGAACCGATCAAACCAACTTCTTTTAAAACTGCATTTAATTCAGTATCAGCTTCTTGGAACTTAGCATTTGCTTCTTCTGCAACATATTCACCTTCGGCAGCTAGTGCTTCTGATTTCATGTTGTATGCGTCTTGAATTTTAGCTAAAGCGCCTTCAATCGCTTCTTGTTGTTCAGTTAAGCTTGCTGGAATTTTAAGTGTTTTAACTTTGGCAGATGCATTGACAGTAGCTGCCTTAGCATTATCTTTCATTGTTTGAAGTTCAGCACCCTCAGGAAGTTCTCCTGCAGCTTGCGCATCTTCGAACGCATTTAGATCTGCATCCACTTCGTTGATTGATTGAGAAACTGATAAATAGAAGTTCATCATATCTGCAGCTGGATTCGCTTTTTCCTCAGTTGAAGTAGCTCCAGTTGTTTTCGTTTCAGTTGCATCTTCTTTGTCTGAAGAACAAGCAGCCAGTACTAAAGAAAGTGAAGCGATTAAGACTAATAGTTTTTTCATTTTAGAATCCCCTTTAAATGTGTACTTATTTGCTTAGCAAGCCTAACATAGCGAAAGTGCACTGTAAAGATGGTTTCGAATAGTCGCAACTGCTCGAAAATTGAGATTCCAAAGCAGGGAATCACTGGTTATTTTTGCCTGCAAATCGATTGACAATCAAAGCTAAAGCTCCGTCTCCAGTTACGTTCGCTGCTGTACCAAAACTATCTTGCGCTAAATAGAGAGCGATCATTAATGCAATCATTGTCTCATCAAAACCTAACATTGAACTTAGTAAACCAATCGCGGCCATAACAGCACCACCAGGAACACCCGGTGCAGCAATCATTGTAACTCCAAGCATAAAGATAAAGGGTACAATGTCTGAAAATACGATCGCTTGTCCATTTAACAATAGAACGCCAATTGCACAAGTTACGAGTGTAATTGTACTCCCAGACAAATGAATTGTTGCAAACAGGGGCACTGTAAAGTCTGTTACTTTTTCTGAAGCCCCTGTTTTTCGAGATTGTTCTAAAGTCACAGGAATTGTTGCAGCTGATGATTGAGTTCCAAGTGCAGTGAAATAGGCAGGTGACATAATTTTCATCAGCTTAAATGGATTTTTATTATTCAATGCACCTGCTGTGGTGTACTGCAATACTAGCATGACAAAATGTAATAAGAGAATCAGTACAAATACAATGGCAAATACGGATAATATCTTGGCTACCTGACCACCAAAAGTCATGTTCATAAAGATTCCGAAGATATGTACAGGCAATAATGGAATAATTACTTTTGCGATGACTTTTTCAATAATGACATTAAATTCATCGAATCCTCGTTTTAAGACATCACCTTTGATTGATGCCATTCCAATACCAAAAATGAAAGCTAAGAGTAATGCAGACATGATGCCAACAGCCGGCGGCATATCTACTTTAAAGAATGCTGATGCGAGAGCTTCTTCAGGATTTGAAAATGATTCACTTGAAGAAGAAACAATGAATTTAGGTAAAAGAAATGAAGCTACAATTAATGCGATAAATCCAGCAACAAGAGTTGAGCCATACGCAAAAAATGTTGCTAAACCTAGTAATTTCCCTGAACCTTTGCCAAGCTGGGCAATACCAGGTGCGATAAATGCAATGATGATTAACGGTACAACAAACCCTAAAAAGTTACCGAATAAACCATTGAATGTAGCCATTAATCGAACAACATTTTCATGAGCAAACGTTCCGATTAGTATTCCAAGTGCAATTGCGATTACTATTCTCGCTAATAAACCAATTTTGAGTTTCTTCATGATGTCCCCCTTAAATGTACAAGTGTACTCTCTAGAAATTAAAGTTACTTTAACACACCTATTTATTAAAGTGAATGCTATGAGAAATAGGCGGAATAGTATGAAACTATTTTGGAACAAATCACTGAATCATAAAGGTTGTAGGTCGCTTTGGAAGCCTTACTGCTGCTCCATGGTCTAGTGATTAAAAAGCGTATGTGCGAATGACTTTGTCATTTCGCCCATACGCTTTTCTTCCAGACCATTCTCGGGAGGCATCCACAAAGCGCCGAAGCGGTATTATTGTGAATAATTAGTCCAATCTATTTTGGTGCACTTTTATATTTTAAAAAGACGCCGGAGAATCCCGACGTCTTTTTATTGTTATTGCTATTATTTAACTGGTACGACCGAGCCGCCCCATTCTTCTAGGATGAAATCTTGAATTTCTTCTGATTTTAATGCTTTAACTAATGCTTTAACTTCTTTATTGTCTTCATTACCTGCTTTAACTGCAATGATGTTTACATATGGGGAATCCGTTTTTTCAATAGCGATTGAATCTTCCAATGGGTTGATCCCAGCGTCTATTGCATAGTTTGAGTTAATTAACACAGCGTCGCCTTCTTCATTTTCATACATTTGAACAAGAAGTGCTGCTTCATATTCTGCTTCAAATACTAAGTTTTTTGGGTTGTCAACGATGTCTTTTACTTCAGCTTTTGTTTTATCAATTCCTTCAGCTAATGTAATTAAACCTTCAGCTTCTAAAATAGAAAGAACACGACCGTGATCGGCCACTGAATTACTGATTAATATCGTTGCTCCATTTGGAAGTTCTTCTAATGATTTATATTTTTTAGAGTAAACACCGATTGGCTCAATATGAATTCCGCCAGCATTGACGAAATCATAACCTGCATCTGCAATTTGTGATTCTAGGTAAGGAATATGTTGAAAATAGTTTGCATCCAATTCATCCGATTCTAAATCTTGGTTTGGGAAAATATAGTCTTGATAAGTTTCGATCACAAGGTCAATTCCTTGTTCTTCAAGTATAGGTTGTACTTTTTCCAAAACTTCTTCATGAACTCCGACTGATGCACCTACAACTAATTCTTTACTTTCTCCACCTGAAGACTCGTTATCGCTACCACATGCTGCTAGAGTGATTGCACTTATCGTTACTAAAATTCCTGCTACAAATTTCTTCATGATGATTTTCTCTCCCTTTTTCTTATTCATATATGTGATCGAGTTTGCACCCGAAAGCACCAAATTATCGCTTATCTGCTTTTGCAGTGATCGAGTCTCCTACCCATTGGATGATGAAGACAATAATTAAGATGATAATAGTAGAGACAAGTGTCACATCCCCTTGCATGCGTTGGAAACCATCTTGAAATGCTAAAGTTCCTAATCCACCAGCTCCGATAATCCCCGCCATAGCAGTATAGCCAACAAGTGCTACCGCTGTAACTGTAAGTCCAGATAATAAGGCCGGTAATGACTCTGGTAATAACACTTTCCAAATAATAGTTGAAGTCTTAGCACCCATTGAACGTGCAGCTTCAATTACACCTTTATCTATTTCACGTAATGCAATTAAAACCATTCTTGCATAGAAAGGTGCTGCCCCAATTATTAATGCTGGTAATGCGGCATCAGGACCACGAATAGTACCGAGTAAAAACCTGGTAAATGGAATTAACAAAATGATTAATATGATGAATGGAATGGAACGGAAAATATTGACGAATGCTCCTGTTAACCAGTTGACTAACTTATTAGCCCACATTTGTCGTGGACTTGTTAAAAATAATAAAATCCCTAGTGCCAGTCCTATTACGAAAGTAAAACCAGTTGCCATAGCGCTCATGTAAAGAGTCTCTAATGAAGCCTCCCACATGTCATTCCAGTCGACATTCGGAAGAAGTTTTTCAATCATGTGAAATCACCTCCGTTTGAACGTCTTGATCGTGTAGATATTGAATGGCGTCATTAATAGCTATTGGTGTACCCTCAAGTTGTAAATAGAGTGTCCCATAGGCACCATTTTGAGTTTGTGCGATATTTCCCTGTACGATGTTTACTTCAACTTGATATTGTTTGATTAATCTTGACAGAATTGGTTGTTCTGTACGATCCCCAACAAACACAAGTTTTACTAGTTTTCCAGAAGGATATAGTTCCACTAGGTGGGCAATCGTTTGATTTGCTTCTTCTGGTCCATTGATTTGTGCAACAAATCGTTTTGTAATGTCTTGTTGTGGTGTCTGGAATATGTCAAGCACATTGCCCATCTCTACCACTTTCCCAGCTTCCATCACAGCAACACGGTGACAAATCTTTCGAATGACATGCATTTCGTGAGTAATTAATACAATAGTTAGCCCTAGACGTTTATTAATATCCACAAGTAATTCTAAAATGGCATCCGTCGTTTCAGGATCTAATGCGGATGTCGCTTCATCACATAGCAACACCTCTGGGTTATTCGCTAGTGCACGTGCAATTCCCACACGTTGCTTCTGTCCTCCTGATAACTGAGAAGGATACGCTTTTTCTCTTCCTTTTAATCCTACAAGCTCGATTAATTCTTTTACTCGTTCCGCGCGTTTTGATTTGCTGATTCCTGCAATTTCAAGTGGGAATGAGATATTATCTTCTACTGTTCTAGACCACAATAGGTTGAAATGTTGAAAAATCATGCTTACTTTTTGTCTAGCATTTCGAAGTGCTTGTCCCGAGCTCGACGATATTTGTTGACCATTTACCGATACACTGCCTGAAGTAGGTTTTTCCAGACCATTCAACAATCGAATTAATGTACTTTTACCCGCACCACTGTAGCCGATAATGCCAAAAATCTCGCTTTGCTCTACAGTTATATTGACGTTATCAACAGCAACTAATTGGCCATTGGCTGTCGAGAATGTTTTTGATAAGTTTTGTAATTTAATCATATCCACTTCACCTCAATTCAAATAGAAAGTCCCTTCTGCAGATCAGCAGAAGGGACATAAGCGCACAAAAATATACGTTAGACCGATCTCTCATCTTTCAAAGTTTTACACTTCGAGTGATTTGGCACCATTTCACATAAATGTGACGGTTGCCGGGCTTCATTGGGCACTTCCCTCAGCCTCTCTTTATAAGAGTTACGATATTAAGTTCTTTGTTACGAATGATAATGTAACATGATAAAAAGTGAACGTCAAATACTTTTTTTCAGTTGCTCAAATAAAAAAGGAACCGATTGGAAAGCATAGATTTTATTGCTTATTTCTCCATTTTTAGAAATTAGTAAACACGGAACACTCTCAATTTCATGGTCCATGGCTAAATCCTCTATATAGTTTAGATTTGCTTTACCTATCTGGACATTAGGTAGCAATTCTTCCACTACCTCTAACATCTTTGTTGCCACTTGGCACGTTCCGCACATTGGGGCATATAAATAATAAGCTGTAACCACTGAGTTTCTTGCCTGGTCTTCCCACTCTTGGCGCGTCCATTCTTTCACAATTTTCATCCTTTTTTCAAATAAATTCTGATTTTACATCAATGTTTGCTCCAAGTAAGATTGTCGCGAGGAATTTTAATGGGGTTGTCGCGACTTCCCGATAGGTTGGATCCGTATATAAATGAAATGCTTCGGGAAATTCGCGTTTAATGAGCGCACGTAACTTCTCACCAGACTTATCGGCATCGACAAATACATAAATGTCCAAATGGTCATATGGAGCAAGAATTTCTTCTAATCGGGTAGCGCTGACAGTTCCGTTCGTACAAATAATTTCAAGCGGTTCAGCTAGAAGTCGCATGATTCGTTGTTTGTCCGAACGTCCTTCTACAAGTAAGACTTTACCTTCAAGCATGACAATTCACTCCTGAATTTGAGAGACTTATACTTGACATATGCAAAAAACGCCGAACAAATGTCGGCGTCTAACAAACGAATTTATTCTTGCGTCATTTCTTCGTATTGCTCAGCTGTCATTAATGAATCTATTTCTGAAACATCCGTTGGCTCAACTACAATCATCCATGCATTTTCATATGGAGATTCATTTACGAATTCTGGGCTGTCTTCTAAGCCACTGTTCACTTCTACAACTTTTCCACTGATCGGTGCGTATAGTTCAGAAACTGTTTTAACAGATTCTACACTACCAAATGGTTCGTCAGTTTTAATATCGTCGCCTACTTGTGGAAGTTCAACGAAAACGATATCCCCAAGTTCTGATTGAGCGAAATGTGTAATACCGATACGTGCTTTTCCATCTTCTACTTTAACCCACTCGTGTTCTTCAGAGTAGCGTAATTCTTTTGGTGTGCTCATTAAAACCCCTCCAGATATGTATTCTATTCAATCTCAGTTTGACATATTTTTATGCTAAAAACAAGAACGGAAACTTAGTTATGCCACTTCTCTTCAAATTCGGATTCCTTATAACCTACAGTAACTTTTGAGCCATCCGTTACAATCGGTCTCTTTATTAACATGCCCTCAGAAGATAGGAGTTCATACTGTTCCTCTTCTGTCATAATTGTTATTTTATCCTTTAATTGTAGTTCTCGATATTTCAATCCACTTGTGTTATAAAACTTCTTCAATGGAAGTCCACTAGTTTCCACGATCTTCTTTAATTCTTCTTTCGAAGGGGGGGTTTCGACGATATGTACATCATGATACGTAAGTTCTTGTGAATCAAGATATGCTTTTGCTTTTCGACATGTCCCGCAGTTCGGGTAGCCATAGTATGTAATTGCCATTATTGTACCTCCTTATTCTAAAAATATTTTAACAAAAAAGAAAACCGAACGCTCACGATAAGCGTTCGATTTTTAAAGATCTAATGGAACGGGTCTAGAATTAAAAACCAAAATTATTCAGTGTCTTTCGTCTTAGCTAGCTCTTTTTTATCAATTGTCCCAGGAGGTTGCTCTAACCAATTGTTTTCAATCATGATAAATGCTCCATCCTTAGCGAATAGGGCAATTTCTAATGATAATCGTTCATAATTTAACACAAGATCACTTCTTTGACTTGCTGCAGCAGCAGTAGCATAGTTTCCTACACCTGCAGCACTTAATGCACCCATTAAAAATAGTGTTAATTTGTCCGAGAATGGTGGCGTGGTCGCGTCAGTGATACACACATCCGATGAAATTGGTGGCTGAATATTATTGTCGAGAAGTGTTGCTGTAAATACTTGAATATGTTTCTTTGATATTTCGTTACCTCTTAACATTAGTTTTTGAAGATTTTCTCTTGGTGAAATTTGAGCAAAACTAAGTGCAAGCTTACATCCAATTAAATTTGTTTGGATATTCATAAATAAATGAGATATCTCAATGGTATTTAATGGACGTTGTTTACTAAAGAAAAAGGATCCATTTAAATATTTTTTAGAGTCTACATAGTCCGTTTTTGTTGGATAAGCAATATATGGGGCTCTGACAAAAACCCCTTGAGAAAGTTCAACATTTGTACTTTTGTCAAATAACTCAGCCACGTGTTTAAGTCCTTCTATAAAGAAACTTCTAATGTCTTCCCTTGCACTTAGAGAGATAAAACCACTAAAAGAGAGTAACCACATCTTTGACATATGATTGATAAACGTGAGCATAAAAGTATCCGTATACAGACGAGGAGCGTTTAAATTGACATCTTCTTTTGTAAAACCAATTGGAACCGGAATCTGTTCTCTTTCAAAGAATTTAGCAAGCTGTTCGCTATGTGATGTTGTCAATTTATATGTCAATTCTACAATCGACTTCGTCTCTTCATCTTCCACATGTGTAAGAAAGTATTCTAAAATACAATTAGACATGGTTGCATTCAAATAACAAGTCCATATAGACGCAATTTCTGATGATGTAAGTTGGGTTTGATTCTCTGTCATAACTAATTCCTCCCAATTATGAAAATATATAAATTTATTCTCTCCAAATAAAAAATATTAATGTTTTATGCATCAACTTTGTTTAATTGATTTTTTGATTTTTTCAGTAAAATTTTCCTAATAACTAACCCCAAGCCTAAGCCTAGAATCAAAAATAATAGGGGTAACCAAAAAGGACCCAATAACACTCCGAAGATTTTTAAGTTGGAGGAATAAATGATCCCAATTGTTCCAAAGTAAGTTGCAAAGACAAATGGAAAGTACGAATGACTCGGTGTTGGTCCTTCTGCATTTTTATAAGCGTCCCACAATGCAAAAAAGTACACACAAGGATAAAACATGAGCCATCCGTGATCCGTTTGATGAATGGCTTCACCAGTTTTTCCATTAAAGCTTAATAGAATGACTTCGTTGAAATTGGATTGAACATTTACCAATATCTCAAGTCCAATAAACAGCAATCCTTTTATTAGCTGACCATTTAGTATTTGGCCAAAACCAGGTAGTGCAATGCTCCAAAAGAGTACCTCTTTCTTATTTTTCGCCATAAATCCCACTCTAATTATTCGACATACTAATAACCTTTGAATACCCAATCACAAATGATTAATCCGAAAAACCTTCAGTCATGTTAGCCTGTGTTTGAAATAGTAAATTTATTCTAATAGAGTATATACAGACCATATGTCTGTAACTTATAAAAATCCCTGGTAAATTGGTGGAAGTTCGGCAGAGCATACATGCAAAGATGGCTAATGATAATTCTGATCCAGTTGTTTGAATTTATGAACTAAGTACTTGAATGCAACTGCCATGATTATATAAGGAAAGAATGAATAGATATGTCTCCAATGAATGGGATCATATATCTGTAACCACACCAAAAGCGGTTCCAATATAAAAGCGAAAACAAATGCAGTAATAGTAGAGGCAATTAAAAAAGTTTTCCATGTTGTACAATACTGATAAATAATCATATAAATAATTGGCATATGCCCCCTGTGAATCTCAACAGCCAAAGGTACAGGTGTTACCGTAGTAGGATAATGCCAAAGCACCAATGAAACACCTAGTCCATCTGCCATAATGGCAAAAGTTGCTACAAAGAATCCGTATGTGATAATTTCAAATATCCTCTTTTTATCTAAAATAATGAACCATATAATAAAAATACCAATAGTTGTTACTAAAAGAATCCACCAACTGAAGGAAAATAAATTCTCGTTTAACCAATACTCCATATTTGTATCTCTAAGCTGCCGTGTTATGTCAATAACATCTTGCCAAGTAGATTTCATCCCGGCACCCCCTACTTATTTGCAATAAAATGATTGGATACCCATTTATGATGAACGTAGAAAAAAATAAATAGAATCCAATCAGATACATAGGAGAATCCTATGTTCCACCATAACCCATGTACGATAAAGACAATAAACATAAAAAACAACTCCAGTAAAATGGAGAATATAGACCAATAAAATATATGTAGCGTCACCGATAAAAGCGTTCGATTTCTTGGTAACGACTGAAGAAAGAAATAGATAACGACAAAATATAACCCAAACCCATTTAATAGTTGAATAAAAAATAGTTCTACCTTCGTTCCCGGATAATGCCATAAAGGATACACAAACATTAATAAGTCGGTAATCAAAGCTAAAATAATCCCTACGTAACCAGTAAGGACATATACAGGAAATTTCTTTTTATCTGCAAAAAATAAAAATACCGACCAGCTTATGATAAAAACAGTTGCTGCAATGAGCACTTGCCTATGCACCTTCTTTCATTGACAGGGCTCTATACAGCCTTTACTTTTTATTATTCAACACTTTTGTGAAAGTATACGTAACTGGTTGTTCAGTATCCATTTGAGGCTCACGTCAGATGTTTTCATCAATGAAGTTTTTTTAGCTTACGTAGAATACTTAGGAGAAAATTATAAATACACAAAAAATCCGAACACCTTTTTAAAGGCGTTCGGATTTTTTGTTTATACTAAATACTTCTCTGCATCAATTAATTTAACAGATGCTTCGCGTTTTTTCGAGATGACATTGTAAGGAATTGAGCGCGTTAATTTGCGAAGTGCTGAGAGCATTATGCGCAAGTTATCACCCTCCACTGCTGCGATCAAAGTTTCTTTCGCATCTTTTTCAATTGCCTCAAATGCTTCTTGGCAGAAAATCTGTGTATATAGAAGCTTTTGATTTGCTTTTTCAAGTCCATCACGTGCGATTGCTTTCTCCGTACGAAGAACAGCAGATTCCATGGCAAACAGGTTATTGACGATATCTGCAATATTTACAAGAACTTCTTGTTCTGATTCAAGTTTTGTTCCATATCGTTGTGCTGCTAGACCAGCTGCAAGTAAACCGATTTTTTTGGCATTTTGCACCAAGTATTTTTCTTGTGCTAATGGTGTATCTTCAATTTCTTCAGGCATCATCATTAGCAACTCTTCTTGAAGAGCTTGAGCCTTTTGAAGAAGTGGTAGCTCGCCTTTCATTGCTTTACGTAAGAAAGTCCCTGGAATCAGAAGACGATTGATTTCGTTTGTGCCTTCAAAAATACGGTTAATGCGTGAGTCACGGTAAATGCGTTCTACTTCATACTCTTGCATGAAGCCGTAACCACCGTGCAATTGAACTGCTTCATCGGCAATATAGTCCAATACTTCTGTACCGAAGACTTTATTGATTGAACACTCGATTGCATATTCTGCAATGGATGCAGCGATTGCTTTGCCGTCTTTTTGTTCTTCAGCACTCAATTGGCTCATTCGATCTTCGAAGTAACCTACTGTACGATAAATCAAGCTTTCAGATGCATACAGTCTAGAAGCCATTGTTGCTAATTTTTCTTTCGTTAAATTGAATGAAGAAATTGGTGTTTTGAATTGTTGACGTTGGTTTGTATAAGCTACAGCTAACTCAAATGCACGTTTTGATGCTCCTACAGTACCTACTCCCAGTTTGTAACGACCAATGTTCAGAATGTTAAAGGCAATAATGTGACCACGGCCAGCCTCACCTAGTAAGTTTTCAACAGGTACTTGAGCATCTTGAAGAATTAAAGTACGTGTTGAAGAAGATTTAATCCCCATTTTCTTCTCTTCTGCTCCAACTGAAACCCCTGCAAATTCACGTTCTACAATAAACGCAGAGAATTGATCTCCATCAATTTTCGCATAAACAACGAAAACATCTGCGAAACCAGCATTTGTAATCCATTGTTTTTCACCATTTAATACATAATGTGTACCTTCTGCATTTAACTTAGCAACCGTCTTGGCACCTAAAGCATCTGAACCTGAACCTGGTTCTGTTAAAGCGTAAGCAGCAATTAGCTCACCCGTTGCAAGTTTTGGTAAATATTTTTGCTTTTGCTCTTCATTTCCAAAAAGAACGATTGGCAATGAACCAATTCCTACATGTGCACCATGTGTAATTGAGAATCCACCTGCACGTGACATTTTTTCTGCAATTAACGCAGACGATACTTTATCTAAACCTAATCCATCATATTCTTCAGGTACATCTGCACCAAGCAAACCTAGTTCCCCAGCAGATTTAAGTAGTTTGACAGAATACTCAAATTCATGATTTTCTAATTTTTCAATGACTGGTACTACTTCATGTGCCACATAGTCTTCTGTTGTTTTGGCGATCATTTTATGTTCATCTGTAAAGTCTTCCGGTGTAAAAACTCGATCTAATGAAATATCTTCCACTAAGAAACTTCCACCTTTAATCATATCAACAGTTTTATTAGTCATCCTGTTTTCCTCCTATTTTTTAAAGTATCTCAAATACGCCAGCAGCACCCATACCGCCGCCAATACACATTGTTACGACTCCAAATTGTTTCCCTTGTCGTTTTAATTCATGGATCATTTTCAATGTTAATATGGATCCTGTTGCACCTAGTGGATGTCCTAGAGCGATTGCCCCCCCATTGACATTCACTTTGTTGATGTCAATTTCCAGATGTCTTACAACTTGAATAGCTTGAGATGCAAATGCTTCATTTATTTCCCATAAATCAATATCTTCAATAGAAAGACCTGCAATTTTCAAAGCTTTTGGAATCGCGACAATTGGACCAATCCCCATGATTTCCGGTGGTACTCCCCCAACTGCAAACGACAGGAATTTTGCCATTGGCTTTAATCCTTGTGATTCAGCTACTTCACGGTCCATAACTAATACAGCACCCGCTCCGTCAGAAGTTTGAGATGCGTTACCTGCTGTAACTGTCCCTCGTGCATTAAAAGCTGGGCGCAATTTTGCTAGCGTCTCCATGCTAGTTCCTACACGTACACCTTCATCCATTTCAAATATGAATTTCTTTTCTTGCGGTTTGTTGTTTTCATCAACATATCTTTTCAATACTTCTACTGGTACAATTTCATCTTTGTATCTACCAGATGCAATGGCTGCAGCTGCTAGTTCATGTGAACGTACGGCAAATGCATCTTGCTCTTCACGTGTAATTCCATATTTCATCGCAACTTGTTCAGCTGTGTGCCCCATGCCCATATAGTATTGAGGGGCTGTTTCTGCAAGTGTTGCATTCGGTCTGATGGTATTGCCCATCATAGGCACCATACTCATCGATTCAACCCCACCTGCAATAATTGCTTCTGAGTGGCCGAGCATGATCCGTTCTGCTGCAAAGGCAATCGATTGAAGACCTGAAGAACAGAATCGGTTTATGGTAAGTGCCGGTGTTGTATCTGGAAGACCAGCAAGTGCACCGATGTTTCGTGCCACGTTCATACCTTGCTCCGCTTCTGGCATCGCACATCCTAATATAAAATCGTCAATTGGACCATCGTACCCACCAGCACGTTTTAACGTTTCTTTTACAACTAATGCTCCAAAATCATCTGGTCGTACTGTTGCAAGGGAGCCTTTTTTCGCTTTCCCTACAGGTGTTCTGGCACCTGCTACTATTACTGCTTCGCGCATAAGTTCTCCTCCTTAATACCGTGTGTAACCTTAGTTACGCAACGGCTTTCCTTTTACTAACATGTGTTGCATTCTTGCTTGGGATTTCGGCTCTGCTACTAAACTTAAAAATGCTTCACGCTCTAAATCTAGTAAATATTGTTCATCAACAAGTGTGCCGTATGGAACTTTACCTCCAGATAATACATAAGCAAGTTTCTTCGCGATTTTCAGATCATACTCACTAATGAAGCCTGATAAGAACATGCCTTCAGCTCCAAGTAGAAGTGTGGCATAGCCTGAATCGCCTGTTACTGGTACTTTTTCACGTAATGGAGCTTTATAATTATTTTCATAGAGTGCCAATGCAGCTTGTTTGGCATCATAGATTAAATGATCCGCATTTACACTGATGCCATCTGCGAAGTTTAAGAAATTATTTTCACGAGCTTCTTCAGCTGATGTTGATACTTTTGCCATTGCAATCGTTTCAAACACTTTGTTGGCAACAAATTGATAATCCACATGGACGCCGTTAGGTAATCCTTTTAAATGTTTCATATATAATTCTTTGTTGCCGCCACCACCAGGAATTAGCCCCACTCCTGCTTCTACTAAGCCCATATACGTTTCATGGCTAGCTTGGATGTGAGCTGCTGGAAGGCACACTTCCGCTCCACCACCAAGAGCCATTCCAAACGGAGCTGCAACAACTGGTTTTGAGCTATATTTTATTTTCATCATCGCGTTTTGGAATGCACGAACTGTGAAATCAAGTTCGAAAATATTGTCATCTTGTGCTTCCATCAAGATCATGCCAAGGTTTGCTCCAACACAGAAGTTTTTCCCTTGGTTTCCAATCACAAGTCCTTTATAATTCTTCTCCACTTCATCAACAGCGAAATTGATCATTTGAATAATATCTAGACCTATGGCATTTGATTGTGAATGGAACTCTAGTAGTGCAATGCCATCCCCTAAATCTATTAAACTAGCACCTGAATTTTTCTTAATTACGCCATGTTTCTTTTTATATTGTTTCAGATTGATCACTTTTTCATTTGTTGGAACAAGCGTATATTCTGAACCATTAAAGAAATACAGATCGCCATTCTCTTCTTTATAGAAAGTATCGAATCCGTGATCGAGTAAGCTTTGAGCGAATTCTGGTATTTCTAAGCCTTCTTCTTTCATTTTACCAACTGATTTTTCAACACCAATTGCGTCCCATATTTCAAATGGTCCTTGTGCCCAACCGAATCCCCACTTCATTGCGTTATCAATTGCTACGATATCGTTAGCAATTTCACCGTGAAGTTTTGCAGAGTACACAAGTGTAGGTGATAAAATGCTCCACAGCAGTTCTCCTGTACGATCTTTTGCATATGTTAGCGTTTTCACTTTAGCAGCCAAGCCTTTTTGTTGTTTAGCCATTTCAAGTGACGGTGTCTTAAGTTTTTTCACAGGTTCGTATTCCATTGTTTGTGGGTTTAATTCCAGAATTTCTTTTCCTTGTTTCAAGAAGAACCCTTGACCTGATTTCGCACCTAACCATCCATTATCTAGCATTCTCGTAATCAAAGTAGGTACTTCAAATACTTTTTGCTCATCACCAGAAGTTTGGTCATAAACGTTTTTAGCCACATGTCCAAATGTATCTAGTCCCACAACATCAAGCGTACGGAAAGTTGCCGATTTCGGACGTCCGATTACTGGACCAGTGACAGAATCTACTTCGCCGACTGAATACCCTTTTGCTAACATTTCTCGAAGTGTTACTAAAAGTCCATACGTACCAATGCGGTTCGCGATAAAGTTAGGTGTATCTTTTGCAATTACCACACCTTTACCAAGTCGATCTTCCCCAAAAGTTTGCATAAACTCAACTACTGCAGGAAGTGTCGTTTGTGCTGGAATCACTTCCAGTAGTTTCAAATAACGTGGTGGATTGAAGAAATGCGTACCTAGGAAGTGTTTTTGGAAATCCTCTGAACGTCCCTCTACCATCGCATTAATACTAATTCCCGATGTATTTGAACTGATGATTGTTCCTGGTTTGCGGACAGCATCAATTTTTTCGTAAAGCCCTTTTTTTATGTCAAGATTTTCGACGATGACTTCGATAATCCAATCTACATCTTTTAATTTATCTAAGTCATCCTCGAAGTTTCCAGCCGTTAATAAGGCAAGATTTTTTTGGGATGCAAGTGGAGCAGGCTTTTGCTTAAGTAATTTCTCTATAGAACCTTGGGCAACTTGATTTCGAGTAATCGGATTTGTTTTGTTTTCATCCGATAAGTCTCTTGGCACCATATCAAGTAATAAGGTAGGAATTCCAATATTCGCTAAGTGGGCTGCAATACCTGAACCCATGACACCTGATCCTAGAACTGCGGCTTTTTTAATTTTATAAGTCACGTGTAAAGCCCCTTTCTTATTTTTGAATGAACACTCATTCATTTTTTAAGTAAAAAAAATAGAAACCAACTCTATGACATTTAGTGTAGAACATTTTCTCTTTTTTCGCAATATTTAAATGATAATCAAATTCGATAATCTTAGAGAATTTGCTTTTGAATAAAGCAGATGGATTTCATGATACTAATAGCATATGATTTGAAATCTTTGATGATGAAAAATATTTTCCTCCTCTTTGGTTCATGCCTTCATTCCATGTATAATTCATTTATTTCTTCTCACACTACATTTGACTGAAGAGGAGGATATACACTATGGGCTTATTTTCTCAACCAAATGAACAACAACTGATGTATCCAGAGCCACCAAAAATGGTTTCGACAAAAGATTTTCTTTATTTTAAAGATATGATGTCATGGAACTTAGCAGCTGCAAAAAAAATGAACTGGGCGGCTCAAAACTGCCAATTACCTGATTTAAAGAAAGAGTTTGAAACTGCTGCTCAAATGCATGCCAAACACTTTAATGAATTATTAAAAACACTACAGCAAAGTGAAGGAGGTCCCGTTTCATGAGTGAACAAACCATTAAGAATCCACAAACACCTTTTCCTGAAACTGCGGAACTAAACGATCATGATATTTTAGGTGATGCTCTTTCAATGGAAAAGTCTTTATGTCAT
>Ga0209013_10002326_pt1 | contig 17249 bp, 22 predicted proteins | sample Cruoilmetagenom2_FD_187291 | JGI IMG/M metagenome (GOLD analysis project Ga0209013, IMG submission 187291) | Oil polluted marine microbial communities from Coal Oil Point, Santa Barbara, California, USA - Sample 2 (SPAdes) (version 2) | ecosystem: Environmental > Aquatic > Marine > Oil seeps ...
GCCATAGAGAACCAGATGTTTGTTATTGCTGCGAACCGATGCGGCACAACCGGTGACACGACCTTTGGCGGTCATTCCATGGTAGTTGCTCCAGACGGCTCGATTCTGCTGGAAGCCGATGAAAATGAGGAATGCAGGGGAACAATGCTTGACCTTGAAATGGTATCTGCTGCCAGAGCCCTGTTCAGTACGGTTCCAGGGAAAAATTAGGGGACAAGGGCTCGAGGGGGCAAGGGAACAGCTTTAAGCATTTATCTTTTAAGCCATCACTGGACTTTTAAAAAAGTTAAGATAATATCTGAAATAGTTGAATGGCACTCGCCTCAGAACAGGGCAACAATCTGGCAAGGAGTGTTTAATTGCAGAGACAGAGAAAATTAGTGAAGAAAAAATAACATTTGTTACTTATAATTATATTAAATTCCCACCTCTTTATTTTTACATTGAATGAGTGTAAAAAGATAACAATTCTAAGGCTCAGTGAACTTGGATCCGCGTTTAAATACAGGAGTCATCAATGGCAACAATTTATTATGTAAGAGAAGGTTCACAGCCAGGTAATATTGTCTCTAGCAGAGAGGTTTCTGTTAAGGACGTAATACATTTATATGGCTCTGCACCCACAAATTATAACTATATGAAAGGTGCTGACTCCCCTTACATCAACATAGACATGGAACCAGCGAATCCCTATTCTGATCCCGCCCATGTTGTAGTCAAGATTGAGGGAGATGAGGTTACTCAAGGTACATTTCCTGAAGAAGGTTTTTATACTGTTAGTGATGTGAGGGCTTAATGAGCTAAAGAAAAAACGGCAGAATCTAATAAAAAGGGCAAGGCTTGCTTTATTGTATAAAAAAGATCAAAAATAATATTTCTATAGAGAAAAATTGGAGGCATATATATGCAATACTATTTCAATAAGATAGTAGAAATGACTTTTGAGGAAACTATCGACAAAGTGACAGAAGAACTGAAAAGAGAAGGTTTTGGCGTTCTTACGGAAATTGACGTTAAAGCTGCCTTGAAAAAGAAGATTGATGTTGATTTCAGGAAGTATAGAATCCTTGGCGCGTGTAATCCTTCGTACGCCTATAAAGCTCTTCTTGCCGAGGACAAAATAGGCACAATGCTCCCCTGCAATATCATTGTCCAGGAAAAAGAGGATGGCAGAGTTGAAGTCGCCGCCATTGACCCAATTGCCTCTATGCAGGCAGTAGAGAATGAAAGCCTTGGCGGGATCGCCTTAGAGATACAGTCAAAGCTGAAGAAAGTAATTGAAAATACTTGAGAAAATAACAAAATAATTTACTAAAGAGGGGCCCGGTTTCTTTTTTTCTGTCCCCTCTTTCTTTTTACAAATGATGCTCGGCAATCTTGGTGAACATCTGCACCAGACCGGAGCAGAGCGTAAAGATTGATTTGATGTGGAGGTTCGTGCTGCAGCATTCATCAAAAAAGATAGTGAGTTTTGATTCCAGATCATCCTCAGGAGCCTGGTAACAGATGAGAATAGGGATTTTGGGCATGGGGTAGAGGATAAGGGCAATATCTGCCTCGTACCAGTCGATTGTTTTGCCCATGAACAGATCAATCAGATCATTCAGCAGGGTCGGATTGCCATCTGCCAGTTTCCGAAGAGGTTCTTCGCAGCGGCTGGTAAAAAGCGCCTGCCATTCAATCCCACCTTTAATTTCCCGGAATGATATCCATTTACCGGTAATATCCACATGTGTCTTGTAGGTGATATAGGAGAGTAACGGGGCCTGCACCCATGGGATAATATGGCACTCCGAGGTCATGTTGCCCTGCCGGTCAAAGGCGAAATCCTTGCCCATGGAATTGATGATTATCCTGTCATCTTTGACAGTTGCGCCAATAAGGGGAGCAACTGTTTCAAGGTTGATGGCTGCCATCTTCTGCTGCAGTTTATCGATGAACTCTGCCTGGTCAACTTCCATGTAACCGGAGCTCTGATACTTTGCTGAAAATTCAGCGATGCGTTCAGGTTCGAGATCCGGGCAGTCCTGTAGTTTTTTTCGGTTCGCCACGATTGCAGCGGCAAATGCCAGACAGGACGGCAGGAGACATTTACTGCAATTGGTTTGCGGCAGTATTTTGTATACATCCAGTGCTGTAAAGGTGGATTTTGGCATTAATTAAAGGTAAGGGTTAAAGGGAAAAAGAGCAAGGATTAGAAGCGTACAGTTATTTGCAGTCAACGAAAAATCAGGTAGTGACAAAGGGAGACAATCAGGCACAATCAGTAAGAAGGGTATTGGGATATCAGGTAACTGTAAATCAGCATCAGTATTATCAGGAAGGAGATAATAATCCAGCCTTTTATTTTTGTCCTGCGGTCGCAAACCCGTCGTTTAATTCCGTAGTCTTTATAATTCAGTTCACCGGCTTTGAATTTCTCATGGACTTTTCTGGCAAAATCATTGACCCAGTATGGCGCATCATTATTTGCCAGATAATCCTTGAACAGGGAATCCAGTCTGTTTTCGGAAATTGGGTGGTCAAACCAACCCTGGTAGGCGATACGGAAAAGCTCGTACTCGGAAATCTGCAGTACTCCAGCCGCGAAGCCGATAAGTTTTGCTTCGTTATCAACGAGTAAATCCAATCTGCATGCTGATACACTGGGCCTCGTTCCAAATCCTGCTGATACGTTCTTAAAATAAAAATATAAGCACTTTGGGGATGAAGATCAAAAAAAGTGAAAGGGAGGCACGATCATGAGGAAATGCACAATCACGAGTGAGTGTCCATTTTTCAACGATCATCTGTCCAGGAAGCATACTGCCAAAGAAAGAGAGGACATGAAGAGGAAATACTGCGGCGGCGGGAGTTCTCAGTGTGCACGGTACATTGTGGCCAAGGCTTTAGGATTGGATGAAATGCCTGGGAATCTTTTCCCCAATGACTTCTTCAAGATCAGTGTAATTCTTGAAATTTAGAAAGCGCACGGTATGTGGTTATACGAAAAAACCATTAATTATGATTCCCGTTGCAGGACTACGGTGGCAAGGGTAACTACTGCAACGCCGGGCAATATTATAGCAGGCGGCAGTCCTTTGCCAAGTCCCCAGTTGATTACCAACACAAAGGCCGGGTAGAAATAGCTGTAGGCCATCACCCGGGTGGGCCCCAGGTAAAGTGTAGAGATATGGGTCAGGTAAAATGTTATAATTGTTGAAAAAACCGCCAAATAGACAATTCCGACCCAGACCTTGGTTTCAACCCCCTGCCAATCAACCGACCCCAGGCCTGAGAAAGACAGCAGAAGCAGCCAAACTGTCCCGGTGGCCAGCACCCAGAAAGTCATAACCACCATGGATTCCTGCCGGTGCATGCGTTTCACCAGGGGGGTATAGGCAGCCATCATAAAACAGCCCGCCAGAAAGAGAATATCCCCGTAATTGACATCCAGGACCAGCAACCGGTCAAGATCGCCCCGGAAAATGACCCACAGGGCGCCGACCATGCCAAAAAACAGAGCCCAGAGACGGCCGCGGCCCAGACGCTCTTTCAAAAAAATTGCGCTATAAATCCCTGAGATACCCGGCACCAGGGTAAAGATGATGCTGGTGTTCAAGGCATTTGTGTAGCGGAGCGATTCAAACATGCACCAGAAAAAACCGACGGTGCTGGCGCTGATCAGACTGTAGCCGCCAAGCTGCCTCACTGTGGGCATTGAAAAACCGTGATTATACAGCAGGACAGGCGCAAGACAGAGCACAGCCACCACGTAGCGCACCAGAAGCAGAACTGACGGTTCCAGGCCATAAGTTATTGCCTCTCCCACGGTAAAGGAGCTTGACACAATGACAGATGCCAGAAGCATCAGGCAGTGTACGCTCCACAGGGGCAGTTGAGTGTTAAAGTAGTTTGGCTTTTCGGTTGGACACATGGGGGGACAGGATAATCGGAAGGTTGATTTTTGGGAAGGTGAAAGAATGGCGGAGCGTGCTGCCCCCCACCCCTGTCCAGCATGCAGGAAAAACTGCCGGACGAAACACATTACGCCATGAACCTGCGTCGCTTCCTATTTATGAAATCCTGGATAGCCTTTCCAAAAATTGTTATGATGCAGACGGGTTTTCGCGATAATGGCTTTTCCGGAAAGCGGAGAAGTCTCTGCCGGTATTTCCGTCAATTATTCTTTCAAGGAGGTCTGACATGGATGATGCACCGAAGGGCGCTATTCTGCAACGAGACAAGAAGACTTACGCCATTGTGCCGAGAACACCTGCCGGCATGGTGTCTCCCGAGATATTGGAGGGGGTCATGAAGGTGGTCCGCCAATATAATATTCCGATTACGAAAATCACTTCCGGCCAGCGTCTCGCCCTGGTTGGCATCAAAAAGGAAGACATCAATCCCGTATGGGATGCTCTGCAGATGGATGTCGGCCGTGCTATCGAACTATGCCTTCATTACGTACAGGCATGTCCCGGGAGTGCGGTGTGCACTTACGGCCAGCAGGACTCACTGGGTCTGGGCCTGGACATAGAAACCTTTTTCTACGGCTATCAACTACCCGCCAAGGTCAAAATAGGGGTCTCAGGCTGCCCGTTCTGCTGTGGTGAAAGTTATGTCCGCGATATAGGCATCATAGGCAAAAAAAAGGGCTGGACCGTCACCTTTGGCGGCAATTCAGGCAGCAGACCCCGCATTGCCGATGTGCTGGCTAAAGATCTCAGCAAGGACGAGGTGATAGAACTCATAAAAAAATGTCTGGATTATTATAAAGACAATGCCAAGAAAAAGGAACGCACGGCCAGATTCGTCAACCGGATCGGCATTGAAGAAATGAAAAAGCACCTGGTATGAAATATCCAGGCTAGAACCAGAACTCGGGATAACGGCGGGATTGGGGGATATTGTTCACCAGCAGGGCGACAAGCAGCATGATTAGAGCACCAAGGCCTACGGGCATGAGCACATAGAGGTAGCCGAGGTTGTGTATCTTGGCGCTGCCGATTACAGCGATGAGTGCTGTGGCACCCCCCGGGGGATGCAGGGTTTTTGTCACGTGCATGATGGCGATCGCCGTTGCCACCGCAACTGACGACGCCAGCCACATATGGCTGCCCAGCAGCTGATAGCAGGCCACCCCTATAACCGCCGAGAAAATATGCCCGCCAAGAAGGTTTCTAGGCTGCGCCAGGGGGCTTTTAATCGCCCCGTATATCAGGACCGCAGAAGCACCAAATGATCCTATGATCAATACCAGGTCTGAATTCTCAAGAATTTTGTAGTTGAGGGATGCAACTGCGGCTATTCCCAGAAAGGCGCCTACCCAGGACCAGCCGATCTCAGCAAGGCTCACTGCAGGCGGGCTTTTCGTAGTGCCTTTCATTTTATTAAAATATTCTTTCAGCATAATAACAGATCAAAAAGTTTTGCTTATAAGCGGAGAATGGACGATATCCTCCCTTGATACAATGCCGATCAGACGGCCTTTATTGTCAACCACGGGCACCCTGTTGATTTTCCTTTCCCTGAAAAGGTTTGAAATATCCAGTGAAATTGTTTCTGCCTTTACGGTTGCTGCAGGTGAGGTCATGACATCTGCCGCTTTTTGAGCCCGTATAGGTGCTGCAACACAGCCTTTCCCCACCAGGCAATTTTCAACAACACCCATGAATGATTTTGTGCCCAGGGCTCCCATACGCACAAGAAAATCCCTTTCTGTAATAATGCCGACAACCATTCCATCCTCCTCTATGACAGGGACACCGGCCACTCCCTTGTCCGCCATCAATTTTGCCACGTCCAGGAGTGGTGTTTCCTTTTTCACAGTAACCACGTCTCTGGTCATAATGTCTCCTGCCGTAACGGATTTGGCTATTCTCTGCAAAGCGCATCGACAGGCAATCTGATAAAGTTCCTTGAAATCACCGAGCGTAATATCCAGATACCCGGGAATCTCCTTCATGGCCTCGTAGATATCCTCGTCGGAAAGGTGATAGCGCTCTGGCAAAGAAGGCTGATAGTCTGACTTTTTTCTTGTATCCATTGGCATTTCCTCGATGGTAACGCTGACCATGCTCCAACCCGGGGGAGGGGAAAGGTTGGAGCATGGTATACAACTTGTCAGCGGCTATACGACGGCAGTGGGCTTATTCCGTTTGAGAGCACTTCCCGGTTGTCCTACTCTGTGTACCTTTAGTCTATTCTTTTTCAAGGAAAAAATGCATTGACTTAAGTCAACGCGGTGCAGGTTTATTCCTGTTCTCTTTAAAGACCTGTGCCTTTAAAGCGAGCTACACGTCTGATCTTTTTATAGACACCGGACAAAAAAACACCTTGACTTATATCAATGTACATTTGCAATGCGTCCAGTATAGTGATTCTGCATTGTGGTAATGCCGCAGAAGATTCAGAATCCAATATGGGTGAAAAAAAGATGAACAGGAATAAAACATTCAACGTACTGCCAGGCACCAGGATGGGTGTGGTGACTACAGAATATCTGGAAAAACTGACCAAGATGGCCAGGAAACACGATATTCCCTTTTTCAAGATCACCTCGGCCCAGCGGCTGGCCATCGTCGGCCATACACCGGAAACAGCCGAGCAGATATGGAAGGAACTGGGACAGAAAACCGGGCCGACAAAAACGGTCGGCATCCAATATATCCAGGCCTGTCCGGGCGTTAAATGGTGCAAGTACGGCCGCCAGGATTCCCTGGCCTTGGGAGAAAAGCTGGAAAAGGTCTTTAGTAATCTGCCGTTACCGGCCAGGGCCAAGGTGGGGATATCCGGCTGTCCTCTAAACTGCTGCGAGAGTTATGTGCGTGATATAGGCGTATTCGGCAAGAAAAATGGATGGACCCTGGTCTTTGGCGGAAACGGCGGAGGATGCCCGCGCATCGGTGATATAATTGCTGAGAATTTAAGCGACGACGAGGTTATTGATCTTGTGGATAAGTGTCTGGATTTCTACGGAAAAAATGCCAGGCGACTCGAACGGACCGCCCGCTTTATGACAAGGACGAAGATCGACAAGTTCTGGGAGTATATTGGAGTGAGGGGAAAAAGCAGGTACTAGATAAAAGGGTGGAGGCTGAGAAAAGATTTTAATAAAAAGCACTAAAGCCAAAACATTTTATACCCATTTTTTACTAGCCCAATGCCCAAAATTAGTACCTTAATCCTTATATCTTCCTTTACCACTCCTGTCAGTCTTCAGCAGTCTTTATTTGCTGGCAATACTCCATCACTCCGGTCAATCGTCGGCAGTTTTGTTTGCTGACAATTTGTTAGCTGATAGCTGATGCCTGAAAGCTGAAAGCTATTTACCCGCCGAAGCCGCCGAAAAGCATTGGGTGTAAAAGCCGCAGAAGAATAAAAAGTACCATGGCGGCTGCTATTGCCGGCGGATAATATTCATCCAGCCCAAACCGCTGCTTTCCTGACAAAATAGCCGCAAAAGGAAGTGCCGATGTATCGGCTATAAACTGCTTCACCTGCACATGCCCCATGGCGAGTATACGCCGGTCCTGATGCATGGCACTGACGATGCCGTAGATAATAAAACCGCCAAAAAATATCCAGTCGCCTAAATACGGGTTTACCAGCAGATGAGCCAGTCCGAAAAGCCCGAAGGCAAAATTCTGAGGATGGCGGGTGACCCGCTGGATGCCAAATCCGGTGTTGATATACCTGCCGAACAACTCCGCCTTGGTGCTCATGGGATTTACCGTTGTAAATGACTGCAGCAGGATGACTAAAGCAACAAGCATAAGAAGTTGTGCCAGCAGCTGCAGGAAATAACCTGGGGTATAGAGAAGATTACTCACGTGTATATGGGTAAAAAATACAAAACAGAGCGGTATGAAGGTTGCCAGGGCAATAAAAGAATAAATACATTTAAATCCCAGTGTGCCGATGCGGTTGATGAAAAAAGTACGCACTGGAATACTGGAGCCAATGATATGGGACCCTCCGAACATTAACCACCAGAATAAAATAAAAGCGACATCTCTCATGGAAATTTCTCAAACAATATTCAGCACCTAACATTCAGGGAAGCGGTGTATCAGTATAGGCTATATTTGCCTCTTCAGATGCATACGCGTCCATCAGTTTTCCAGCCTGCAGGTCTGCCACCCAGTTGGGGTTTAACAGTATTGACTTCGCGCTCAGGATAATATCCGCGTCCTCAAGGGCTTTATCCGCGCTGGCCCGGTCATAAATCCCACCGCAAATCATGATCGGCAAGTCAGTAACTTCACGGGTGATCTGCGCCATATTCAGCTCTGTGCCAAAGGCTTTCAGGGTAAAATCATAGGTGGAAACAGATATAGCATCTATGGGTTCACTGGAGAGCAGTTTGATAATATGCTGGAATTCCTCTTTGGAACTGTAGAGTGACACTTCCATATCCGCCACACCCCAGTTTGATATCCTGAAGGTAAGCAAGCGGTCCTCCGGTACAATCGGCCGTACTGCCTGAATTATCTCATGGGCAAAGCGGTAGCGGTTTTCCACAGTACCGCCGTAGCTGTCGGTACGCTGATTGCAGTATGACGAGAGGAACTGGTTGATGAGATAACCGTGAGCCCCGTGGATCTCAATACCGTCAAAGCCTGCGGCAACGGCGCCCCTGGCTGTTTCCACAAAGCCGTTGATGACATGCTCTATATCAAACCGGCTCATCTCATCCGGCACGGAATAAGGTTTCCCGGTCAGTGGGTTATCCTGCTTTGGAGTAAGTGGGCTGGGAGATATAATCCTGTTGGCCGGATTAACCTCGGGCCATGCCATGCGACCGCAATGAAACATCTGCAGGATAGCGATGCTGCCATGCTGCTGGATGGCCCGAACCACTGGCTGCCATGCCTCTATCTGACGCCGGGTCGTTATGCGGGCCTGACCGGGATACCCTTGAGCGCTTTCGTAGTCTGTGACTATTGCCTCGGTATAGACAATAGCAGCGTTATTCTCAGCGCGGTGTACCAGAAAATCCAGGACATCCTGCCGGGGCACACTATCTTTAACGGATGACATGCGGGTCATGGGGGCCACACCAATCCTGTTTTTCAGGGTATGGTTTTTTAATTGAAAAGGCGAAAAAAGAGTGTCGGTGCTCATGGGTCACCTCCGGTATTAAAATGTTAAAACGATTTTTTAAGGTGTTTTGCCATACTTCTCAAACAGGGCTATTCTCATTTCTTCGTGAGGTTGATCCGGATTTAAGTGCAGTTTCCACGTAGCTGAGTTATGCGGCAGGGAAAGGGTTATCTGGACAGTATTTAAATTTTTGTCTTCTATCCAGGCACTTGTAAATATTTTTCCTGCTTTTCTGTTCATAAAACACTGCAATTCGCTGTCAAAATCATATCCTTTTGCTTCGAGCTTCTGTTTTTTCTCAGGGTCCATGATATTTTTCCCTTTCAGTTTTTAATGAGTTTCAAGAGGTAAGGATAAAAATAAAATTATTTAACCACCGGCATCTAACTGATGCTGACATTAGGACTGTCAGCAGCCAGGTTCACCCGGATGTCCGCAGCAATTCTTTAAATTGAACAGCTTATAGGCGTTATTCCTGATGAGCAGAGATATCTTTTTAGTCAGAGGCATTGGGGCAGAAAAATTGGAAACAATATCCTTCACATTTGGTTTTTTCTTTTTGATACACATAGGACTCCTTTCAGGAGACAGGGCAAAGGGTAATGAAAAAAACATTTAAAAAATTTAAATTGAGCAAAAGATTCTTTTTAATGCCTCCCCGGAGTCGAAGTTTATGCCCTGAAAGGGTGTTTATGCCCTATTTTTAAGGGTGCTTTCCTGAAGGGTGCACATGCAGACAATTAAAATCAGATTAAAGAGTATTTTCAAAATCTGCTGTATTGTTTTCAATTTCAATTTATAATCGGTTTTGTAGAAAAATAAATAACCTTTTGCAACCTTAATAAAGAAGAACGGATTTACCATGGATATATTACTCAATGACATTGAAATACGGGTATTGGGCAGCCTGATGGAAAAAAGCATGACTACACCTGAGTATTACCCGCTGTCGCTCAATGCACTTACAAATGCCTGCAACCAGAAGTCGAATCGTGATCCGGTTGTCAGCTTTGATGAGACAACTGTGGTCCGTGCCCTGGACAGTTTACGGGGGAAACAACTGGTAGTGCTGAGCGCTTCATCCCGGGTGCCGAAGTATGCGGAAGTTTTTGCAGACACCCGTAAGATGGTAACCAGGGAAGCGGCACTTATTATGGTACTGTTACTGAGGGGCCCCCGGACTGTTGGTGAACTGCGGAGCAAAACAGAAAGGGCATATAAATTTGAAGACCTGGCAGAGGTGGAGGCAACTCTGGATGAACTGGGAGAGTCAGGCTATGTCACAAAGCTGCCCAGGATGGCAGGCCGCAAAGAATCGCGCTATGCACACCTGCTGGCAGGTGATGTACAGGTTGAAGAGGCAGCTCCCAGGCTTGAATCCGCTGCCATAGTGGTACGGGCGGAAAATGAAAGGATCGCGGATCTGGAGGAAGAAGTGCAGAGGTTGAGGCAGGAATTTGATACCCTGCAGTCTGATTTTGAAAAGTTTAGAAAGGAGTTTGAGTAAAAAAAAGGCTCCAAGGGTTCGAGGATTCAAGGGTTCAAGTGTTGAAAAATAAAATTGAAAATTAAACCCTTTAACTAAGACCTGTCTTTTAAACCTTAATAACTTTTGCTATTCCAGACTTTCAAGATAACTATTAATCTCTTTTTCGATCATCGCTTCAATATCATCTCCCAGGACATGGACTGCAACCACCTCCTTGAGAAAGCAGGTGCCTATACTGCACTTGATGCAGCCAATTTCATAATTGTCGAGGATCTCCCCAATTTTGGGATGCTCTTCGATGACTCCCTTTATCTCTCTGTTCCCTAAATCATTATGAAGTTTCATTACATCTGCTCCTTTAAAAAATTTGCACCCAGTATATACGAAACTGCAGAGAGGCGGAATGACTTAGGTCAAGGGATGAGCGAGGGGTACAGTTTTTCTTTTTTGAGGAGCCTTTTCGCGGCAGAGACGGCAGCGTTCGTTGCCGCACCACTGGCAGGAGAAGCAATCCGGGCATGGATTCTTCCTGTTCCCCGGTTTGCAATCCTGTACATAGATCAATCCCCGGTTATCCGGCAGCTTTTTAAATGACATTGTTCCCTCAATAATTCATGTGTATAAAGAAACTATAATGACAAAAGGAGAAGGAGAAAGGGTGTGGACATTTTTCATGGCAATGCGCAGTCCTGTTGACCAAAAAAGCCATTCTGTATAGGGTAAGCCAAACTGCCTTTAAAAGATTGCTGTTTCAAGAAAATTATTCCTTCAAGCCCATCGTTACAGAATGAGGAACATTACGCGCAAGAGTAATAAATTATGAAGCTGACAAGCACACCACCGGATGATTCCTTTCAGATCAGATGCCCAAGGCTGGGCCAGCAGATCCATTTTTCGTACTGCAGGCAGGAAAATATGGGATTGCCCTGTTTCAAGACCCTTGACTGCTGGTATATTCATTTCCAGGTCGTGGAATATCTCCAGCAGGAACTTTCAACTGCCGAATGGCAGGACGCTTTTGAAACTCCCTCTACACCCAAGATGGTTTCCCTGGCTGAACTGATTGAAAAAGCACAAAAGCTGGCCCCAAAAAAGAAATAAAAAAAGGGACTGTATTGAATAATCAACCAGCCCCTTTTTAGTAAATTGTGTAATTTTCCGCTATTCTGCTTTTTAAACCTCAGCTTTATTTACCGTAGCCAGGAGCACCCTCTTTTTTCTCACTGCCGTATCCTGGAGCCGGGGTGCCGTAACCTGCGGCAGCTTCTTTTTTCTCTTCACCATAACCTGGAGCAGCTTCCTTAGCCGCCTCCGCACCATAGCCCGGAGCAGGTGCTTCCTGTTTTACCTGGGTGCTAACTGCACCCTTTTTAGTACCGCTTCAGCCACTGGGAGCTGGAGCAGCCTGTTTCTTGCCGCTTCAGCCGCCGGCGCCCATGGCTACACCTGTCATGCCTGCAACAAGGCTGGCAATGCTGAGCCCTTTGAGCATTTTTTTCAGGTATTTCTTTTCCATTTTGCCCTCCTTTTGTAAAGATTGATCATTATATCCATAGATCAACTAATTAACGCCGACTGCATACTACTATAATTTGTCAGAGAATTATAGCCCAAATCGATAGAAAATGAATTTTTCCTGTTCCGTGCAGTTCCGCATTGCTTTCATCAGCTTTTTCAAAGATAATAACAATATGCAAAAATCCAGCCCCATCTTTCTCTCAAAATCACAGTTCACCCGCGGCCTGCAATGCCATAAATCCTTATGGCTGTTAAAAAACAGGCGGGACCTGCAGCAGAAACCCGACGCAGCTTTACAGGCCCGTTTTGATGCGGGTACCGAGGTGGGAATATTGGCGCAGCAGCTTTTCCCAGGTGGTACCGGCCTGGAATACGAAAGCGGCATTTCAAAAAATATTCAAAAAACACAGGAATTTATCGCTTCCGGGGCAGAAACGATCTATGAAGCGACATTCCGCCATGACAACGTGCTTGCCATGGTTGACATTCTAAGGAAAGGCAAGAATGGCTGGGAGATGTACGAGGTCAAATCCACTACCGCGACCAAGGATATTTTCATCAATGATACCGCTATTCAGTATTATGTGATAAAAGGCTCCGGCCTTGATGTTACCAGGGTATTCCTTGTACACCTGAACAACCAGTACTCCAGGATAGGTGAGCTTGATCTGCAGGCTCTCTTTGCTGTGGATGATGTCACTGAACTGACGCTGAGCAGGCAGGGTGATATCCTACAGCAGCTTGGAGACATGCGCCAGAGCCTTACAGGCGGTGAACCATCCATTGACATCGGCCCCTATTGTACCGCCCCTTACGAGTGCGATTTCAAGTCTTACTGCTGGCAGCATATTCCGGAATATTCCGTCTTTGACATCGCCAATTTACGCAGTAACCGCAAGTTTGCCCTTTATTACGGAGGTGTTCTTCACCTGCAGGATATCCCGCCTGATTTTTCCCTATCGGACAACATGCAGATCCAGGTCGAAGCGGAATTGACTGGGAGAAAATTTGTAAATAGCAGGAACATCAGGGAGTTCCTCTCAAAAATCTCAGAACCCATCGGTTTCCTGGATTTTGAAACCTTTATGGAACCTGTGCCGTCGTTTGACGGCCAAAGACCTTACCAGCAGATGCCTTTCCAGTACTCGCTCCATATTTCAGAAAACGGAAAGCTGGCACACCATGAATTCCTCCAAGCAACAGGCCTTGATCCGCGGCAGGCCTTTATTGAAAAACTGCTTGGGGATACCGTCTCCTGCAGGACCATACTTGTTTATAACCAACCATTTGAAGTGACGCGCCTCCAGGAAATAGCAAAAAACTTCCCGGAGTTTACTGAGGGAATCGAGTCCATTATTGCAAGGATAGTTGACCTTATGACTCCTTTCAGGAACAAGGATTATTATATCAGGGAGATGTGCGGCAGCCATTCGATTAAATATGTACTGCCGGCCATGGTCCCTGATCTGAGCTATGACAATCTTGCAATAGCAGACGGCGAGATGGCCATGCTTGCCTACGCCAGTCTGTCCAGGATGGATGATGGGGATGAAAAGAAAAAAATCCGCCAGGACCTGCTTGAATACTGTAGGTTGGATACGCTGGCCATGATAAAAATATGGGAAAAACTTGTCAGCATAACGCAGCCCAAGGGACAATTATCTTTATTTTAGAAAAATATCTTTATCGATGCCGAACTTCTTGAAAAACCTATACGTCTGATAGGTTCTGGTATTATATTTCCCCGCTTTCCAGCTCGTATACCAGAGACACTCACCTTCATTATTGAGATCTCTTTGCAGCCTTCTCTTTCCAGGGCACTTCGGGCACGTGAATTTCAGGTGGTACCTGGCATATAACTCATACAGTTTATATCGAAATTTATTCATATTGCAGTTAAATAGCCTCTTGCAAAACCTAGCCCGGGTTTCTCACAAGCCGATACATCCGTATACCATCTTCTATGCCCTCAGACTATCACCATTCACTATTAAATGCTGAAATGTTCGTGAGAAATGCGGGCTAACGCTTCCAGATCAATTCCCCATCCTTGTACACCTCTTGCACCCGATGCATGGGCACACAATCGACAATACCGTCTTCGTCAAACACATGAAATGAAAATTTATTGCCTGGTAACTGGGTGACTTCTTTGAATGAGACCCGGATAATTTCTTTTTCCATACGGTCGTGGTAGCCAATTTCAAAATAGCCGCGTCCAAACTCAGGATCCCAGTGGATGCGGTTTAACAGTTCATGGATAGGCTGCATTATTCAAACACTTTCATGCTGCTCTTATTCATAGCCCAGGTCATCGGGCTCCAGTTTATCCAAGGGACCAGTCCAATCCTCGGGAGGCTCGATTTCCTCAAGATCCATCTCTTCCCACTCTTCCATTTCGAGCTCTTCAATATTTCCATCAAAATACTGGATATCCACGGTGCTTCCGGTTTCGCTCACAACCACCACCATGAAATTCTGCTCCTTGCCAATATCGTGGTACCAATTTCCTTCAATGGGATCAAGTTCACCAATCATATCTTTCTCCTCGGCAGTTGGTTTTTTGTTCAGTGTCACGCCCTGTATCAAATCAATATACCTTTGTGGCCCCTGCAAACAACACCTCCTATTTGCCTGACATCTGTATTATCGCATCCGCCAATTCACGACTGAGGGAAACCAAAGCGCGACTCTGGGCCGCAACCATATCAGCATAGCCGCCTCCCTTGGTCGGCTCGATTATATGTGTAGCCTTAACGCCGTATAAGCTATTTCCGGCGCCATCAAAAATTGCCCAGCGGGCAACCAACTCCATCTGGCCTCCCAAACTGCCGTCAAATCTGCTTATGTCCAATTTAATATTATAGTCTAATTCTATTGCCTCCATTGAAGGATAGGAAAGAACATTGTCCGTTGAAAGAAAATACGTCAGGTTCTCAGCTATAACGCTCCCTATATCCTCCTCTATCTTTCCTGCCCAACGGTCAAACTCTGCAAGATGCAACTCATTGTTGCCTGTTCTTGTTACAATCTGGGATTTCTTCAGATACTTGGGGAGAGAAACAGGAGAGATACCGATTGAAATATCGTTGCTCTTACCGGACGTGTTTTTCATTCCAAACTCTGTATCAGCCACAGGGCTGAGCACATAAAAACTGGATGATTTAGAACGACCGGCGCAGCCAACCTGGAGAAGCATTGCAATGCCTAGTGTCACTGCAACAGCCTGTGCAGGAATTCTTTTTATCATAGTCCTCTCCTTCAGCTTTATTTCTTCCCTTTTATAAGTGATTCCGGATGTCTTTGCAGATAGTCTCCCAACTCTTCCACTGAACGTGAGGCATCAGACAGACTTTCCAGCGTGATGATAATTTCCTGACGCAGTTTGGAATTTTCTGATATCAGTTCTTGTGCCTCGACGAGTAAACTTTCAGCTTCTTCAAATGAAGATTTAATTGATGCCAGGGTTGCTTGAATATCTGCTGCAACCGGATCAACACGGTTTTCAATATTATTCACCAGTTTACGGGTATCATCCATGGTGGACTCAAAGCTGTCCGCCACCGATTCCACCCTACCATTGACATTCCCCACAAGCTCATCCGTACCCTGTATCAGCTTCTGCAGATCCTGAAGGGCGCCATTAAAGTTCGCAATGGATTCCCGCATATCTCGTGAATTAACTAACTCATTGACACCTTTGGTTGTTTGCGAAATATTTTCCACAATATCCTGAAAATTCACCTTGCGAAGATCGGCGATTATCTTTTGTACAGTTTCGGTAAATATTTGCAATGTCGTCGGAATAGTGGGGACCTCATATACTTTTTCATCCAGGCCGACTTTCTTTATGGGTGTATCCGGATAGAAATCATAGTTGATGAAGAGCTGGCCGGTCAGCAGGCTTTGCATCTGCAGCTGGGCCCGCAGCCCCATGTCTTCAACCAGAATATCCACTGTCTCATCATCTTCGAATTCTCCCATTTCTTTTTCTTCCAGAATGGAAATTCTGTCCCTAAAGATCTCAACATATACCGGGACAAAGAACTCGAAATCATCGGGATTGATGGTGAGCTGGATATTCTTCACCATGCCTATATCAACACCGCGGAACTTTACCGGCGAACCTACATTCAACCCCTTCACCGATCCTTCAAAGAACAGGACATGCATGCTTTTCTTCTGAAAAAATTCACCGGAGCCAAACACCAGTATGGCCAAAACAGCAAGCCCTATGCCCCCGATAACAAACCCGCCAATTGCAACCTTATTCACCTCTTTACTCATCTGCTATCCCATATCAAAGTTTTCATTCACCTACCCTGCAATGATCTCAGCAGAAGCGATTTCGCCCCTGGTGAGGAATTCTTTTATTTTAGGATCTTCTGTTTCAGCCAGCATCCTGTGCGGGTCGCCCTGGGCAATCATTGTGCGGGTGTCCGCATCAAGAAACACGGAATTATTACCAATGGCAAAGATACTGGCCAGCTCATGGGTCACAATTACTATTGTTGTACCCAGGCTGTCACGCAACTCGAGAATCAGGTCATCAAGTCTTTTGGCGCTAACCGGATCAAGACCTGCAGAGGGTTCATCAAAAAACAGTATCTCTGGATCCAAGGCCATGGCCCGTGCCAGTCCCGCCCTTTTCCGCATACCGCCGCTGATCTCTGAAGGATAGAAGTGCTCGTACCCTGCAAGGCCGACCAGGGCCAACTTGAGTGAAACAATATCTTTTATATCCCGGGGTGTCAGGCCTGAATATTCTTCCAGGGCCAATGCCACATTTTCAGCCAGTGTCATGGAACTCCACAGGGCGCCGCTCTGGTAGAGTATGCCGCATGTTCGCATTATCCTGCTGCGTTCCTCAGGGCTGACATCCCAAAAATTTATGTCACCATAAAAAACCTGCCCCTTTGCCGGGCTTTTCAGGCCGATAAGATGGCGCAGCAGGGTACTTTTGCCGCAACCGCTGCCACCCATTATGATAAAAATATCAGCATGGTTGACAGTAAAACTCAAATCCCTCTGGATAACAAAATCACCGTAAGCCATTGTCAGGTCTGAGACAATGATGTGTGGTGTATTTTTTACTTTTTCTATCCCTGTATTCATTTTTTTCATATACCAATCGCATCGCACAATACGGCAAAAA
>Ga0209013_10002327_pt1 | contig 17249 bp, 13 predicted proteins | sample Cruoilmetagenom2_FD_187291 | JGI IMG/M metagenome (GOLD analysis project Ga0209013, IMG submission 187291) | Oil polluted marine microbial communities from Coal Oil Point, Santa Barbara, California, USA - Sample 2 (SPAdes) (version 2) | ecosystem: Environmental > Aquatic > Marine > Oil seeps ...
TCTTTGTCGGCTTTGCCGCCCACGGCCCCCTGGCCCGCCGCATCATTGACGGCCAGAACCCGGTCCGTATCTACGGCAAGGAGATAGACGTCCGCGCCCAAATCTATACCATCGGTGGATTTTCCGCCCATGGAGACCAGAAAGACCTGCTCAACTGGCATGGACAGACCGGCAGCCCGGAGCGCACTTTTCTTGTACACGGAGAAGAAAAGGCCATGCAGACCTTTGCCGGATTACTGAAAAACACCAAGGTTGAGATGCCGGAACTGCACCAGGTGTTTGAGCTTGAGTAGGTATTTAAGCTGCCAGGGATCAGCTAACGGCTGATACCTGGCAGCTTATGTTACAGCTGCGACTCAATGGGCAGCCAGCCTGCAACCGAAAGTATAAAGCGCCGCCAGACAGAGGCATAAGGATCGCTCGTATATATTATTTCCTGCCCATCTTTAATAGTTACCCAGCGGATCAGGTCTACACTGCCCTCTATCTCATCCTGCGGGACAAGCTCCAGATGAAAGGCTCCTCTGCTGCTTAACTCATCAAACTTCTCTGCCATGGGCCGGGCCAGAGACGGGGATTTAAATAACACACCGATCTCCGTGTTCTCGTAAATTGAACGGGGATCAAAATTAAACGAGGTAACAAACATCGCCTTGCGGTCAACAATAAAGGTTTTGGCATGGAGGCTTGCCTTGCCGGTGCTGCCTGCTGCTTTTTTTTCCTTTCTCTCAGCGCGGGTCATTTTTTTATCCATTTCATACAGCTCAATACCGGCCCGCAGCATTTCCCGACGGTACCTAGCATAGCCTGCATGGACAAGAGTTACATCGTTGGAGGACAGTGAGTTGGTCAATATCCGTACCCGGACACCACGCTCACGCAATGACTTCAAAAAATCAACGCCTTTCCTTCCCGGCACAAAATAAGCAGACAGGATAACCAGTTCTTTTTCTGTCTTTTCAAGATACTTGATCAAGCGCGGGACAAGGTAATAGTCAGCTGACGGGACTACCTCACTGATTTTCTCAGGTTTATCAGCAATAACAACAGCCTCTCCCCACTGATACATAAGGGTTCCGTTCTGAATTTGCTGAACAAGATCAGATTTCTTCAAGGCGGCAACGTATTCGGAATCCTTCTCTTCCGCCATCTTGGCATCCCAGTACGGACGCCGTTCATCCAGGGTTTGCCCGGTTAACTTCTCCTTTAATGTACTTATCGGATAGGCCAGTTCACTATTCCAGTATTCATCAAATGAGGCGGAGACATCCTTAACCACCGGGCCGACTGTCATCACATCCAGATCACCAAAGGTCAGATCCGGGTCTGCATCAAAGTACTCATTGCCGATATTACGCCCCCCGACAATTGTGACGCTGTTGCCTACGGTTTACGACTTATTATGCATCCGCCTGGTCACACTGCCGAACCTGGTCAGGAACTGAATACCGCGCAGCATCCCCCGGATAAAGGGGTTAAATATCCTTATCTCAATATTTGGGTGACTGTTCAAGGTTGCAATGGATAGATCCCTGCCCTCCAGCCCCATATCGTCGAGCAACAGCCGTACCCGCACGCCCCGGTCTGCCGCCTGCAGGAGTTGATAGGCAAGCAAACCGCCGACCTGATCATCATGATACAGATAGTACTGGACATCAAGGCTCTGTTCGGCCAGACCGGCAAGGATGATCCGGGCAACAAAGGCATCAAGACCGTTACCCAGCAGCACAAACCCGGACTTGCCCGGATGGCTGGTTTCTTGCTCAGCCACGGCCCGGCCTACAGTCGTGTTGGCAACATCCTGCAGGGCCATTGACCGGAGCCGGCCTGTATTTTCAGGCAGGGACGCGCAGCCGCCGGTCATAAGCAGTAGTGCAATAATATTTACAAGTAAAATTTGATAATGGTTGTGGAACCAGCGAAGCTGTGCCATGTAATTCCGCCCTAACATATTATGATTACATTTATTAATCAGAAAAGGTTATTTGCCGACAGAGTGCTGATCCCCGGTCTGCCTTACTGAATGGTTCCTTATTGTGAACGATATTTTTCCAACTCAGCATACAGCCAGTCTGCAGTTTTCATTTCCCTGCCATCACAGATAATGGTATATGGCTTGCCCGACAGGCTGCTCTTGGTCGCGGCACCATCGATAAAATCTTCAGTACTCTTGATCCTTTTTTTCAGATAATTATATTTTTTTTCTATGTGCTTCATTGCCTCGTCCGGATCATGGCGGGAACTATTACGAATAAAAACACAATCCGAGACTGTGATGAAGTTGAGCAAATGGCTGATTTCTTCCTCCATGGAAGCAGCAAATGCTGTCGGTAAAAAACAGACCACAAACAAAAACAGCATCAAAAAAAATTGACAAATATTTTTTCCCATTGCATACAATTCCATTACAAAAGTTATACATCATTCGACAGGCGGAAAACGACCCACATGAGGTTATGACTGAGAGAGGGGATCTGTTTCAATAGTGAATTTTACCGACTCCCCGCCTCGATAATAAACATAATCACCTGACTACATTTCTAACACGCACTACTCCTATAGCAATAGGAATATTTTATCATGGGATGCTGCAGTGCGACTTCAGAAAACCGAAAGAATAACTGCAACCTGGCAGTTTGAATAATTGTGAACCTACATGTCTTTTCCGCGATTCCGGAATTCCGGAAAATATTTTCGGTTTTTTTACTCGAAATACATCAATGTGACTAGTTTTTTCACCATCAACTCTGCTCATAAAGATTTAAACGCGATGATAAATAATTTTTATTAAACACACTCTATTCTTTATCTACATGCAATAATTACCCAAAAAGATAATTTACCAACAAGCTTACTGATTTCGCTAAACAGCGGAATCAGTCTGGCGCGAATCATGCATATTAAAAAACAAGAAAAACTATAAGACAATATAAATATAAAAGAGGGGGGACAAATGAAAAAGTTATTAGTTCTATCTACGGCACTGCTTGCCTGCAGTCTTGTCGCTACTACAGCTACAGCCGATATGCTTCTAGGCGATATCGATACAACACCGGCAACAATGTATAGCTCCTATTGGGACCATTTCCCACCTCTCAACGACACAAACCCTATGGATCTCGATAACAACTCAATGGCTGCAGAGGAAAACTGGCTGGAGGCGCTACTTGGTTTGGAATACAATGATCCAACTGTTAACTGGGTTGGCACGATACCTGACACCGATTTCCCTAATGGCGAAAATGCTTTTACTATCGACACCGGCTTTGATTGGGACTATGCGATTGTCAAGGCTGGACAGTTGAGCTGGGCTTACGCAGACACAGGAATTGATAATCAATTAACATGGGCTGGAGGTCCGCCCGCATCGAGTCACATCAGTTTTTTTACCGGGCCGGGCACCCCACCGAACAATCCCGTCCCCGAACCGGCAACCATGCTTCTGTTCGGCACCGGTCTCATCGGGCTGGCAGGACTGCGCCGTAAAATTGGAAAGAATTAATTACATCTTTCCTGCATAGCCTGCCCTCTAACTCCCCTGGCCATTCCGGCCAGGGGATTTTCTTTTCTTGTTCCATTTCATAAGATACGCTAATATATTTTAAGAGGCTTTCCTGAAACACTCTTCAGAAAGCCGGAATATTCAATTTTCAACACTGACGGCACAAGAAATTATTTCCGAGAGCATGCCATGATAACGCATTTACAAAGACAAATGTTAGTCCCCTGTTTAATTCTGATTCTTTCCGGCATTTCGTTTCCTGCCAGCGTCGAGGCGACTGAACCGGGCAAACTGTTGTGGGGACATAACTATAACGGACCCTACAACGGCACGGATGAGGGCACAGGTGTTGCTATAGACAGTAACTATAGTGTATATGCATCCGGCCGTACCGACTTGCAGAATGACGATGTTATTGACCCTGTTGGGATAAAATATGACAAAAACGGTACGTTCATTGAGACGGAATGGCCTGTATCAGAACCTACACCACGAGGATCTGGAGCTTTTTACGGTGTTACTGTTGATTCAAACGACAGTATATACTTTGTCGGCAATACCTTTCAACAATATGAAAGCACTACCGACTATCCCGCGGTTCTGTTACTGCAAAAATATGAGGCCAATGGCGGAACCCCATCCTGGCAGAATGCCCCGGATCCACCTACTTCCGCCACCAACGTGAGTACAGGGCATGCCGTAACTGTCGACTCCGGTAATGTTTACGTAGCAGGTTTTTACAATGATGGCCTTGCTAGTGGTTCAACAAATAATGATTGGCTGGTGGTACAGTATAATGCAGCCGATGGGACTGCGGGGTGGACAAAAACCTACGATAATGACCAGGGTGACGATCAGGCTACAGGAATTGCCGTGGACAGCAAGGGCAATATAATCGTTGTCGGCAAGATAAGTCTTAGTGCGGCTGATCAGGCATGGAAGATCATCAAGTATGACAATCAAGGAGCCGTACTGGACTCCTGGGAGTATAACCCTGGAGATTACGATGATATCCCTTGGGCTGTGGCAGTGGACAGTCAGGATGACATCATTGTTGCGGGTCTGGTAAATAGCGACACTGGCGCTACTCCCGATCTCGACTGGGTGGTACAGAAATATGACGGCGTCACCGGCGATGAAGTCTGGACCAAAACCTTTGAGGGTTTAGATTTCACCATCCCCTATGCAGTGGTCATAGACGAGAGCGATAGAATCTACGTGGGTGGCACTTACTATGACGGCATCAGCCCCCGCTGGCGGCTTGAACTACGCAGCAGCAATGGTGATCTGCTACAGGAAAAGACATGGAACACTCTGTCAAGTGCCAGCATCCGAGGATTATCTCTCCGCAAGGATAGACTCGCCATCACCGGTTTCACCCAAGGTGTAACTACACAGGACTGGCGTACCGAGCTCTGGGACGCCTCATCTTTTCCCTGGCTGATGTTTCTTCCGGCCACTGTTGGTACCCACTAAAAACCGTAATCTTTTTTAGCAGCACCACTCCTTTTGCTGAAGGCGGTTCCGCAAGTATGCGTGACAATGTCATACAGTCAAGCGATCGCCTTCTTCAGGGCTCCGCTTGACACAGGCGGCAGACAGCTTTATTCACCTGTCCTGGCAAAACGGTCACCGACCAGGCGAAACGTGACACGCATGGGATTATGATCTGAGATTGTCACCGGCAGGGCAGCAGCCTCCACCGGTTCCAGGCCCCGGTAAAAAATATGATCCAGGACATGGCCCAAAAAAGTGGTCCTGTTATCCTCGGCAAACTGGACGGCTTCAGTAGCCAGTCCGTCTGCGAAATGTTGAATTATAGCCATCCGGCCATCACTCCAGGAGTTAAAATCACCGGCAATGAGCAGGGGGCCCTGATGCTGATTTATAAGGAAAAAAGCATTTTTCAACTGCTCTCGATAGGCCGTGGTTGCAAAAGAAAAATTAACCATGTGCATATTGACCAGCAGCAGGGTTTTGTTTGTGCCGACAATGGGATAACGGGTAATTAATACGGTCTTCGGCACAACAATAATCGGCTCCGCTACCCGGTAAGAACATAAAAAATCCGGTTTGACCAGAGAGGCGGTTAACACACCGGTATGAATGTCCGATTGCGTAAATGCATTGGCAAGGGTCCAGCCACCTGCATAATCATTGCTGAGCAGATCGCGCAGTTCATCGGTCAGCGCCCCCTCCTGCAGGGCAAGCAGGTCCACACCGTTTAGCAAAGCCTGCAGTTCCTGTAACCACTGCGGTCCGGTTTCCTTATGACTGTTCCAGTTGAGCAGGGTGATCTGTTCCGGGTCAAGACCATTTTCCTGCGTAACAGCAACAAGGTAACTCTCCGGCAGCTTGCTGTTCTCACAGAGGCAATCGGCATTAATACTACAGGTAGAGCCATCCTGTTCCACTGTAAAATGGCTGCCCGAAATACTGACACACCCGGAGAAAAAGCACAGGGCTGCAGCAAAAACGATCAGGGAATAACTTCTCATAAAAACAACCTTTTTACACTCCAGGACCGAATTCCTCCAGCCCAAACCATCCGATTGCAATTTCTACCTGAAAACACTCGACTTGACGAAGAGTCTATCCTATATTTAAACATAATACGTAACTGATAAGTTTTCCCCTTTAATTTTTCCCGGATCAAACGTATGCCCTGTAACAGGACAATGCTCCGTGCTCTCTGCCTGTTGTTTGTTGTTGTCGCACCGGCCTTCGCAACAGACACGCCAACGCCACCAACTGTCTGGACTGTTCAGGAGGCAGTTAGCTTTGCCCTGGACAACAGCCCGGATGTGCGCATCACCCTGCAACGGATTAATGGCGCCCAGGCAGCCGTAGCCGCAGCGCAGTCTGCCTATTACCCACAGATCGGAATAAGTGCCGGCTATAACCGAACCAATAACCCCATGTACTCGTTTGGCAACATCCTGAACCAGGGACAGTTTACCCCTGATATTGACTTTAACAATCCCGGCACCAGTGACAATCTCAACCTGACAGGTATCATCCAGTACCGAATCTATAACGGAGGAAGTGACGAGGCCGGCATCAAGGCAGCAAAGGCAGGCGAACAGGCCACACGTTTTGAGCAGGCAGCGATCAACTCCCGACTTGGCTTTGAGGTGGTCAGAAGTTTCTACTCCATTGTCCAGGCAGAGGAAAATGTCCAGGCCAGGGAGTCCTCCCTCAATGCCATTGAGGTCTCCCTACAGGTCGCACAGGCACGCTTTGAGGCCGGTGATCTGCTGAAGGCGGACCTGCTCAACCTGGAGGTCCAAAAATCAAGGGCCGCTGAAAACCTGATCCAGGCACGACACGCTCTGGAGCTTGCCAGGCGAGGTTTCCTTAACCTGCTTGGGCTTACGCAGAAATCAGTAGAAATCGACACGGCCCAGCAGGCAGAACAGACTGCCCCGGAAAAGCCGACATACGAGGGACGGCCGGAACTCGCCGGCCTTGATGCCATGCTCCAGGCGGCAGAGCAAAAAGTTCGGCAGGCCCGTGGGGGATACTATCCCTCGGCCGATCTCTTTGGCTCTTACCAGGTGGACAAAGGCTTTGAGTATGACGAGGGGTCCGGTAACTCCTGGATGGCCGGGGTCAAGGTAAATTTCAACCTGTTCAACGGTAACCGGACGTCGGCTGAAATCAGCCGGGCCACAGCAAAACTTGCTGAAATCCATGAGCAGAGGCATAAACTTGAGCTCAACTTTAATTATGAAATTGAGCAGGCCTCCCTGGCCCTGCAACTTGCCCAAGAACGGTTACAGGTCACGGAAAAAATGGTGGATCAGGCTGTCGAGAGTGCCCGCCTCTCCCGCGAGAGATTTAAAGAAGGAGTCATCCTGGCATCAGACCTGATTGAAGTGGAAAACAGGTTAACCGATGCCAGGGTGCATAACCTGATGGCAAAGGCCGCCCGCAAGATTGCCATTGCCGACCTGCGCAGGTCGGCAGGGCTTGGTCAGTTTAATTAACAGGCTATCCACTCAGGGCAAGCTGAACAAAAAATTATCCCCGGGTTGCCTGCACAAAATATAATTTTCACCCTGGCTCCCAAGCACCGGTTTCCAGGTGCTTCACGTGAAGTTGGAGCTTCATAAAACAGGATCCCAAGCCGGAGTTTGGGATCCAGAAAAATACAACTGCTCCTTCCGTGTATACTATGAAACATCAAAAAATCATCTTTACCTGCTGCCTGGTCCTTTTATTCACAGCCGCAAGCGGACACAGCGAAGAAAAAAAACCTCAATCTGTTCTACCCACTGCAGCTGTCCATATCCAGACGGTAGAGGAGACCTTCACCCAACCCCAGGTGGAACTGGTGGCAACCATCCAGGCTGTTGAGCAGGCCGCAATTGCCGCCAAGATAACCGGTACTATTACAGAACTGCCGGTGGTACTGGGATCACGGGTCAAGAAAGGGGATATGCTGGTAAAGATCAGCGCTGAAGAGATTTCTGCCCGGGTCCTGCAGGCCCAGGCCCAGTTGGCCCAGGCAAAACGAAATCTAACCCGTGAACAAAAACTGCTCAAAAAGAATGCCACCACCCCGGAAACCGTCAACTCCATGCAGGACATGTTTGCCGTTGCCCGGGCCTCATTTCAGGAGGCAAAGACCATGCTCGGCTACACCACAATCACAGCACCCTTTGACGGCGTCATAACCCGCAAGCTGGCAAACAGTGGTGACCTTGCTACCCCGGGCACGCCCCTGCTTCAGCTGGAGAATGACACTGACCTGCAGGCGGTAACCGCCGTGCCCGAATCCCTTGTCAATCTGGTCACCCGAGGAGATAAACTCTCAGTGCAGGTGCCTTCGGCCCGGCTGACAGTTATTGGTACGGTTGCAGAGATTGCACCGGCAGCTGATCCGCTTTCACGCACTGCTCCTGTCAAAATCGATGTTAAAAATAATCCCGCCCTGCGCACCGGCCAGTTTGCCCGAATTATTCTGCCGGTTGCCCCGGCCGCTACCCTGCTCATTCCAAGGTCGGCTGTGATACCGTTCGGCCAGATGGACAAGGTTTTTGTCCTGGAAGAGGGAAAGGCGCAACTGCGTCTGGTTCGTACCGGCAGCATAACAGGTGAGCAGGTGGAGATCCTGGCCGGTCTCACCCCCGGTGATCAGGTCATCGTAGACAACAATACTCTGCTTGTCAGTGGTCAGCCGGTTACCGTGAACTGATGAAAGAACAAGAACTACACCCCGGCTTTGCCGGTAAGATGGCGGCAGCTTTTATTGATTCCAAGCTGACCCTGATAACCATCGTCGCCTCCCTGCTGCTTGGCCTGCTGGCAATTGTCATGCTGCCGCGCGAGGAGGAGCCGCAGATCAAAGTGCCGATGATCGATATCATGGTCTCCATGCCCGGAGCCACCCCCAAAGAAATCGAAGAGCGGGTCTCCATCCCCATGGAGAAACTGCTCTATGAACTGCCCGGGGTGGAATATATCTACTCTACCTCAATGCCCGGCCAAAGCCTGCTTGTTGCCCGCTTTTATGTGGGGGAAGACCTGGAGACCTCCATTGTCCGGTTAAACCAGAAGCTGCTGACCAACTTTGACCGCATCCCGCACGGGGTCTCGCCGCCCCTTATCAAGCCGCACATCATTGATGATGTGCCGGTGCTGGCACTCACCTTTCACTCAACCAGATATGATCACTTCACCCTGCGCCGCCTGGCCGCCCAAGTGGACGATGCTGTAAAAAACATCTTCGAGGTAGCAGAGACAACCCTCATCGGCGGCATCAGGCGCCAGGTTCGTATCGAGTTTGACCCGCTCAAACTGGCAGCCCGCAACTTGAGTATTGCCGAGCTAATCCCCCGGCTGCAGCAGGCCAACCAACAGACCATGTCCGGGACCCTGCAGTCCCTGGATCATGAAATGGAGCTCGAGACAGGCACCTTTCTCAGCTCAACCCGGGAAATCGGTCGTATCGTGGTCGGGGTCTACGGCGGCAGCCCGGTCTACCTGGCTGAAGTGGCGGAGATTAAGGATGGTGCCGAGGAACCGGATAACTATGTCCTGTTCGGCAGGGGCGAAGGCGCACCGGAAGAGGCCGCTGTCACCCTGTCCGTTGCCAAGCGGCCGGGTGCCAATGCCGTCCATGTGGTGGAAACCGTTCTAACCAAAGTGGAAAGCCTCAAAGGGACCCTTATCCCGGATGATATCGAGGTCAGCGTGACCCGGGATTATGGGGATACGGCGGCAGAGAAGTCCAATGAGTTGCTGCTGCACATGGGTATTGCCGTGTTCGGCGTTGCCCTGCTCATCCTCTTCTTCCTGGGCTGGCGAGAATCGATCATCGTCATGCTGGCCATTCCCTCCACCCTGTCACTGACCCTGCTGCTCTTTTATCTGTACGGCTATACACTCAATCGTATCACCCTGTTTGCCCTGATTTTTTCCATAGGCATCCTGGTTGATGACGCCATTGTGGTGGTAGAGAATATCGTCCGCCATTTGCGACTGCCCTCAAGCAAGAGCAAGCCCATGGTCAGAGTCGCCCTTGAGGCGGTGGCCGAGGTGGGCAACCCCACCATCCTGGCCACCTGGGCGGTCATTGCCGCTATCCTGCCCATGGCCTTTGTCGGAGGGCTGATGGGACCGTACATGCGCCCCATTCCCATTGGCGCCTCCGCTGCCATGATCATCTCCATGCTCATCGCCTTTACAGTCACTCCCTGGGCGGCAGTGCACATCCTGAAAGATAACTGCAGCCCGAAAGAATGCTCCGTTGAACCGGAAGATGATCAGGACCATGCGCCGGACGATTTCTTCACCCGGCTGTACCATAAGATCATGGATCCGCTGCTGGCCCACGGCTCGGCTAGATTTATTTTTTTCATTATTATAATTGGAATGTTGCTGGCCTCCTGCTCCATGGTCTATTTCAGCATGGTCAAAGTCAAGATGCTGCCCTTTGACAACAAGTCCGAGTTCCAGGTAATCCTCAATATGCCGGAAGGCTCTACCCTGGAACACACCACCCGGGTGGCCATGGAAATGGCTGCAGTGATCGGACCGGAACCGGAAGTAGTCAACTACCAGATCTATGCCGGCACGGCCTCGCCCTTTAACTTTAACGGGCTGGTCCGCCATTACTTCATGCGTTCAGGCCCCACAATGGCCGACATCCAGGTCAACCTGCTGCCCAAGAGCGAGCGCGACAAGCAGAGCCATGATATTGCCAAACGGGTGCGCCCCGCCATTGCCGCTATTGCCGAGAAATACGGTGCAGCCGTGGCAGTGGCCGAGGTACCGCCCGGCCCGCCGGTGCTGCAAACCCTGGTTGCTGAAATTTACGGCCCCACGGATGCGGCGCGGATCAAACTGGCTGAAGACGTCAAAAACATCTTTGCGACTACGGACGGCGTGGTGGACATTGACTGGTACCGGGAAGAAGACCACTCCAAGACCGTCATCACGGTTGACAAAGAAAAAGCGGCTTTAAACGGCATCTCCGAAGGAGAGATAACCCGGGCCGTTCAGATCGGTCTGCAGGGGCTGTCAATCGACCTCTTTCATCAGCCACGGGACAAGGAAGAGATCAACATTGTCCTGCAGCTGCCAAAAGAAAAACGGGCCCGGGTGGAACAACTGCTCAACATCCTGCTGCGACCGGACATGAATCCGCAGGCCCCGCTGGTTCCCCTGCGTGAACTGGTACAGGTTTCCCAACGACCTGTTGACCAGCCCATTTACCGAAAAAACCTGAAACCGGTTATTTACGTTACCGGTGATGTGGCCGGTGCCGCTGAAAGCCCGGTCTACCCCATCCTGGCCATGAACGAAAAACTGGCTGATCTTAAGGGAAAAGACTATGGCGGCCTGGAAGACGCAATCACCATCTACAACCTGAACCAGCCCTTTACCGATACTGAACCCGCCATGAAATGGGACGGGGAATGGCATATTACCCTGGAGGTATTCCGCGACCTGGGACTTGCCTTCTGCGTTGTCATGATCCTGATCTACATGCTGATGGTGGGCTGGTTCAAGGATTACATTACACCGCTGGTGGTGATGGCGGCCATCCCCTTTTCCCTGATCGGCATACTGCCCGCCCACTGGGCGCTGGGCGCCTTCTTCACGGCAACCTCCATGATCGGGTTCATGGCCGGAGCCGGTATTGTGGTGCGCAACTCCATTATTCTGGTGGATTTTATTGAGCTGCGCCGCTCGCATGGTCTGCCGCTAGCTGAGGCAGTGGTTGAAGCAGGTGCCGTCCGTTTCCGGCCCATGCTGCTCACAGCCCTTGCCGTTGTAGTCGGAGCCTCGGTCATCCTGGCTGATCCGATCTTCCAGGGCCTTGCCATTTCACTCATGTTTGGAGAAATCGCCAGCCTGCTCATCAGTCGAATGGCCGTTCCAGTCCTTTACTTCATGGTCAACAAGCATAAAGAAAAAGCTATTTAGCTGTTTAGACTGTAGGCTGTCAGCACCACCTAACAGCCTATAGCCTTCAGCCTAACCTGCTAATAAAAATGACTCAAATACGCTCAAGACGTAAAAAAAAACCGCCTCTCCACTTTGTTGCCACCTGTGGCGCCGGCCTGGAAAAGCTGGTTAAGGAAGAAGTCATCTCCTTTGGCGGTATAGATCCCAAGACTACCCCCGGTGCCGTCAGCTGGCAGGCGACCAACCTGGTATCGGCCTACCGTGCCTGTTTATGGTCCAGATTTGCCTCCCGCATCCTGCTGCAACTGGCCAAATTTGAAGCGGGTGATCCTGAGACGTTATATACAGAAGCCGGTAAAATTGATTGGTCCACCCATTTCAGCGGCGACACCACCTTTGCCGTCTACTGTACCCTGGTCAAGTCAGAGCTCAGCCACAGCCATTATGCCTCGCTGAAGATTAAAGACGCTGTTGTTGACCAGTTCCGCTCGCGGACCGGAAAACGGCCGGACATTGATGTCCGTAAGCCGGGCATCCGGATCAACCTGCACGTGGAGGGCAGCGCTGCAACTCTTGCTCTGGACCTGTCCGGTGACAGCCTGCACCGGCGCGGTTACCGGGCAAGTGCAGGTGAAGCACCGCTTAAAGAAACCCTGGCCGCAGCCATTGTTCACCTGTCCGGTATTCGGCAGGATATGCCCGTGGACAGCTGCCTGCTTGACCCCATGTGCGGATCCGGCACCCTGCTCATCGAGGCGGCCCTGATCCTGGGTGATTCCGCTCCCGGTCTGTTGCGCAAGGATTTTGGTTTCATGTACTGGAACCGGCACAATCAGAAACTGTGGGAAAAGCTCATGGCCGAGGCCATTGACCGAGAAGATGAACGGGCTGAAATCCCCTGGCCGCCGATTATCGGCTATGATGCTGATCCGATGGTTGTCGCCACTGCCCGCAAAAATATCGTTAACGCAGGTCTCAAAGACCGCATTGTTGTCAAACAACGGCAGCTTGCCCGGCTGCAGCCGCCGGCGGCAAAGGGTATCATATTCACCAACCCGCCCTACGGCGAACGCTTATCGGAAAAAGAGGCGGTTAAATACCTGTACCGCTGCATGGGTCGTATTTTCAAACAGCAGTTCAGCGGCTGGCAGCTGGGATTTTTCACCGCTAATCCTGATCTTGCCGACATGCTGGGTGTCTCCTGGCAGGAACGGTACCGGCTCTACAACGGCCCCATCAAATGCCGACTGCTGACCACAATCTGCCCCGGCGATAATGAAGAAAAAACAAAATCCCATGGCTGGCAGCTGCAGGAAACCGGCAGCGATCTGCCTGCGGAAGACTTCTGCAACCGTTTACGCAAAAACTGCCAGACGCTTTTTCCCTGGGCCCGCGACAATAACATCACCTGTTTTCGAATCTATGATGCAGATATGCCGGAATATAATCTGGCCATTGATCTGTACGAGCAGTGGGTGCATGTCCAGGAATACGCACCTCCGGGTACCATAGCGCAAGATAAGGCAAAAAAACGGTTCGGCGATGCCCTGCAGGTTATCAGAACCCTGTTGGCAGTGCCCCACTCCAACCTGTTTATCAAGACCAGACAGAACCAACGGGACAAACACCAGCCCAAAAAACAATCCGGACCGGGCAAGCTGCATGAAGTCTTTGAAGGCAACTGCCGTTTCCTGGTCAACTTTACCGATTTCCTGGATACCGGCCTTTTCCTTAACCAGCGAAAAATACGGGCACACATAGCTCAGTTGAGCAGTGGCCGAACCTTTCTCAACCTGTTTGGATATACCGGTTCAGCAACGGTGTGCGCTGCCATGGCTGGCGCTACTTCAACAGTAACCGTTGACATAGCCGACAAATATCTGACCCGGGCCAAAGCCAATCTGTCCCTGAACGGATTTGGCGGTCCACTCCATACCTTTCGAGCCCTGGACTGCATGCAATGGCTCAAATCGGGCAGGACACGCTACGGAGTTATTTTTATAGACCCGCCCACAACATTTACCATCCGCCAGAAAAACCTGAGCTTTGATCTCCAGCAGGACCATGAACAACTGCTTCGCCTTGCCATGGACCGATTGTCAAGAGACGGTGTTCTGATCTTTTCCAGTAACTCCAGGAAACTACAGATTGCCCCACCACTTGCACAAGATTTTATTGTCGAAGAAATAACCAGACAGACCATCAGCGAGGATTTCAAACGATCCAGACATATGCACCGCTGCTGGCGGTTCACGCACTACCCTGAAACAAAAGTGGAATAATGGAAGATCCATCTGAAGAAATTGTCCAGATCGTTGACGAAGACAACCGGGCGATCGCTGCCATTACCCGGGGAATGATGCGGAAACAGCGGCTCATCCACCGGGCTTGTTATATCCTGGTCTTTAACAAGGAAGGTGAGCTCTTTGTTCAGAAACGAACGATGAGCAAAGACATCTACCCCGGCTACTGGGATGTTGCAGCCGGTGGCGTGGTTCTGGCAGGGGAAAGTTACGAGGAGTCAGCAGACCGCGAACTGGCCGAGGAGCTAGGAATAAGCGGGGTCAAGATGCAATTTCTCTTTGACCAGTACTATGAAGACGACGACAACCGGGTCTGGGGCAGGATCTTCACCTGCACCCACGAAGGACCGTTCAACCTTCAACCCGAAGAGGTGGAATACGGCCGTTTCATGTCACCCCGTATTGCTCTTGATTACGGGAAAATCGAACCCTTTACCCCGGATGGAATCATCCTGCTGGAACAACTCATGGAGCACGAGAAGGCAGACGGATTATGTTCAACAAAAATACCGGTTCCGCTGAATATTTATAGGGTGCCCTAAATATTAAAACAGCAAACTTGGAATCAACCTTTAATCCCTTTGACGGACACCTGGTCCGTTCAAATTTCCCCTGCAACCTTCATCAAGCGAACAACATCAAAAAAACCTCACTGGCACTCCCTGTTTGCGGGGAAATCCTACTTAGCTACGTTACATTTTAGCCCTTCAACAAGTTCTTCTGGCATTTTTCACCCGTAAACAGGGAAAAACAATTGATTATTATGCCGAACCAGCTAGGAGGCCGTCGGCTTTAACTTTCGGTTACCAAGAGCTATCATAAGACCACAAATATAGATTTTTTGGGGCTCAATACAGAGCCTGCATCCTTGATCCATCTGGCTTCGGGCTCCCGTTACCGGGGTTGCACACAGATTTCACTACTGACCTACTGGCTAGGCTTTGATCAGGTGGGACTTGTACCGTTCCCGGCACTCACCCACTGGGTAGCAATAACCAATTTCTTTCCCGCAAAGCGGGATTCCCGAGGTTGTGGATTTATCTCGGCACGACAGGAAACATCTCAATCAGCACTTTTTTTCAGAAGAGGTTAACCCTACTACGGGCAATTCGTTTAATTTTACTCTGCTTATCCAAATATTATGTGCTGAATCGTCCATTGAGAACCTTAATATGGAGGTCAGCAATACGTTGGATCTGATCCTGGTAATGGGAAACCATAATCAACGTACACTGTGATTTGAGAGTAAGCAGTAATTCCTCAATGGCTTTGCTTGCCTCTGGGTCAAGGGAAGAAGTAGGTTCATCAAGCAGTAAAACTTCCGGATTCAGGACAAGAGCTCTTGCCAGGCAAAGTCTTTGTTGTTGACCACCTGAGAGTAAACGACCGTCATCCCCCAGGCGATCTTTGACTTCGTCCCAAAGACATACCTGTCTGAGTGCGGATTCCACGTTCTCTTTGATCCGGGTCTTATCGTTTACATGTGCCAGACGTAGGGGAAAAGCTATATTTTTATAAATGGACATTGGCAGCGGGTTGGGCTGTTGAAAAACCATGGCCACCTCGCGGCGCAGTTCACGGACAGGAAATGTTGAATCGTGAATATTTTTGAAATGGCCGCCCAGTTCCATTGTAACCTTCCCTGAGATACCGCAACCCTCAACTTCTTCCCACAATCTGTTCAAGACCATGAGAAAGGTTGACTTACCAGATCCTGATGGCCCGGTAATAGCTGTTATTTTATTTGCCGGGAGCTGGAGGCTGATATCATGCAGCACTTGCTGCCGGCGATAATAAAAACAAAGTGATTGGGTACGAATTTTTATGGAAACTTCCACAGTGGTCACCTGTACAGCAGCATTATTGACAGTCGTCGCTGTATCCATAGAGTGGAAACCAGAAGACCTGTGCAGAGAATCAGAAGTATGATCGCAGCTCCAAACCCCTGGGCCAACTCATCGGGACCGGTGTACTGCGATGAAATATAGTAAATATAAAACGGGAGGGCCTCATACTGATCGAAAACAGACCGTGGAAGACCGGCTGTTGCGACAGCGCCGGTCAGCATGATTACAGCGGTGTCTTCTGCACAGCGGCCGGTGGCTAGAATAACGCCGGAAATGATGGCGGAAATGGAGTTGGGCAGCAGTACCATGGTGATATTCTGTAGGCGTGAAGCACCAAGGACAAGGGCTGTTTTGCGGATAACTGGATCGACTGTCTCAAGTGCTGTCTGTGTCGTCCGGATAAGATAAGGGAGGACCAGTGAGGCCAGAGAGAAGCAGGAGATCAGGAGGCAAGTGCTAATCTGTCCCTGAAAATTGCGGTTTAGAAAGATGGTCAACAAGAGTCCGGCCAGTCCGACAATTATGGAAGGCACTCCAGCCAGGATGTCGAAAGCCAGGTTGAGTAATGATTTCATTTTCCCCCTGCAATACTCTGCCATGTAGATGCCTCCGGCAACGCCCACTGGTATGGCAATGAACATCGAGCCAATGATAAGGAGAAGAGTACCGACAATGGCAGATAAGAGTCCGTCAAATACCTGCCGTTTGAGCATTAAGGCATCCAGAGGTGCGGTGTCACCGAAAATCAAGCTTAATTGCAGAGAGCTTCCACCCTCGTATACCAGATAAGCAATAAGCAAGAGAAGTGATGTTATCAGCAGAATACCTGCAATCCAGGAGAGAGCAGTAACACTCTTTTCAAAAAATTTTCCCATCATGTTCTTTCTGAAAAGTAAATAGTGGACATACGAAAGAGCAACATTAGAGCTGCTGTCAGAATGTAGAGAAAAAGGCCGCAAACAAAAATGGATTTAAACTCCATGGAATCAAAGTCAAAGGCCATGACCAGAGCGATATGAGCAGTAAGAGTTCTGCCTGATTCGGTCATGGATTCCGGAACCGCAGTACTATTTCCGGCAAGCATCAGGCTGACCATGGTGTCGCCCATGGCACGGCCGAACCCCAGAAGAACACCGTTGACAATTCCGGGCCATGCCAGGGGTATTATTACATACAGGA
>Ga0209013_10002328_pt1 | contig 17248 bp, 14 predicted proteins | sample Cruoilmetagenom2_FD_187291 | JGI IMG/M metagenome (GOLD analysis project Ga0209013, IMG submission 187291) | Oil polluted marine microbial communities from Coal Oil Point, Santa Barbara, California, USA - Sample 2 (SPAdes) (version 2) | ecosystem: Environmental > Aquatic > Marine > Oil seeps ...
CCGGCCTTTTTTGTGGGGCTGAATTCTACTTTGCCGATATCAAGATCAACCCCCGTCAATCCACTTTTAGGAGAAGTGGAAATATCGGTAAAAAATTCTATATCTGTTTCCTCCATTACAATGCCACCCAGTGAAATTACTGGTCCTGTGTGACTTTTATGTGGGTGTTTTTTTTTCGTTTTATTTTGTTTAAAAAGATAAAATTTAAATTTTCCTTTTTTCAATAGAATCCTGTCGGCACTGATCTTATGAAAAATAACCAGATCTGAAATAGAGATTCCACTAATTAAGATAAGTGGTATCGATGCTTTTAAGAACATTGACTTTTTTAATCCGGATCGTTTCAGTTTCTCTTCATCAAAAGAAATTTCAAGATTCTTCACCACTACTTGTTCTCCGAGGAGATCGATGTCGACACTGTTATGATCTATTTTATATATTGATCCTCTGCTGTTAAGGAGTTTTTCAGCAAATGATCTGAATATCTCTGAACTGTTCTTCTTCAGATATAAATGGAGTGATAGTATAAGAAGAGAAAGGGATATAACTACCGAAACAGCAAGTCGAAATATTATTGCTCCGGTTCTTTTTTTCATCTTGTTCAAATTTGATGTTTTATAATTTAATACTATTTCATTATATATTTATTTCAACAGAAAAATTTATTCGAGTATAAATGTTGTAGATGTTTTTGACTTATGCAATAATCGAAAAATGAAGCAGTATAGGACTGAACTGATTCTGAAAATCCTGACATTTTTCGGATTTGTAAATTTTTTCTTTAATTATCCATACTGGTCTCCAATATTATTTTTACCTTTCATCATATTTCTGGTGACAATAATTTCGAAAAAGCGGAAAGAACGGGGAACATTCAGATATTTTTTCCCTTATATATCAGGTCTTCTCATATTTCCCATGAAAATATTCTATTGGGACAGGATAGATCTTATGAACAGGACCGGTAACCTGCTTCTGATCACCCTGGTCTTTTCCGTATACATTTTCATAAAAAAGAGAGGGATGATTGAGAGATCAGTTGATTTTTTTAATAAGAAAAGTCTACGGGGAAGGATAGTGATCCTCTTCCTCCTTTCCCAGATAATATTTATTTTTGCATCTGCTGTTATTGTTCTGAAAGGGGTAGAACTTGTAGGAGACGAACCCCACTATCTTGCGATCTCACAGTCAATTGCTAAGGATGGAGATATTAATGTATTTAATCAGTATGCAAGAGATGAATATAGAGAGTTCATAAATTACAGACTAACCCATCACTCTAAAGTGGGGAAAGGATTTAAAAAATGGTATTCTTTTCATCTCCCCGGGCTCTCTTTAACCCTTGCTCCTTTCTTTCTTTTCAAGATACCGTTCCCATTCTTATATTTTCTGGTAAGGGTATATCTTGGTCTCTTTGGTACATTGCTGGGGATAGTAGTTTATCTTATTTCTCTGAAGATATGGAAAAGGGATAAACTCTCACTTTTTATTTTTGCCGTTTTTTTGTTCACTACTCCTGTATTTTTCTATTCATTCCATATCTTTGCAGAATTGCAGGTCCTGCTTTTGCTCCTTTTGTCAATATGGTTTGCTCTGTTTAAAAATGACAGGAGAAAAAAAGATATACTTTTTGCCGGTTTCCTTCTTGGATTGACAGTATTCTGGGGGATGAAATATTTGATATTCATATCAATTTTTACTTTCCTTTTTTTTATCATTAAATTGAAGGAAAAGGATCTCAGATCAGGAATCATGTATGCAGTTTTCCCTATTCTATTTGTGATGTTGTTCTTTTTATACCTCTATTCTGCTTATGGAAATTTTTCTCCTATGTCGGTATATACAGGAGTTTTAACAGAGGCACAGAAGATTGAATATGCAGAAGGAATGCAGAGTATAAAGATCCAGAACCGGATAGAGACACTTTTTGATTATTTTTTTGACCAGAGAGATGGATTAATACTCTATAATCCGTTTTTTCTGTTCTTCTTCCCCGGGCTGATACTGGCTTTAAAGAACTTCAGAAAATACTATCTTCATATATTGGTCTCATCTGCCTCATTTATCTATCTGCTGTATCATGGTTATTCTACTGTCAGGCCGGGATATTGCCCTCAGGCAAGATATCTTCTCCCTGTTGCCTGGACATTATTATTGTTTTCTGTAATCTATTTTGTCGAAAGCAGAAACAGGATTTTTAAAAAAATATATGTATTAATTCCTGTATACTCATTTTTTATTACTCTTTTTCAGATATTTAACCCTTTTACTCTTTACCAGAGTACCACTCATAATTACCTTGACAGGAGCGGTCTTATATTTCAAAAGTTATCAAATATATATTTTGATCTCCCGTCAATTCTTCCCTCTTTCATCAAGGTGGACGGAAACTTCAAATACCTCCCAAATATAATGTTTTTAAGTCTTTTCATATTATTTATTTATTTTTCACTAAGGAAGTCAGAGTTTAAGAGCAGGATCTCTCCGGGTTTGCCTGTATTTATTATCCTTTTTGCCGTATTTTCGCTTCTCCCGAGGGTCTCTTTATATAATCCGGTTAAGTTCATGACAAATAGTGGAGTACCATTTTTAATCCATGGAAATCAATATCCGAAAACTGACGTAATGGATGAATATGTGCTTACTGCCCGAAATAGTTCTGCAAGGACTGTAACCATCTCTACGATAAAAGAACTGAAAAAAATGGATCTTCATATGTCCGGACATACCAATGAAGGAACTATTGAAATAATCAATTTTTCCAGGCCTATTCAGGAGATAAGTATTCGAAATGGTATTGAGAAATCGGTTATTCTGGAAAATCTTAAATATAAAAAAATGGGTGGCAGGTTTTTTTATACCTTGAATTTCAAATTCTGCTATTGTCTGGAAGAAGGCATTAAAATAAAGATAAATCCTTACTAAATTGGGAGGCCTTCATTTTCTATAGATAACCGAGGGTTTTTAAATTCTTTTTTGTTTTTTCCCATTTTTTATTAAAGCTGGTACCATTTTTTATCTTTTTCAGGTTTATTTTGTATTGCTTTTTAATAAGTTCTTTATACTTGAATCTATCCTTAAGAATTTTCTCTACAAGAGGCATATTGGAGTAATACAGGTTTTTTTTCTCTTCCGCATCATTAATTATGTTGTATAGTTCATATTCAGTTTTATCCTCGGTGTGGGTTATTATCAGTTTAAATTCATTATACAGGATTGCATCTTTTACTATTCTATTTTTGACTGAATGTCCGATCGTATCAAAATAAATTTGTTTCCTGTCAATTTTAGATTCAGAATCTAAAAGTAGGTCTTTAAAACTTCTTCCAGACATCTTATTCTTATAATTCATATTCATTAATTCATTCAGAGTTGGAATTATATCCATATTTGAAACCCGGCTTTTTATCCTTTTCCCGGATGGAATTCGGGGGCCGGAAATGATTAGTGGAATACGTAAAAGTTGGTCATAATATAATGGGCCATGCCCCATTTCGTTGTGTTCTTTAAAGAATTCGCCATGATCTGCAGTGAAGATGATAATAGTATTTTTTAAAAGGTTACGAACTTCGAGAGATTTAATAACATATCCGACTCTTTCATCAACTGATTCGATCTCGGCGATATAAAGAGATTTAATATAGGAAATTTCCTCTTTTGTAAATTTTTTCCCTTCTCTTTCCCGTCTCTTAAAATCTTTGGCCTTATTCCGGGAATAATACTCCTTTTTTTCGCTGAGAATTTTATCGTTAATATTTATTCTCTTTTTAAATTTTTCCTGAGGATTGTATGGGGCATGAGGATCAAGGAACCATTTCAGTATAAAAAAATTTCTGTTATCCGGAAGATTTAAAATATAATCCAGAAGATTATATGTCCATATATATTTTTTTGCCTGATATAATGAAAAATTACTTATACTTTCAGTAATTCCTATCCTTTTTTCAATTCTTTTTATAAGTTCATTATAATTAGAATGTAAAGTAGTGAGGTTTTTGATTGATTTTAAGAACTTGAAGTTACCTAATTCTAAAAATCCCTGAGTATTATTGGAACCCATTGCGAGGCGATTTTCAACTTGCATAGCTACATCAAAATCTTTTTTATTAAGAAATTCCGAGAATAATTCCTCCTCATTGTTTACATGGTACTTGAAAATTTTACTTTTAGATTTCTCTTTGTTAGGCATATTATATGATCCGGAGTAATTTCCGGTCAACAAGACTACTGAGGAAGGTATCGTAAGAGGCGAATTTGTATATGCATTTTCAAAAATCACTCCATTACGCGCCAGGTTATCTATATTGGGTGTTTTTGCTTCACCACCATAACAACCCAAAACATCATTTCTAAGTGCATCCGATACTATTAAAACAACATTATAATTTTCCGTATTTTTTTTTTTGCTGCAGTTAGCTGAAAATATACAAAGTAATATGAGGGCAACAGGAATTGAAAGAATTACTAACTTTTTCTGCCCAATCATCATAATTACTCCTTTAAAAAATTTGATAAATTAGTAAATCTAATCCTCTGTTATCTGAATAAAGTATTATAACATTTCCTGACACTTCTTTTAATACTTTTATTTCCTCCATATTAGTATTGATATCTTTATGGCGAAAATTCTTACTGTACATTTGAGTTATGAAACAAAATTCGCAATAATTCGGACATCCTCTACTTATCTGGACCAAATATGATGATGATTTGTTCTGCATCAGGATTATCTCATTCAAATAAGTTGATTATCAGGGAGCAGACCGGTTGATCGAAGCTATTATTAATTCAAGAAATTGAATTTCATCCCATTCCTCTGAATCAGGATCATTTGCAACTCGAACTATTACAAGGTCAAGGCTGGGAATTACAAATATCTGTTGAGTATATATTCCCCATGCTAAAAATAGATCTTCAGGAATTATTGAGTTCTGAACTCCTTGGAAAACAGGGGACAACCACCATTGAAATCCATAAAAGTCTATATTATCAGTGACAGGTGAGAGTGATTGTTCCACCCAGGATCTCGGAACTATCTGTCTCCCCTCCCATTCGCCATAATTAAGATATAAAAAGCCGAATTTTGCATAACTTCTTACTGTTGCATTTATTCCCCATCCACCAACGGTATGTCCGGCATTATCACTTTCCCACGACACTTCTGTTATTCCTAAGGGCTCGAAGAGATTTTCCAAAGCGTACTGATATGATGTTGTTCCTGCAGCGATCTGCAGTATCCCTGATAACAGCATTGAATCTCCACTTGAATATCTCCATATTGTTCCCGGTTCAAATTCAGATTGCTTATTCAAAACATATTGAAGATAATCATTTTGTTCAGACATTATAAATACATCATTATTAGAAGTATCATTATAATAATCCGATTCATTCCATTCAAGCCCCGAACTCATTGTTAAAAGATGTTTCAGGGTTATTCTCTGTTTCTTCGGGTCAACTGTCCCGGAACTCCATTCTGGGAAAAAATCAGATACTAGTGCCATAATACCGGTTATTAATCCTTTGCTTAAAGCAATTCCAATAAGCGCGCTCATAAAACTTTTTGCAATTGAAAAACTACTGTGACGGGAATTTTGTGTGAAGTCACCAAAATATGATTCAGCTATTATATATCCATCTTTAATAATAACTATCCCTTCTGTGTTTACGACAGGATTAGAAGCATAATCATAAACAAGCTTTAAATTATTGCCATTCATTCCAACTTGTTCAGGACTGCAATGTCTCCAACTATTTGTTGGCCAATAACTGCCCGAATATGACCCTTCACTTATAAATAGGTTACGGGGAGTTTTTTCTTTGCTTGTCCTGCATCCTGATAGAGCATAAAATGCAATAGTAAGAATCAGGATTATCTGTACAAATTTTTTGTGCATATATATATTTTTTACGAAATGGTTTTATTTTTGTTCAGGTAAATATATCATTGCTATTATTTAAATAAATTAAGAATGGAGAAAAAATGAAATCTAACGCAATTAAAATGCTTGTGATTCTAATGTTATTTTCTTATGGATGTAATAAAGATAGGGCCAAGGGAAATATTTTTAAAGATGAAACTATAAAAAAGATTTTCACACTCCAAGATAGTCGCGATAGTTCAGGACTGAAATCTTATTTAAAAAATAATAATCCCGAATACAGGAAGTATGCTGCTATGGCATTTGCATCAGTTCAGGATAAAGAAGCAGTCGGAGAATTGATCATACTTCTATCAGATGAAAGTAAAGAAGTTAAAAAAGCTGCAGCGTACTCTCTGGGGCAGATCGGAGATGAAAGTGCTGAAAAGGGATTGATCTCCTCTTTCCTGTCGGAAAAAGATGAAACAATTAAAATGGCGATCCTTGAGTCCCTCGGTAAATGCGGCGGTGATAAATCGCTTGAACTCTTAGGCGATCCCGGCCTTGGAGATGGGTCTCAGATAGTGATGAAGGGGCAGGCTCTGGGTATCTATAGAGCTGTACTGAGAAAAAAATATACTCAAAAAGGAATTAAAACAGTGATCGGGACCCTTTTAAAAAAAGGATCGGATGATGTGAGATTTTACTCATCAAATGTTCTTACAAGAATTAAGAAAATTGATCTGACTGAATATTTCAGTGAATTGACTGAACTTATAGGTAGTGAGAAGAGAATAAATGTAAAAATGAACCTGATTGCCGGCCTCTCTAAATGCAGAGGCCCTAAGGTTTCTGAATACCTGAAATCATTCCTTCAAAAAAATATGGATGAGAAGATAGTTGTTAACAGCATCAGAGCACTTGGAGAGTTTGAATATAAAGAAATAAGTAATGAACTTCTTAAACTGGCCGCTGATAAAAATTATCAAATATCAGTTGCATCGTCAGAGGTATTGATGAGGAAAGGGATTAGAGATGATCAGCAAATCTACTTTGAAACGGCAAAGAGAGCTGTACACTGGAGAGCTGCTTCAAATCTTTTTAAATTGGCCCTTAAATTCTCACAGAATAAATCTGAGATCTCATTCAGAATTAAGAATGATTATATGAAATCTTTTAATCCTTATCAGAGAGGGGCATTGTTAATAGCATTAAGCGAAGATCCCGATAATTACATGTTTGTTTCAGACGAGTTGTTCAAAGATACCGTAAAGATTGTTTCTACTTCAGGAATGATATCGATTTCTCAAATGATGACTAAAAAAGATTTTGATCCGGAAAAAATTGTAGAGGGTGGTAAAGGAACTCATACACTTCGAAAAGTCTTTGCAGATATTTTCATGCGGGGAATAGTTTCCCTTGATTCAAGTATCATTTCAATATCTTCTGCAGCATTGCGAGATCCGAAGAATAAATTTCGTGCTGTAGTAAAAGATCTTACATCCCTGGAGAATTCAATTAAAGAATACCAGGGGCCGGGCCGGGAAGCTGTCAAAATGGATCTTGAAAAAACGCTAAACTATTTTCTGGGTACTAAGGCAAATGATGAGAAATTAAAATCAGAAGAAAAACCTTTGAATTGGGATGATATAGGTTCAATTCCTGCTGATCAGAAAATCAAAATTGTAACAGAGGAAGGTGATATCATTATCAGGCTATTTGTAAATGAATCACCAGGATCTGTATCAAATTTCCTCGCTCTTATCAGAACCGGATATTTGGGGAAGGGGGCATTTCACAGAGTTGTCCCGAATTTTGTTATCCAGGACGGGTGTCCGAGGGGAGATGGATGGGGAGGCCCTGATACTGTCATCAGGTCTGAGTTTTCAGATCTGTATTATGAAGAGGGGAGTCTGGGCATGGCTTCAGCAGGAAAAGATACAGAAGGGAGTCAATGGTTTATAACTCACTCATCCACACCTCATCTTGATGGCAGATATACAATTTTTGGAAAAGTTATAAGAGGTATGGAGGTCGTAAACAGGGTGAAGGTAGGAACTCAAATTCTCAGTTATGTAATTATAAAATAACAGCCACTAATTCTCCGCCTGTTTGATCATATCTGTAATCAGATTTCTGAATTCGGCTGAGGGTGCTTCTCCCAGCATCTGTTCCAGGAGGTTGATTGCTTTTCTCCTGAGCCCCATTTTAATATAACCCCGGGCAATATTAATTTTAATTCTGATATCTTTAACTCTAGATAGTTGGAGGGCACGTTCGTAATTGTAGACAGCTTTTTTATAAAATCCCTTTTTCTCATAAATTGTCCCTTTAAGATTATACAGAGATACAAATTCCGGATTTTTCACTAGGCCCTTCTCTATATATCTTATTGCATTATCCGGATGTTTGAACTTGATCTCAAGAAGTGCAAGGTTCAGGTATGCATTCTCAGGAGTGCTGTAATGCTGGGAATGCGCAGCAATCAGAAAGTTTTCTTTTGCCGAGTCATAATGCTTGAGTTCCGAGTGAATTATTCCCATAAAATTAAATGCATCAGCATTTGAGGGATAGTGATTTGCAACATCAGAAAATATTTTAAGACTCTCATTAAATTTCATCTGCTTCAGATAGACTATCCCGAGTCCCATAGAAGCTTTCATTAATCCCGGTTTCTTTTTTAGTGCTTTGAGGAATTGTTCCATGGCAATATTAAGTGATCCCCTGTTAAGATGATTATATCCTTTGTTTAAATGATATTCGGCAGTCCCTTTTCTCAAATGAGGTGGAATTGTTTTAACCTGTTTCGAACAGAATGTGAAAAAGATCAAAGCTGATAAAATCAGTATTATATTTTTATTCATAATTTCTCCTATTTTTTCCCGAGTACCGAGTATGCATTGACGGGTTTTGAAATTCCATGCAGATTCACTTTGCCGAGAAGTTTGAACTCAAATTTTCTCTTTGTTTGTTTCATTGTAGTCTCAGATACAATGATCTCACCTGGTTTTGCAATTGATGACTCCAGGCGAGATGCAATATTGACAGTGTTTCCGATCACAGTGTAATCATATCTACTGGGAGAACCGAAATCTCCTGAGATCAGTTTCCCCGAATTTATTCCGATCCGGATCTCAATTTTTTCCTGATCAGGATTTGATTCATTCATGATTTTCAATCTGTTCATCATTTCAAGTGCCGTGCTGATCGATTTCTCAGTATGATCTTTCTGATCAAATGGGACTCCGAATACTGCCATAATTGAATCTCCAATATATTTATCAAGGGTTCCATTATTATTAAAAATAATATCGGTCATTTCAGTAAAAAAATTATTCAGGAATACACCTATTTCCATCGGTTTCATATTTTCAACTCTTGTGGTGAATCCGACAATATCCATGAAAAGTACAGAAGCATCACTCTCATGATAACCGGCCAGGTCATTAGTTTTGTTATCCTGAAGTTCCATTATCTTTGAAACTATAGCAGGTGAGTGATATCTCTCCAGCCTGGAACGGATCTTCTTTTCAATGATAAGGTTATTCTTGTTCTTAATTCCCTCAACGGAGAGTCCTGTGAAATTAGCAATTATAGAGATCATTTCGAGGTCTCTCTCCTCAAATGTATTATCCATATTGGTTGTATCTGCATATATAAGTCCGTAAATGGAATTTTTTGTCCAGATCGGGATGGAAATTGCTGATTTTATTCCGTACATGATAATACTTTTTGCTCCATCGAAACGGGAATCATCCATTGTATTTGATGATAATATCGCTACTTTTTCATTTATTGATCTCATTGCAATGGTCTGTGAGATCTTAATTCCCTTGGCCTTTGTATCTTTTGAGAGAGAATATCTCAGATCAAGTTCCTCATTCTCTTTGTCATAAGAAAATATATATAATCTGTTTGGATTCAAAAATGAAAAGAGAAGCTCACCGACCTTCTCAAAACTTTCCTCCAGAGTAGCTGCTCCTATAAGGCTTTTCCCTAAAGAGGTGAGGGATTCGAGAAGACTCAATTCAGAAGTTATGGCATCTTTGTCCTTTTTCAGTTTCAGGTTATCTGATAGAGGGATCATTACAGATATTTTCTGATCATCTATATCTGTTATCCTGTGTTCGCTCTTTTCTTCAAGAAATTTAAGTATACTCCTTCCAACCGTTATATTATCTCCTATCTCTAATACCTTCTCATCTATCTTTTTTCCGTTTACATAAGTACCGTTGGTGCTGTTAAGATCAACTATCTTGTAAGTATCGCCATCCCTTGTAAGTTTACAGTGTTTTCTTGAAATTGAGTTGTCTTCCAGATAAAAATCGTTTCCGGGTAATTTCCCGATAGTGATTTCCTTTCTCTTCAGTGAGAAGAACTTCTGTTCATCATTTAGAACAAAATCTAATCTATATTCCATTCTATCTTCAGGCTTCTCTGCATTAATTCCTTAAGTGCAGTTGCCGGGTCCTTATCCTCAAAAAGGATTTCATAAACCTTGGTTGATATTGGCATTTCAATACCGAGTTGTTCAGAAAGTAATTTGATCGCTTTTGTCGTTTCAACACCCTCTGCAATTGTAATGCTCTTTTTCTCTATATCACTGAGTTTTTCACCTTCAGCAATTTTTACTCCAAGCTGATAATTTCTTGATAAGGGGCCGAAACTTGTAAGCATAAGATCCCCTATACCGGCAAGGCCCCAGAATGTTTCTCTTTGTGCTCCGAGTTTTAATCCGATCTTTAATATTTCCATACTGGCACGGGTCACGAGTGAAGCGGTTGTGTTGTATCCATATCCGAGCCCGCTTATAATTCCCGAAGCGATAGCCATAATATTTTTCATTGATCCTGCAACTTCAATGCCTATAAGATCTTCAGATCTGTAAATTCTCAATACTGAAGAGGAGAACTTTTCCTGGATATCTTTCAGGTTGTTCCCGTTTTCAGAAGCTGCAACTACAGCTGTGGGGAAATTGTTTGCAAGCTCTTTCGCAAACGAAGGGCCCGAGATGGTTATCCAGTTCTTCAGGATCTCTTTACCCAGAACATCTGATGCAATTCTTGATATAGTTTTAAGGCTGGTGGATTCGAATCCTTTTGATAGGCTTATCAGGATCTTTCCTGAAAGTTTATCTTTAAGTGATTCAAATGTTCTTCTGATAAATTTTGATGGAACTGCAAAGATAACTAAATCTGCTTTTGATACTTCATCTTCAAGTCCTGAAACAGGGTATAAGTTTTCTGATAGGATAATTTCCGGAAGGAATAATGAGTTCTCTCTGAATTTTTCAATTGACTCGATCACTTCTGGTTCACGCACCCACAATTTTACCTCATTTCCCTGCGATGCCAGATAATTGGCAAATGAAGTACCCCAGGAACCTCCTCCGACAACAAGTATTCTATCCATTTTTTCTCCGGCAGAATTTATCTTCATCTCCCGATATTATTCTGCTGATATTATCTTTGTGTCTTATAAAAATAAGAACATTTATCAGAAGAATTATCAGAGAAGCTTCTGCAATGTTGGTGAATAGAACAGCAAAATATGCGCATGTAATACCTGCAAGAGAAGATGCGGAAACATACCGGGTTAATATCATGAAAACAATGAATGCAAGTGCGAAAAAGGGGAAGATGAATAGTCCGTCCGGCGCCGCCATGTAAGCCAGAAAAACACCTGCAAAAGTTGCTACGCCTTTGCCTCCTCTGAATTTCAGCCATATAGGATAAATATGGCCAATAATTGCAAGTGCGCCTGCCCCTAAAATAAGTGGGGGGTATTTGAAATGGATCAACCCGTAAATTACTGGTATTGCACCCTTAAGAATGTCAACAAAAAGTGTGACCATCGCGACCTTTCCGTTGCATACCCGATGGATATTTGTTGCACCGATATTGCCGCTCCCTTCATTCCTTATATCCTCTTTTTTATATATCCGGAATATCAAAAAACCTGTAGGGATGGAACCGATAATATAAGACATAACAAAATACATGATCTCATGTTGGCCCAAATTTTCTCCTTAATGAATTATAGTGAAAGCAAAAAAAATTGTAAAGAAAGGCCAGGAGAGAAATATTGTGTTTTTTTTTGCTTTCAGTTAAAATTAAAATTTAACTAATCAAGGAGAAAAAATGGCGAGTAATATGGAAGTAAAAGGTAGTGTGATCGCCTCGATACCGGAATTTATTGAAAAAAAATTCGGGAAAAAAGGTTTGATGCAATGGATGGCACAAATTTCCGAAGGAGCACGGAATGTGTTTTCCGATAAGATAGATGAAGATCAGTGGTATCCTCTTACAGCTACGTTAACTGAGCCAATGGCAAATATTGCGCATCTTTTTTATGAATGGGATCTGAAGAAAGCTTCCTGGGAGCTTGGCAGGTTCAGTGCTGATTTTAGTGTGTCGAGTGTGAAAAAGCTTTTCTTCAAATTCGGGAGTACGAAGTTTTTTTTAACTAAAGCTGCTGATTTTATGAATGGATATTACAGGCCTGCAAAAATTACTCCGATAAGTGTTGATGATGGAGAAAGTATTTTTCATATTACAAAGTTTGATGAGATTGAAAATACAGTAGAATTCAGAATTGCCGGTTGGATCGAAAGAGTTCTTGAGATTGCCGGGGAGAAAAACATTTCTGTAGAAGTCACACAGTCACTGAAAGATTTCAAACCATATACAGAGTTTCTTGTTAAATGGGAGTAGAATCTTTTAATCGTATTCGACCTTTGAAAGCGTAAGTCCCCCTGCAGGAGCTGTTTGTCCTGCCCTTCTTCTATCCTTTGCATCAAATATAGCCGGGAGTTCTTCCAGATCTATTTTACCTTTTCCTATATCAATAATTGTACCTGCCATATTACGGACCATATATCTAAGAAAACTTTTACCTATTACTTTAAAAAAGATCTCATTACCCTTGGATTTCATTTTGAACTCATCAATTGTCCGAGTTCTGTTCTTATGGGGTTCGTCTGATGTGAACGAACTGAAATCTTTTTCTCCGATAAAAAGTTTTGCCGCCTTCTTCATCTTTCTCTTATTCAGAGGATATGGAATGTGTGTATAGAACCGGGAATCAAAAGGTGAGGTCACACGTCCGGTAAAAACCCTGTATATATAGGTTTTGGATTTAGCACCGAATCTTGCATTAAACGATGGATCAACGATCTCACAATTTGTGATCCTGATGTCGGAAGGGAGTAGAGAATTAAAAGCCCTCTGAAGTGATTGGGGCTCTATGTTGATCTTAAGGTAAAAATTGGCTGTAAGTCCTGAGGAATGTACGCCCGCATCGGTTCTGCTGCTTCCTGTTATTGTTATCATCTGTTTTGATATCACTTTCAGAGCATTAACCAATTCTTCCTGGATGGTCCTGATCCCGTGTCCCTGGAACTGCCACCCTTTGTATTCTGTCCCGTCAAAATGGACAATAATTTTATAGTTATTCCTCAACTTCATATTTCCTGATATTATTTTTTAAGCAAAAATCCCCGGGAAAATCTGCCACAGATTCTGGGGATATTTCTATTTAACCTTTCCGGAACGGATACAGGATGTGCAGGCTCTGATACTTTTTGTTTCGCCGTCAACTGTAATTTTAACTTTCTGAAGGTTAGGAAGCCATCTCCTCTTTGTTGCTTTGTGGGAATGACTAACGTTATTTCCGGTTATAGGTTTCTTTCCGCATATTTCACATACTTTTGCCACTTTGAACTCCTCCTTAATGAAAGTATCTGCAATTCTACTAAATTTTGACCAGAAAATCAATTTTTATCTGAGTAGAAAATCTTTACTTTAAAAAGATCTGAATCTATAATGGTTAACTGATGTAATTGGTGAAATGATTATGGACTTTGAATTTATCTATACAGCTCTTATTCTTATTGCTTTAACCACAATACTGGTGATTGAACTTGTGGAAGTTGATATTGCACTATTTTCTGCACTACTGCTTCTTATAGGAGGGGGGGTAATAAATTTGAAGGAGGCATTTGCAGGATTTTCGAACCACGGTATGCTTACAGTTGCATTTCTTTTCATCGTTGCAGGGGCACTTCAAAAAACAGCGGCAATTGATGATTTTGGCCATCTGGTTCTCGGTAGCGGGAAAAAAATATCGGTCACACTTTTAAGATTTCTGCCAGGAGTAGCATCATTTTCTGCATTTTTTAATAATACACCCATCGTTGCAATTTTTATTCCCACCATAGTGGGGTGGGCAAAAAAGAAAAATATTTCTCCTTCAAAACTCCTGATCCCTCTCTCATATGCTGCAATACTCGGAGGGTTATGCACTTTAATCGGAACAAGTACAAATCTGGTTGTTCATGGACTTATGCTGGAGAATGGAATGGAGGGGTTCACATTTTTTGAGATCTCAAAAGTCGGAATTCCCATGGCGATAACCGGAATACTCTTAATCTCTTTTTTTGGGCACAGATTATTGCCGGACAGGAAAGAACCTATTGCGGAATTGGGGGAAAAAACGAGGGAGTTTGTTGCTGAAATGAAGGTGGGCCATAATTTTGAAAAATTAGGATACTCAATTGAAGAAGCAGGCCTCAGGCATCTGAAAGGATTATTTCTCTTCCAGATAGAAAGAAAAAAAAAGATACTCACGTCTGTCTCTCCGGAAGAAAAGATCAAGCTTGATGACAGACTTTTTTTTGTCGGCCTTCCCGAAACCATTATGGACTTGAGAAATATTAAGGGACTTACGCTGCTTGAGGACAAGAAATTTAATCCATCTAACTATGATTCTGAAGAAGTATCTACATTTGAAGTTGTGATCTCGCATAACTCTCCGCTTGTAGGGAAATGTGTCAGGGAGAGCAAGTTCAGGACATATTATGATGCTGTAATAATTGCAATTCACAGAAGTGGTGAGAGAGTAAGGGAAAAGATCGGTAATATTGTCTTGAAACCGGGAGATACTCTTCTCATTCTGGCGAACAGGGATTTTATTGATCTGTGGTATAACAGGAAAGATTTTTTCCTGGTTTCCCGATCTGCTGATATTGACTCCAAACCTAAAATTTACAGTTATCTCTCTTTAACGGTACTTATTCTGATGATCGTTATGATGGCATTCCAGGTTGTACCTGTTCTGTTTGCTGTCAGTGCAGCATCAATGATACTTATTTTATCCGGGACGATCTCTCCTTATTCAGCAAGACATTCTATCGACTGGAAAGTCATCCTGGTCATTGCTTCAGCATTCGGGATAGCAAAGGGGATGTTGAATTCAGGGGTCGCAGCTTTTCTGGCAGATAAAATTGTAATGCTTTCAGATTCTCTCGGCCCGATCGGAATGATCGCTGTCATCTATTTCACCACAAGTTTTTATACTGAGATCATTACCAATAATGCAGCAGCAGCACTTGTTGTCCCTGTGGCGATATCGGTGTCGAGTATTACGGGGGCTGATCCTATCCCTTTTATGGTTGCTGTAGCTCTTGCTGCCAGTGCCAGTTTTGCAACTCCCATCGGATATCAGACAAATCTCATGGTGTATGGACCCGGTGGTTATAAATTCAGGGATTTTCTGAAGATCGGGATTCCCATGAACCTTATAATGGGAGTGATCGCTGTATTCCTCATCTATTTTGTTTACTATTAAAAAAAAAGACTTTTATTTTTGAAATTATCTCACCTCTGATTATATTATAAATGGAGGGAACAATGCGTACCTATATTCTTGTAACAAAAATGACACCTGAGGTGTCGGGTGATCTTAAAATGAGGGAAACTGTAGGCAAAGAGTGGAAAAAAAAAGTTGATGAGCTTTGTTCTGATGTTAAATGGATCGCTCATTACTCTCTGCTCGGTCAATATGATTTTTTGGATATCTATGAGGCTGACAGCGATGAAACAGCAGCAAAGGTCTCTATGATAACCAGGTCCGGAGGAACTCTCACCGCAGAGACCTGGCCGGCAATGTCCTGGAAAAAATATATAGAAATAACAAAAGATATTTGATTCTTTGAAATTATAGTTTCCCGGATTAATAATGCTTATTATTCTGGAATATCTTTATAATATTTTTTTTGAAACGATCTTTGCAATCCCGGAGTCTTAAAAGTATTATAAATAATCCTATGAAAATACAATTAAAAATAGTGAGCAGTTTCCTTGTTTTTTTACTTCCATTTCATTTTTTCTGTGATGTGAACGGGTCAGCCAGGGAATATCGGGTGTCCGGGGTGCTCGGCAGAATAGGATTCCTTCATGATATCAGCCAGAAGAGATTCGAACCTGTGGATGATGTTGTTATCGGTATTGAAGTGCGCGGTAATGTTTTATATAAACTTACCACAATGAATGGAGAGATATATGTCAGTGCAGGAATGCTCAGCCCCGGAATTAACAGCGTAGGAATTCCAATCAACCTCATCACAGGTAAGAATAAAGGAGTGTTCTATCTTTATCTGAAAGAGGGAGAGATCATCAGCAGTAAACAGATAGTCCTGATCCCTGACAGATATGAGATTATTGACAGGCCGGCTGATAATGGATCAGGGGAAACTGTGGAGGATAAATATACACATGAAGTTATTGTTTCCGGGGAAAATGATAACGGCATCGATATGCATAACAGGATCGTTATGGATTCTGTAACAGGTGACTATCCAGGATTAACACAGGGAATACCGGTTCTTCCAATTCTCTATCTGATCGGAAATAAGATATTTCGGCTCCTAAAAAAAAGAAAGAAAAGGATCTTCCCCCTCTACTCACAATCTGAGGTGTATACTGAAAAAGTGCAGGGAAATGAGAAATATGCCTGCTTATCCCTCAGGATTCACATCAACGATATGTGAAGATTTCAAGGGTATTTAAAGATAATAAGGAGTTTAGCAGCTGTCTTCGGAAAAAGGTTCACTTTTTGATCTATTTTCAATATAATCCTTCTTTACAGGAGAAGAAATGATTAAAAAGACTTTCACATTATTAATTCTGATTTTAGTATTTTCAATTTACGGAATATCTGAACAACCTCTTGATGAAGGAGAGCGTGATGGCTGCACCAGTATCATGGTAGGGATCAAAGCAACCACCGATGGGTCTGTTATTACTTCACACACATGTGATTATGATTACAGGACCTGGTTAGATATTGTAAAGGCAGATAAATATAAAAAAGGGGATAAAACAAAAATATATAAGGGCACTATGCATACTGCTTACTCTACAGATTCCAACGAGCTTGAAGTTTTGGGGGAGATACCCCAGGTTATGGAGACATATAAATTTTTCAACACTGCCTATCCGGCTATGAATGAATATCAGCTGATGATGGGTGAGTCGACCTTTGGCGGGAAGAAGGAGCTGAAGAGTGATAAAGGGATCTTCTATATTGAAGAACTCCAAAGGATTGCT
>Ga0209013_10002330_pt1 | contig 17243 bp, 17 predicted proteins | sample Cruoilmetagenom2_FD_187291 | JGI IMG/M metagenome (GOLD analysis project Ga0209013, IMG submission 187291) | Oil polluted marine microbial communities from Coal Oil Point, Santa Barbara, California, USA - Sample 2 (SPAdes) (version 2) | ecosystem: Environmental > Aquatic > Marine > Oil seeps ...
CGGAACAGACGATTTCTGTTGCTTTTTAGGACTGTCTAAAGCATCAAGGGCATAGCTTTTAACCAGCTTGTCAAAAAACCGCTTGAACGTGTCATAACAGCCAAAACCTTCTATCCCGAGTATCTGTCCGTTGATGGCAAACACCGCACCCACCTGCCACTCGATCAATTTAAAGTTATCGATAAACTCTGACAGTTTACCGTCATAGCTCTCATAAACGTCGGCCATAGCACCAGTGGGGGCAGCCACATTCATTCGAGCAGATTTTTCTTCAATATCACGCCATATACGTCCCTGGTCGGACCTGTAACCGTTCCCTCGTTTCAAGCTGAACTTTACATCCTCATGATGCGCTCTTCTAAGAGATGCATGCATCATCCTTTTGCCGGATTCAAAGTCATCTGATCTGTAGCTCCAGCGTCCCTGTTCCACGCAGCTGACCGGAATAACCACCTCGGTTTTTCCGGCGATTAAAAAACTGGTGTTAACGATACGGTTTTGTTTTGCACCGACAAGCTCTTCGCCTTCTATAATCAGAACGCTCTTTTTACCCAAATTCTTGAGTTTGAGCTCAGGAACACTTCCTTCTTTGTCCAGTTCGGTTATTTGAATCAAATTCTGGTCTAAAGCCTGTTCAAGTGTCAGATAATTCGGCTCGTTACTTTCGGGTGCAAGTAATGGAAATACGGTTAAATTACGATGGACCTGTTTACGTGCAAGTTTAGCAGTTTCCAAAAAAGATATGATTTGTTCCATGGTGTCCTCCTTTTATTTTTGAAAAGGAGTTTACCATGTACCGTTGTCAGATTAGGACAAAATGGTCAAAAAATAAAAACCCCCACATCTCTTTATGAAATGCGGGGGTCTAATGTCTGTCAACCATTTGCTATTCCTTTATTAAAGGTTGAAGCAACTATTTTGAATTCTTTTGTTTTTTCGCAGATTTATACTAACAAGTCAAGGATAATACAGAAATGCTACATAGTGGCAGTTATGCGGTTAAACATTATTTGGAATCGTACCCAAAGCTAAAAAAAATACTGATGAAATATCAAAAGCGAGCACGGTGTTATGGGCGATCCAGAACTTGGCATAGTTGTCGTTGTACCTTAAGGAATGTCGTTGAATTAGTGATGTTGGTATGATAGTCCCCTTTTAGAAGTAACGATTCAGATTGGTATAGACTAAAACACGAAAGAAGGTAAAGAAATGCAGAACGTGGAATGGGAAACTAAAGACGATAAACTAATTATTGAAATAGATTTGACAAAGGACTTCGGACCCTCAAAATCTGGTAAAACAATAACAATCGCCAGTACACGGGGTAACAAGAGAATCGAGGGAACTAATGCTGTAATCGGTTTAAACGTTTATAAATATCCAGAGAGCGGATAACATCATAGCTATAGCGTTTATTATGAATATCTGAAAGACTATTATGGACGACATAAAAACTGAAGTGATCAATTACTTGGATATGCATACAGATGTCAATAATAAACAAATAGAAGTGGTTAGCCTTGACAAACTTAAAGATGCGTTTCCTGGAATAGATGAATTTTCATTAAAAATGATTGAATCGGAATGGAGAAAGGCAAGGCAGAGAATGCTGAATATTAATTTTGATTCTTATCTGTAAAAGATTGGAGGTATTTTATACGATCGGGGTAAAAAGAAACAATCGATTGGAGGGATGCCGGATGGTTGAAACGAAATTCTGATTTTTATAAAAGATAGAGCGACACGCGGCGCAAGCGATTCCTTATATTTGAATCATTGTGATCGATTGAGTATGATAAGTGTTTTGAAATGAGAAAAAACGGGCGGGAAAGCTACCGCGAAGCGGTTTCGTACATCTCCAACAATCCTGTAGATATCGACCCTATTAGAAATGCTGTGATATCATGGTGTCAAGAAGGATTAAGATAGATGTTTGGACAGGAGGGCACGCTACACCACCGCTACACAAAAGTGTGGCGTTTTGTGTTTATAAGTAATTGTAATTGTTAAAAAATAATGGTGGAGGCGGCGGGAGTCGAACCCGCGTCCGAAAACATTCCGCACAGGCTTCTACATACATATCCTGAACTCTAGTTTTCGCCTTTTCGAGTCTCCTCCAGGCTGGATGCTTGAAAGGCTATCCTGTAAGATTTTTCGCCGTTCCGTTAACAGGATCTCGGGATCGGCTATCCTGCTAGTCGACGCCCTTACCGGATTAGCAGGAATGGTCCGGCAGGACGTTAGCCCTAAGCGGCTAAAGCGTAATTATAATCATCTGCGATTATGTTTAGTTCCCACCTTTTTTACAAGCAGGTAAGCGCTTGGTATGCAACCCGAACTTCTTTATCCCCGTCGAAGCCGTTTCGCCCCCATACAGGTTTTTTGAAGCAGATATTATGTAAAAGATCACGTTTTTACACCTCAATTTTAATCAGAGATTGGCTGTTTGTCAAGGTATAAAAACGCTTCACGATGTTATCCAATGCCGGCCCGCAATTCTCACCCCTTCGTAGCGGTCTGAATAAGCTGCCTTTTCATGAAAGAACCTATATAGTTAATGGGTTATGGTATTAATAAATCCGCTTCCAGCATCTTAAACGAAATTTTTCGGGTTTTTTCTTCCCTGGATGTTGTGCCATCTGCAATAAACGTTCGTTCCGTAAAGGTTATGTCCCCGCCCCTTTCGATTAAAACAATTGAGGATGACCGCGTTCCATAAAGTTCGCTGGTTATAAACAAGGGAGAAAGGGTGCGTTCCCAGTCGAGGTCGACGCCGGTGTCGGGGAGCAAATCGTCCGGCGGGATAGCACCGTCCTTGAGCATGGCAAAAATGTCTTCGGTGTCAATTTTTTCATTACTTTCAAGCAGTCTTTTCAGGGCGCCCTTCCCTTTTGCAATCTTGGGCCACGGCGTATCCATAAGATGATTGCTCAGGCCGTATGTGCCGGGTTTTATCTTTTGAATACCGTTTCCCCGGTTTGAGTAATAAAAAAGGTCGGTTCGGTCTCCCACAAGCAGATTAAACCCATTGTATCGGTCTCCGACGGACTTTATCTGCTGGAGATAGCTTTGGGGAGATTTTTTGCCGAGAAGAAATTCTTTGACCAGAAATCCACGAGACGGAGCATGGGACATCTCTAAGCCCGGGTCCCTGAAATTGGTAATGGCGGCCAAGCGTCCGGTTCGGGTGACACCCAGCCACATGCCATTGTGTTTGAGATCCAATCCGCCTAAAACATCCGGTGCATGATCCAAAAAAGACACCGGTGCTGTGGGTCGATTGTAATATTCGTCCCGATTTGCCGCCAATATCATCCGGTAAAAAGGATGTGTATCGTATGAAAAAAGAATCAAGCACATATTCGTCTACATTTTCCTGATATCCAAACACGCCAAACAAAATTGAGAAAGATATTGATTTTGGCGTGTTGTAACGATAGGTTGTCGGTAAACCCGTTGACAAATAATATTGATTTATCTATTTTTCCTTTACTTGATTTCCGGTTATTGCTACAACCTAAAATCTATATTTTCAAGAACATTTTGCCCTTTGGGAGCGTCGAACTCACCGAATAACAGGGCTCGCTTTCGAAACCATAAAAAGATTACAGGAGATTTCCACAGATGAACATCAGCAGAAGATTGGGTACTCTGGTCGTTTTTGGCGTGCCTGCTATCATCGGCGGCGGTATTGTTTATGCTTTATTCGGTAACTACGTTGCGGTTTTTGCTTATGAAATTCTTCTTATACTTGTGGCGGTCGGGTTTGCCAGCAAGTAACGGGTGTTAGCCTCAGCCTTACATGCTGTCTTTCTCGATTTAACCCAAATGTTCCCGTTTTTTCAAATCAAAAAGACAGCACCGTAAATCTTTTTTAGTTCATGATGCTTTAAGGGGATTCGCCGCGACCAATATAACGGTAAACCCCGAAATAGGGAATTGTCGTTCTGCCTTATTGTAAGGCTCGCGCTGTACCGCCACGATCCCGTCATTGATGACTCGGTTCCGTGTGCCCTGTGAAGTCCGAAACCTATTTCACCAGGGGGCATCCTCGACTTTCCCTCAATTCGGGTTTTAAAATGGAGTTACGATGCAAGATAAAACCTCCACCAATATTATTTTGTGGTTTTTTTTAGCTCTTTTTCTTGTTTCGGCGTTTCTGCTCGGCCGGCTGCTGCTCCCCTTTTTCAGTGTTATTATTCTGGGTGCTGTTGTAACCGGCATCTTCAAACCCTTTTACACCTTTTTAAAACAAAAAACAAATCCCACCTTTTCCTCACTGTTAACCTGCGCGTTGGTATTCTTTATTCTGTTTATCCCGACCATCTTTTTTGTGGGCATTCTGTCCAAAGAAGCGTACGGTCTGTATCTTATGGGAAAGGGTGCAGTGATCAGCGACCAGGTTAAGAACATTCTGGAAACCAGCAAGATTCTGGAAAAAATAAATCTTTTCCTTTCAAATTTCAATATGGAGATCACAGGCACGGAACTCAATAAAGGGATTTCAGAGCTGGGTAAAGTTGTGGGCCTGTTTTTATACCAGCAGGCCAGTTCCATCGCCTCCAATGTGCTCAACTTTTTTGCATACTTCTTTTTCATGCTCCTTGTTATCTACTACCTTTTGATCGACGGGGACAGGCTCATTTCGTTTATCATTGACCTTTCTCCCCTGCCCCAGGAACAGGACGAAAAACTGATTCGAAAATTTAAAGATATGGCCGGCGCCATTCTTATCGGAAACGGACTGTGCGGGATGATCCAGGGCGTTGCCGGGGGTTTTCTTTTTTCACTGTTCGGGTTAAAATCCCCTTTTTTGTGGGGCGTCATTATGGGATTGCTGGCGTTTCTTCCCATCATCGGCGTCGGGGCTGTTTTTATTCCTGCAGCTGTTTTTCTAATTTTTAAAGGCCGGATTGCCGCCGGAATATTTTTCATTGTTTTTTATGTGTTGCTTTCAGGCGGGGTCGAGTACCTGCTGAAACCCAAACTGGTGGGAAAACGCGTAAAAATGCATACCTTGCTTGTATTTCTTTCGATTATCGGCGGATTGAAGCTCTTCGGAATCCTCGGCATTATTTACGGCCCGCTGGTTGCAACTGCTTTTTTAACATTAACAGATATCTATTACACCAACTATCAGTATGTAATCCATCCTTGCGATTATCGAGAGACCGATAACACCCTATGAAAAACCCAGGTGAAGACCCCGTATTGATACTCGCCTCCAAGTCCCCACGGCGCCGGTACTTGTTGGAAAAGGCCGGCCTTTCATTTTCCGTCATCCCCAGCGACATCGATGAAACCACCGTCCCCCTGTTACCCCCTGAAGTTTATGTCAGGGTTCTGTCTGAAGCCAAGGCGGAATTTATTGCCAAAAAGTATCCTGAAAAATGGGTGCTCGGCGCCGACACCATTGTCCTTAAAGACGGCGTCGTGCTCGGAAAGCCCGGCTCTATAGATGAAGCGCGTTCCATGTTAAAACAACTCAGCGGCCAGACCCATCAGGTCTTCACCGGCTATTCTGTATTGTGCAAAGCAAAAAATCGGAAATTTTCCGAAACAGTTCAAACAGAAGTTCTTTTCAAAAATCTTACGGATGAAGAAATTGAGTGGTACATCCACACCAAAGAACCGTTCGACAAAGCAGGTGCATATGCCATTCAAGGACTCGGCACCTTTCTGGTAAAACGTATCAACGGTTCCTATACCAATGTTGTCGGGCTTCCGGTTTGTGAAGTCATCGAATTTCTGATCAAAGAAGGTGTAGTGGGATTAACGGTACCCACCAATTGATCCCAAACAAGAAACAGGAATTTTAAGTCTTTGATAAAACGAATTCAAAATATAAAAAAGCGTATTGAAGAAACAGCGGACCGGTGCGGCAGGGACCCTTCAACCGTCCGTCTCGTTGCGGTGAGCAAAACCATCCCGGTCAACAGGGTCAAAGAAGCCATCGAAGCCGGCGTGACCGTTCTTGGGGAAAATTATGTTCAGGAAGCCCGGGATAAATTCAACCAATTGGCGACATACCCGGTATCATGGCATTTTATCGGACATCTTCAATCCAACAAGGCCAAGAATGCGGTGAGGCTTTTTGATATGATTCACTCCGTGGACACCCTCAAACTGGCACGAGAATTAAATAAGCAGGCCCAAAAAAATGCTAAAATTCAAAATATTCTCATTCAGATCAATATCAGTAAGGAATCGTCAAAATCCGGCGCCGATGCAGAAAACGTTCTGGATCTGATCGACCAGGTGCGCAGTCTTGAAAATCTGTCTGTAAAAGGACTCATGACCATGCCGCCATTTTTCAATGATCCTGAAAAGGCCCGACCCTATTTTGCAGGGCTTCGAAATCTAAGGGATCGGATCCGGCAAGAGACGCCGCCGGAGGTTTCCCTGGACGAACTCTCCATGGGTATGACCGGAGATTTTGAAGTTGCCATCCAAGAAGGGGCGACCCTGGTGCGTATCGGAACCGCAATTTTTGGAGAAAGAAAATGAAAATCCTTCTTCACATCTGCTGCGCCCCGTGTGTCATATACCCGCTGAAAACCCTTCGCAATGAAGGACTTGACATCATGGGTTTCTTTTACAGAAACAACATCCACCCCTATACGGAGTGTATCCGAAGAGAGGAGACCCTGAAATCTTATAGCGCCTCCATGGATCTCAGGGTTATCTACCAGGACGGATACGATCTGGAAGGTTTCATCCGAAACGTGGCGTTCAGAGAATCGAACCGATGCGACTACTGCTACCATGAACGCCTTAGATCCACGGCACTCATGGCAAAGCGCGGGAAGTTCGACTATTTCAGCACGACACTTTTATACAGTAAATTTCAGAAGCACGACGCGTTAAAGTCCATCGGTGACGCCGTGGGAAAATCTGTAGGCGTGAAATTCTACTATGATGATTTCAGAAAGGGATGGAAGGAAGGCGTCGAAACCTCGAAAAGCTTGAAGCTGTACCGCCAGCAGTATTGCGGCTGCATCTACAGTGAAAAAGAAAGGTATTACAAGTCAAAAATGCCTAACGTGACTAAAGTTGAAAAGTGACTAAAGTTGTGTTACGTCTTCGACGTGCTACCTGTTAAGACAAAACTAAAGAGATTTTCGCTCTTGCTCTTAGCTCGTTGGTATTAAAGAAACCATTTAAGATATCAGTATTCCTTAACTTTAGTCACTTTAGTTCACTTTAATTTTTAGGCACTTACATCCACACTGAAGGAATAGCCTGTTGATCCTGATAGGCTCCGATGAATCAGGGTGCTCAGGTTTACATATTTTTTATGTTTGGCAATTTTATATACTTCATTCTGGTACTTCTCATATACAGTACCTATCAGCCTTCTGAAGAGACGAATTTTACAGCACCTGAAACCCTTTTTCTCTTCGTAATTCTGATTGTCATTTTTACGTTATTCACCTGGATACAGTTTCACAGAATTGAAAAACGGATTTTAAAAGAACGGTCTTTTCATCTTGACAACAAATTCAGCGCCACATTAACCCGCCAATCCATATTGGCCATCGTTCTTTTTTCCATCGATATTTACGGACTGAATCTCACGTCTTTTTTGACGAACATCCCCTTGTTGGCCGTCATCCCTACTTTTCAGGCATTGTTGTTCCTTTTTCTTTTTATCTTTTACCTGGCAATTGTATGGGCATGTGCTTACGGCCCGGATCAAGCCCTCTACAGAACCGACATTTCAAGAAGATCGTATGTTCTCTCCCAAATTTCATTTTCAGCCCCCATACTTCTGCCCTGGCTTCTGCTTTCCGGCGTCGCGGATATCATCAATGCCCTGCCCTTTGAATTTCCGAAACGCTTGCTATCAACCACCGAGGGCGAGGTAGCCTATTTCCTTATTTTCCTTTTGGCAATTGCCATCCTAGGTCCGACCATGATTCAGAAATTCTGGCGATGTCGGCCCCTTGAAACAGGCCACCACAGAAGCCGGATTGAAAATCTTTGCCGAAGAGCTGAAATGGGATATGCCAACATTCTTTACTGGCCCATATTCGGCGGAAGAATGATTACCGCCGGTGTCATGGGACTGATCAAGAAATTCCGCTACATTCTGGTCACCAATGGCCTATTGCAAATGTTGGAACCCGAAGAAATCGATGCGGTCATCGCCCACGAAATCGGACACATCAAAAAAAAGCATCTTTTATTTTATCTTCTGTTTTTTGTGGGCTACATGATGATCTCCTATGCCACATTCAATCTGCTGGTATATTCCATTGTTTTTTCAGAAACCATTTACAGGCTCATAACCGCCACAGGCATCGATCAGACCACCGTTACCACATCCATATTCAGCCTGGTCATTATCACCGTTTTTTTGATCTATTTTCGCTTCATTTTCGGTTATTTTATGCGTAATTTCGAGCGGCAGGCCGACACCTACGTGTATACGCTTTTCGATAGTGCCGGACCGTTGATCTCCACATTTGAAAAAATCGCTGCAACCAGCGGACACCCGTCTGACAAACCCAACTGGCACCATTTCAGTATTAGAAAACGGATCGAATATCTGAAAAAGTGCGAAGCAGACAGGACCTGGATAACCCGCCATGACAACAAAGTAAAAAAAAGTATCGCGGCATACCTGGTGGGGATCGTGCTCATCTGCGGCATCGGGTATAATTTGAATTTTGGTGAAGCCGGCAAGAAATTAAACACGCATTTTTTTGAAAAGGTCATACAAAGGGAGCTTGAGAAAACCCCCGACAATCCGCTCCTCTACACCACACTGGGGGATCTTTATTTCAGCAATAAAAACTACACGGAAACCATAAAGGCTTATGAACAGTCATTACAGCTCGATCCCGACAACCCGTATGCCTTGAACAACCTTGCATGGCTCTATGCCACCTGCGAAGTCGACACCTTTCGCGATCCGAAAAAAGCACTGGTCCTTGCAAAAAAAGCTGCGGAGCTCAAAGGTGCCCCGCACATATTCGACACCCTCGCTGAAAGTTATTATGTGAACGGTCAGTTTGAAATGGCCGTTCTCGCTGCTACCCGCGCCCTTGAAATGACACCGAAAAACCGAGCCTATTATCAAAGTCAGCTGAAGAAGTTTAAAGCCGCCATGAAAAGAAGCAAAGCATTTTAGTCGCAAATATCCGGTGGTACTATTTAATGCACACCTTCCTCACCTGAAGCAGATCACAGTTTCCCCCAAAAATCTTTTCAATGCCGTCTTGTTTTAAGGTTTTCATGCCGTCTCTCATGGCCTGATCCCGTATCACTTCCACCGGTGATCGGTTCTGGATCAGTTTTTTCATCGCTTCGGTCCCCACCAACAGTTCATGAAGGGCCATTCGGCCTGCATATCCGGCGTTGTAGCAATCCGGGCAGCCCATTGGCCGGTTCAGCATCAGATTGTCGGTGTAGGAGATATCAACGTTCTCTTTAATTTCCTGAGCCGGACCATATTCCCGAACCAACTCGTCGTATTCCTTCCGGGATGGATGATATGATGCTTTACAACGTCTACACAAGGTGCGAACAAGACGTTGAGCAAGAATACACAATATGGCATCTGCGAAGTTGAACGGGTCCATTCCCATATCAAGGAGCCGGCTGATACTTTCAGGGGCGCTGTTCGTATGAAGGGTTGAAAATACCAGGTGCCCTGTGAGCGATGCCTCAATGCCGATGGATGTGGTCTCCCGGTCTCGCATCTCACCGACCATGATCACATCCGGGTCCAATCTTAAAAATGCCCGCATTGCAGAAGCAAAGTCCAGCCCGATTTTGGGCTTTACCTGAACCTGTCGCAGTCCCCGCTGGCTGATCTCCACCGGGTCTTCTGCGGTCCAGATCTTGGTTTCGGTGGTATTGATATACGCCAGAGCTGAATGGAGGGTAGACGTCTTGCCGGAACCGGTGGGACCGCATACAAATATGAGGCCATAGGGTTTGGTGACGGCGCTGATGAAGTTGTTGTAATTGGCGGTGGAAAAACCGATTGTATTCAGGGGAAGCGGTTCGCCCGAATGGAGTATCCGCATAACAACATCTTCCACACCGCCTTGTGTCGGGATTGTGGCCACCCGGAGTTCAATGTTTGGACCGCCGTAATTTTTGAATTTGATGGTGCCGTCCTGGGGTTTGCGCCGCTCCACAATGTCAAGACCGGCCATGATTTTAATCCGAGATACGATTTTATCCCGAAGCGCATAGGAGACGGCCTCGAAGACCTGACACATCCCGTCGACCCGTATCCGGATCTGCGTCTTTTCTTTCCCCGGATATGGTTCGATATGAATATCCGAAGATCCCCGGGCATGGGCCTCGGAAATGACTTTATGGACCAGCTGCACAATGGCACTGTCCTCCTCATACAACACGGCCTCTTCATCTTCTATAACTTCTTCCTCACCTTCAATCCGATTAAGGAGTTCTTCGATGGAGACCGGTTTTTTTTCTTTCCGGGCGAAGTGGTTTATTATTTTCAGGACATCCTGTTTTAATGCAACGCAGAAGGATAGCGGCTTGCCGGGAAAAAGAGACTTAATTTCACCGATCTTCTGAAGGTCGAAGGGATTGTAGATTGCAACAACGATTTTTCCATCTTCCATCTTCAATGGAACCCAGATATTGTTGCGCATGAAAGGGACTTTAAGGCCGGTGAGCAGTTCATTGGGAGCCGGTATGTCTTTGTCATACTCCACAAACGGAACATTGTAAAACCGACTCAAAGATTTTCCGATCTTTTTTTTGGGAATTTTAAAATCCGACATTAAAACCGATTCAATGGTTTTTTTTCCCTTCCTGGCATCGGAAACAGCCCTGTCGAGTTCTTTTTGAGTCAGAATATGATGTTCCAGAAGATCATCGAACTTGCTGGGCCTTGCCTTTGCCATCCGTTTCTGGTTGTACAGGGCAATTCCCAGAATTTTGGCCATCTCGGTGACAGATTTCTCATCGAGTCTGCTGAACAAACCGCCGTCCCGCCGATTGATCAACTGAATGACGCCAAGGATAAACTTTTTGAATATGACCGGAACCACAAGGACCTGTTTGGTCTTAAAACCTGCCCTTTGATCCCAGCTTTTGTCGAATTTCAGATCTTCATCGATGGAAGCCACTTCTCGGTCATCGTAAACATTTTTTATATTTATGAGCTTCCGCTTGAAAGCAGCGCATCCGGAGATGCTGGTATTCGATATGGGAATGCGGATCTCACCGATTTCATCTCCGGATTTAAACCTTGAGACAAGTTCCCGTTTTTTCCCATCGACCACATAAACGGTCAACCGCTCCGCTTCAAAAAGCCCGGTGATTTCGTCTTTCAGATCAACGAGAATCTCATCCAAATTTGCAGCGGCATGTATTTTGTTGCAAATGTCCTGGAGATTTTTTCGATATGCAATCTCGAATTTGAGTTTCCGGCGGTTTAAACCCATGATATCCGGTTCAGCAACGTCCGTGCCAGAAAGCACTTTTTTTAATTCCCGGCAGGGTTTAAAATCCGTCCCTTGATCCTGAAGCCCCACAAAGCCTGGAGTTGAAAGGCTCTCCAGAGACCCATGATACATTGAATAAAACCGGCAAAACCAATGAATTGAATTCCAGGGGAATTTTTGATGGATGCAAACCCATAGAAGTTACACATTCAAATGGGCATCCATGCACAAATTTCTGTGCAAGCAGACAAAGGGTGTGGAAAATAAAACGAGGGATAAACCAAATGATTTTCGGTGTGACCATTGCTTCGCGATTTTATGGGAAGCAAGGGTTACCGATCTTTAAATATGGCAGAGTTAATATAAATTTTCTTCAGCCCCCCGCCGATCAGCAGCATACCCAAAAGATAGAAGCTAAAACGGATAAAAAACATCACCGAAGCAAACTGTTCGATCTTTTCGATCCTGGGCATGACCTGGGGGATCCTGATAAACACCCCGATACCGGCCAGGGTGAGTGCAATGCCCCAGATGAGCTGGACAACGACTTTGTTTTTATCTTTAGGGGCGTTCTCGTTTTTATCTGAATTTTCTGAATTCATCATTTTAATATCAAGACATTTAGGAGTTAACCGCCGAGATACACTTCCTTGACCTTCGGGTTGTGAAGGAGCTCTCCGGCCAAACCTTCCAGAACGACTTCTCCCCGTTCGATCACGTAGGAATAATGAGAAATTTTGAGGGCGGCTCTGGCATTCTGCTCCACAAGCAGAACCGTGGTTCCGGTTTCGTTCAGCTGTTTTACGACCTGAAATATCTCGCGAACGATCAAGGGCGCGATGCCCATGGAAGGTTCATCCAACAGAAGGAGTTCTGGCCGGGCCATCAAGGCCCGGGCGATGGCCAACATCTGTTGTTCTCCACCGGACAGGGTGCCGGCGATCTGCTTTGAACGTTGTTCAAGAATCGGAAAAATTTCATAAATCTCCTTGACCTTCTCGTTGATCTCGTGACGGTTCCTGCGTTTATAGTATAAATAAGCTCCGAGGTGGATATTGTCCAGGACCGTGAGATGGGCAAAAATCTGTCGCCCTTCGGGCACCTTGGATATGCCCAAACCGACGATCCGGCTGGCAGACAGACCGGCAATGTCGCGGTCTTCATACAGGATTCGGCCTTTATCGATCTTCATCAACCCGGATATCGCCTTGAGCAGGGTCGATTTGCCGGCCCCGTTGGCCCCGATGATGGAAACCACCCCGCCTTTGGGAACCTTTATGGAAACCTTTTTGAGAACCTGGATTCTGCCATAAGCGGCGCAAAGCCCCTCGATCTTGAGCATATTTTAAGCCTCGCTTCCCAAATAGGCTTCAATCACCGTTGAATTGTCCCGGATCGCTTCCGGAGTTCCTTCGGCGATCTTCTGTCCGTAATTGAGCACCACAATCTCATCGGATATATTCATGATCACCTTCATGTCATGCTCAACCAGCAAAACGGTAATCCCTTTTGCGTTGATGGCTTTGATCAGAGAAGATGCCACATAAGTTTCGGTCTCATTGAGACCCGCCGCAGGTTCGTCCAGGCAGATCAGTTCCGGCTCAGTGGCCAGTGCCCGTCCGATTTCCAGCATCTTCTGCTGCCCGAGCGGCAGGTTGTCGGCCGGTTCTTCGAACTTGTCGGCCAGACCGATGAACTTCAAAATATTTAGGGCTCTGTCCCGCATTTCTTCTTCTTTCCGTTTGGCTCCCGGGAGTCTAAACCCTGACGCCATAAAGGATGTGGGGACCCGGGTATGGCATCCCAGCATGACATTTTCCAGAACGGTCATATTGCCGAACAGCTCGACGGTCTGGAATGTCCGTGAAATTCCCCGGGCGGCAATTTCGTGGGTTTTGAATTTTTTGATGGATCGTCCCTTAAAGCGGACCGTCCCCTCGGTGGGGGTAAAAAAGCCGGTAATGATGTTGAACAGCGTGGTTTTTCCAGCACCGTTGGGACCGATAATGGCTTTGATGATCCCTCTTTTCACCTTAAAATCCGGCTTAAAGAGTGCCATCAGCCCGCCAAAGGCCATGACCACCCCTTGCACCTCGAGAATATTTTCCGCCGTTGTATCATTCATTGGACTTCTGTCTCACAAACAATTCCTTGAGCATCCCCGGCAACCCCACCAGTCCATTGGGTAAAAAAATGGTGACCACCAGAAGAATGGCACCGTAGACAATGACCTCAAATTCTTCAAAATAATGCAGCCACTCGTAGCTTAAAAAGGTGATGATGCCGGCACCGATAATCGCGCCCCAAATGTTATACATCCCCCCCAGAGCAATCATGATCAACAGCTTGATAGAAAAGAAAAGGTCGAAGGTGGATGGGTTGATAAAATTAAGATAGTGGGCATAAAGACTGCCCGCCAAAGATGCCAAAATGGCCGAATAAACAAAAACCAAAATTTTGAACTTAGAGACGTTGACCCCCATGGAATTGGCAGCGGTCTCACTGGTATGGATCGCCCTAAGGGCCCGCCCGGTATCGGACTGAATGAGATTGATGGTAAAAATCAATATAACAAAGACAAAGCTCCAGACCAGGTAAAAATATTTTTCAATGGAATCGAAATCAAACTCGAATATGCTTAAACCCGGTATGTCAACCATGCCGTCCGGCCCCCCGGTCCAGCGAGCCTCTTCATTGAAAATGATAAAAATAATGATTCCAAAGGCAAGGGTTGCCATGGCAAGATAATGCCCTTTGAGTTTGAGTGACGGCGCTCCAATAAGAAAGGCAATCCCGCCGGTGATCAATACGGCGATGAACATGCAAAACCACGGATTGAGGCCGAAGCGGGTGGTCAGGATAGCGGAAACATAGGCGCCGATACCGTAAAAAGCGGCTTGTCCAACGGAAATCTGGCCGGCATAGCCCATTAAAAGCCCCAAACCGATGGTGATCAGGCAGTAAATACCCACGAAAACCATAATGTCGGTATAATTCCCTATGGCGGGAACTTTACCGGCAACCCAAGGAAAGATGATGATGAAGCCGGCAAAAAGGGCGATGGGAAGTTTTCCGATTCGAAGCATGCCTAAAACCTTTTGATCTTGCTAATCTCTATATTTCCGAAAATCCCGCTGGGTTTAAAAAACAGAACGAACAAAAGTACGATCAATGCGAAAGCGTCCTTGTAACCCGAAGAGATAAGTCCAGCGCCCAGAGATTCGATGACGCCCAAAATCAATCCGCCGATAACAGCGCCGGGAAAACTGCCCAACCCCCCCAGAACAGCGGCACCGAATCCCTTTATGGCCAGCATGGCCCCCCGATCATATTCCATAAGGGATATGGGGGTCATGGTAATCCCTGCCACCGCGCCAATGGCGGCGGATAGGGCAAATGAGAGCAGAACCATCCGCTTGACATCAATCCCTACCAAACTGGCGGCATCCGGATTGTCCGCGCAGGCGCTCATGGCCTTTCCAATGATGGTTCTTTCAAAAAAGAAGGTCAATACGATGACGATCAAGACTAGAAAGCCGATGACCCAGAAATACTGGGGTTGAATGACGGCTCCCAAAACAATAATGGGGTCGCGCCCTGAAAATGCCGGGAGATCAAAAGGATCTTTGCCCCAGATAAACATGGCGGTTCCCTTAATCAAGATAGACGCGGCAATGGTTGCAATAATCAGGCTTAATACCGTGGGCCGGCGGATCGGGTTGATGGCCAATCTATCCAGCAATACCCCCACCAGAGTGACCAGGGCAACTGTGGCCGGAAAGGCCAAGATAAGCGGAAGCCCCACGGCAACGTGTAAAAAGACCATAATCAATCCGCCCAGCATGACAAACTCACCCTGGGCAAAGTTTATGATCTCGGTGACGTTATAAATGATATTGAAGCCGACCGCCACCATGGCATAAACACTGCCGACGGTGATGCCGGTGACCAGATATTGAAAAACCTGGCCGGTGAATGTGATGGTTTCCATTTTGAGCTAAGAATTAAAAAGCAAGGGCGGCACGAAAACCGCCCCTGCATGAAGTTTTTGGGTATCAACCCAATCGATTATTTTGCCAGTGCCCAGTCACCATTTTTGACCACGACCATCTGGAATGCGTTCTTGTCCAGGCCGATGTGGTCGTCCGCCGAGAAGTTAAAGACCCCGTGCTGCCCGACAAATCCTTGGGTGTTTTCAAGGTAATCTCTGATTTTGGCTTTGTCGCAGCCCACGGCTTTAAGGGCATCCGCCACCAATTCCAGGGCGTCCCAGGCATGCCCGCCAAAGGAGCTTAACGGCTCGTTGTATTTGGCGGCGTAGTCTTTCATATACTGCATGGTTACGGCCTTTTGAGGATGGTTATCCGGCAAAAGCTCGGAAACATTGACTGCGCCCAAAGGGCAGTAAACCCCCTCGGCAGCCCCGGCGGCCAGTTCGATATTCTTTCGGCTGCCGAAACCGTGACTCTGATAGAAGGGAATGCTTGTCATTCCCAGGTCTTTCCAGTTGCGAAGCACCACCACCTGGGTCGGCCCCACCGACCAATTGACAATCACCTGGGGGTTTTTTCCTTTGATTTTGGTTAACTGGACGGTCATATCCGTATCCTTGGGGCCGTATTTTTCATCCGCCACAATTTTCATCCCATATCCGGGGGCAAGCCGGAGAAGTTCACCGCGTCCGCTGGCACCGAACCCGGAGGTCACGCTCAGAACAGCGATCTTGTTGACGCCTTTCTTCTTCAAGTAGGTGTAAATCGCTTGCACCGCCATGGTATCTGTCTGAGGTGTTTTGAAGACCCATTTGCGCGCCTTGCTTTCTTTATCATCCCAGACGATTTTATAACTGGCTGCGCAGGAAACCAGAGGAATTTTGTATTTTGCGGCAAGAGGTACAACCGCCATAGACGTCCCGCTCAACGAGGGACCAATCACCGCACAGACCTTATCTTGGGTGATCAGTTTTCGGACGGCAAGATTGGCCTTGGTGGCATCCCCTTCGCTGTCATAAATGATCAGTTCCAGTTTTTTCCCGTTAATGCCGCCGGCATTGTTGATCTTTTCAGCCAGCATTTCAGCGGTCTTCTTTTCTGGGTCACCCAGAAAAGAAGTGCGACCCGTAACGGAAAAAACACCACCCACCTTATAGGATCCTTCAAAGGCCAGTGCCGGACCGGCAAGCAGTCCAACGGCGAAAAGACAAATCGTGGACAGAACAGTAATTTTTCTGAGTGTCATTTTCCTCTCCTTTTGCGTTTAACGTTAGTAAAATTTTATAAGACCAAGTTTACACCGATATCCTCTTGAACCCTTAGATCTATGAAGGTTTACATTGTATATACTTTATTTCCGTCAATGACCGTTACCTTGTGTTCTTCAAGTATTTTGACAGCGTCGGCGATGTTGTCGATTCGGAAGATCATGACCGCATTCTTTCCGCTGTGCTGAACAAAGGCATACATGTATTCCACATTGATTTCGGCTTTGTGTAAAATACCCAATATCCTGTGAAGGCCCCCGGGCCTGTCTTCCACTTCTACGGCCACAACATCGGTTTTACTTACGGTAAACCCATGATTTTTTAGCGACGCCACCGCTTTTGCATTATCATCTACGATCAGACGAAGTACGCCGAAATCGGATGTATCTGCAACGGCAAGCGCCCGGATATTTACACCGGCTTCTCCAAGAATGGCTGTAACTTCAGCCAAACGTCCCGCCTTGTTTTCCAAAAAGACTGAAATCTGTTCCGCCCGCATATCTGTCCTCCTTATTATTGTGTCATGGGTCATTGGCCTGCCCTCTGAC
>Ga0209013_10002331_pt1 | contig 17241 bp, 17 predicted proteins | sample Cruoilmetagenom2_FD_187291 | JGI IMG/M metagenome (GOLD analysis project Ga0209013, IMG submission 187291) | Oil polluted marine microbial communities from Coal Oil Point, Santa Barbara, California, USA - Sample 2 (SPAdes) (version 2) | ecosystem: Environmental > Aquatic > Marine > Oil seeps ...
GTGCAGGTGGCTGATGAGTCAGTTTAGTTTTGAGTATCCATTCCTATTAGGGGTAGTACTTCTTTTTATCATTTGCAGCATTTGGTGCAAGGAGAGAAGTCGTGCTATCTTTTTCCCTCATGTAAAAACACTGATGGCAAAAAGTGCAGGTAAGTCATCATTACTCTCCTGGTTAAAGTGGATGGGTATCACAGCAGCGATTATCGCTTTGGCCTCACCAGTGATCACAAAAAGTTACTCGAATACTAAAAAAGAGGGACGTGACATCGTACTTATTATCGATTCTAGTGATTCTATGCGACAGCGTGGATTTGATCCTTCTGACCTATGGAGAAATAAGTTTGATGTCGTCAAAGAGGTGGTAGGTGATTTTATAGAAAAGAGGGAGAATGACCGTATAGGTATGGTCACTTTCGCAGACGTAGCTTTTATTGCATCACCGCTTACTTTTGAAAAAAAGTTTTTAACGGACATTACAAAAATGCAAGAGATGGGTATGGCAGGAAAACGAACGGCTATCAACGATGCAGTCGTGCAGAGTTACAATCTTTTGAGTAAAAGTAAAGCCAGATCCAAGATAGCTATCTTGCTTACAGATGGTATAGACAATATGAGTAAAGTGCCGTTTGGAGATGTGAAAAGCCTTATCGAAAAGCGTGATATTAAACTTTATGCCATAGGTGTAGGTGATGCACGTGATTATAACGGGCAGTATTTGCAGGCACTTGCAGATGCAGGCAAAGGGTTAGCCTTTGGTGCCCAAGATGCAACGGCACTCTCTCAAATCTATGAGGAGATAGACCAACTTGAGGCAACGAAGATCGATGATAAAAAGATCGTACAACATACATACCTCTATATCTACCCGCTCTTTTTAGCCATTCTCAGCCTCTTATTGTTTGTTTATTTCAGAAATAGCAAGGGGATGTAACGATGAACTTTGTAAATCCACAGTTCTTTTGGGCGCTTATCATTCCCTTTGTTGTCTTCACATATCTTATCTCTACAAATAAAGAGAGACTTGCACGTATCTTTGATGAGAAGGTACTGCAACGTTTGAGTGCTACAGATGAAAGTATGCCTTTGGTAGTACGTAACATGCTTATGCTCTTAGCACTTTTTCTGATGATCGTTGCGATGGCCAGACCAGTGATAGAAAAAGGTGATAAAACGGTAGAGGTACAGGGATTGACACTGCTTACGGCTCTGGATATCTCTGGATCTATGCGAAGTACAGATGTCTACCCTAACCGTTTGACCTTTGCCAAAAAGAAGATGAGTACATTTTTTGATGCTATGCCAAGTGATGAGATAGGTGTGGTAGCATTTGCCTACAGTCCTTTTGTATTAGCCCCTTTTTCAAGTGACAAAGAGACACTTAAAATGATGGTGGAAGGTGTAGATGATTCGTATATCAATATGGGGTCTACCGACTTTTCCGCTTTGGGTGATTTGGCAAGCTCTTTACTCGAAGAGAAAAAACCTAAGATCCTGGTGCTTTTTACAGATGGTGGAGACAAAGAAGCCATAGCCGGCTTTACAGAGATACTAAAAGCAAATGAAATTGATCTTTATGTGGTACTGGTAGGGACAGAAAAAGGAGCTCCTGTGATCGATGAAAACGGCAAACCTATTACACTTGAGGACGGTACTATAGCGATTACGCAAAGAAATGATGCATTGGGTGAAGTAGCCAAAGAAAATGATGGTGCATACGTGGTAGCCAGTACCGGTAAGGAAGACATGGCACAACTGGTTTCTGTGATACGTAGTAAATACACAAACCAACAGCAAGGTGCAGTGACAGTCAAAGAACGTGTAGAGTATTTTTATTATCCGTTAGGGGCAGGGCTGTTATTTTTACTCATTTCATTGAGTTCGATGCCTAGAAGGAGAGAAGTATGATAAAGTTGATGTTATTGATACTGAGTACGGGTGCGTTACTTCATGCCGGGCTTACCGACTTCAAAACTATAAAAGAAGCAAATCAAGCATATGAAGCCAAAGAGTATGGAAAAAGTGCAGCCTTGTTAAACAGTTTAGAGACAAAGAGCCCTCAAAAACAGTATGACATAGGAAATGCACTCTATAAAGATAAAAAATATGATGAAGCAATTCAAGCCTATGAAAAGGCAGAAGGTGTAGATGAAGCCACAAGACTGCATAACATCGGTAACAGTCAGTTTCAGAAAAAAGAGTTAGATCAAGCTATTGAGTCTTATGAAAAAGCCTTGAAGCTCAAAGAAGATGAAGACACCAAGTTTAACCTTGAATTAGCCAAAAAACAGAAGCAAAAAGAAGAAGAGCAAAAGAAACAAGAGCAAAAAGACCAAGAGAAACAAGACGAAAAAGAGAACGACAAAGAGAAAAATAAAGACGATAAAAAAGACCAGGATCAAAAACAAAATAAAGATCAAAAAGACCAAGATAAGAAAAACGAAGACCAAAAGAATAAAGATCAAGACAAACAGAAAAAAGATGACAAAGACGGAAAGAAGAAAGAAGAGGATAAGAAACAAGAGGGAGAGAAAAAGAAATCTGACTCTCAAAAAGAAAAGAAACCTCAAAATAAAAAAGGTGATAAAGAATCAGGCCAACCTAAAGAACAAAAGAAAATGAGTAAAGAAGATAAACTCAAAGAACAAGAGTTGAAACGTCTTATGAAAAAGATGGGACAGAAAAAAACACCTACAATGATGTATCAGATGGGTGAAGGTGAAAAAGGTCAAAGGAGTGAAGATGCAAAACCTTGGTAAAGTATTAGTCATAATAGCAGTAAGTTTTCAATACTTGTGGAGTGCAAGTGTTGAAGCTACAGTCTCTAGTATGGAAGTTGTGAGTGGTAATGCAGTGCAATTACGTATTATAGCGACTGGAGATAACGTAAAGTTCCCAGAGATTAAGAGGATTGATGGGTATAATGTACAAGGTACGCATACAGGAAACAGCAGTTCGTACAGCTATGTCAATGGGAGCATGAAAAGTCAACACTCTACGACAAAAACATTAACCTTTTTCCCCACTAAAAATATGACTATTCCTTCGTATAAAATAGAGATAGAGGGTAAGGATTATAAAACAAAACCAATAGCAATAAGCATAGTTAAGTCCAAGACACCTACCGGACAGAACAATGCTATGTTCTCTTTGCAGATGCGTGCAAATAAAAATAAGGTCATGGTAGGAGAATCACTTATGGTGACAGTATATTTCTCTTTACAAAACGGTGTGAGATTATCGCAGGAAGTTCAATATACACCACCTACTTTTCCAGGCTTTATCGTCGCAGATGCGGGTGAACAAAATGCCTATAGAAAAGGCAACTATCAAGTTCAAGAAGTAAGGTATATCCTCACCCCACAAGCAGAAGGAAACTTTACCGCAACTCCGGCACATGCCAAAGTTGGAATTGCAGACAGAAGCAGAAGAGATATATTTGGTATGAGCTTTGGAACAAAATGGAAGCAAACAATGTCCAATAGTCTAGAGATAGAAGTTTTACCACAAGAAAAAGAGAGTGATCTCGTGGGTGACTTTACCGTTGATGCAACGATAGATGCACAAGAAGTAAAAGCAAATAAACCAGTTAATCTCAAAGTGAAGATAGAGGGAAAAGGCAATCTGGAAAGTTTTGAATTTCCTAAATATGAGATAGATGGTGTAACGGTATACAGTGATGAAGCCAAAATAGAAACAAAGGTTGTAGATGGAGAGCTTTATAGTAGCTATAGTAAAAGCTTTGCCTTTATCTCGGAAGAAGATTTTAAGATCCCTGAACGAAGTTTTTCTGTCTTAACACCTCAAGATCATCAGATTAAAGCACTCGATGTGAATGCATATGATATCAAAATCAAGAAAATACCTTCAAGTGCGGTAAATACGCATACAAATGGTGTAGTGCAAACAAATATGACCCAAGCTATACAGACCAAAGAAGTAACAGTCGAAAAGCAAGTAGAGGTAAAAAGTGTAGCATGGTGGATGCTGGCGGTAGCCTTTGGTCTAGGGGCACTGTTCATGGTTGTTTTAAGATGGTTACCGAGTTTTAAAAGGGGGACAGCAAGCCCTTATAAAGAGTCTGAAGCACTGAAAATACTTTATGGTCATATGAGTGAAGATGCGGACATTGAAGAGATGGTACGTAAACTTTACGCCCGTAAAAATGGTGATAAATCTGTAGAAATAGATAAAAAAGTACTCAAAGAGATGGTGGAGCGTTTTAGGTAGAGTAACGCTTTACTGAGGCTGCATCTATAGTTAGATATAGACTGCAGCCTAGTCCAAGATATCATGTAGGGTATTGGCCTCTTTCATCCAATCATTCAATGTTTCCCACTCTTCATTCTCTACCATCTTTTGGCACTTTTTAAGTTCAGATTGAAATGAGTTAATGGCTTCTAGTACATTACTTTTGTTTTGTCTGAAGATATCTTCCCACATATTAGGCGAAGACTTGGCAATACGGCTCATGTCTTTAAACCCACCGCCTGCAAGTGCAATAATACTTTCTGCAGCCTCTTGTTTGATAACAGAATTGGCCAAGGCATACGAAAGTGCATGGGGCATATGAGAGATGAAAGCTGCATGTCTATCATGCTCTTTAGCTCCCATACAGACGATATTCATACCAATGTCATTAAAAAGTTTTTTAGCAACACTTTGTTGATGTTCACCACTTTTTTCAAGGTCACAAAGTACAACAACTTTGTCCGTATAGAGGTCTTCAAGCGCAGCAGTAGGACCAAATTTCTCTGTACCTGTCATAGGGTGTGCAGCCACAAAATTATGTCGAATATCAGAAGGGATAGAAAGAGAGATCTTCTCTTTGGTACTTCCCAGATCAATGACGGTACATGTGTCAGTTAAAGCACCTAATTGTTGGACAACAGAGATAATCCCATCTACTGGAATACTGAGAAAGATGATATCACAATTTTTGAGTGCTTCAGTAGAGGTACAGATCTCATCAACAAGACCTAGTTTAAGTGCCTCGGAACAATGACGTTCATTATGGTCCAGACCTATGAAATAATAGTCTTTAGAATGCTTTTTAAGTGCAAGACTTAAAGATCCACCCATAAGTCCTAAACCAACTATACCGACTTTGATTATGGCCATAATGTACCCACCTGATTTTTTGAAAGAGTATAGCATGATTTCTCTGTTTATTATCAGATTCTTATTGAAAAACAGATAGAATATTGCAAATTATACTAAGGCTCATTATGATCAAAAAGATAGCACTTTTTCAGATACTTCTTTCTTGGATACTCATAGGTTCACTCCTTTCTGCCCAAAAAGTCACACAGATTAAATTTGAAGGACTTGCACATCTTTCTCCAACTACTGCAAAAGAGATTGCAGGTATCCGTGTGGGTGAAGAGATAAATGCTGGAAAAATCAATGATTCCATTAAAAACTTTTTCTCACAGGGTTACTTCAAAGACGTATGGGTAGATCAACAAGGTGGTGTACTTATTTATCATTTTGAAGAAAAATTGGCTGTTGCTAATATAGAGATCAAAGGGTATGGGTCTGGTGATGACGGTACTAAACTTTTAGAAGGTATAGGCCTTAAAAAAGGTGATTTATATGACAACAGACGTGTGGTAAAAGCACAAAGAACACTTATTTCTAGGTTAGAGAGTCAAGGGTATTATGATACAGTGGTTGATGTGAGTACAACGCCTGTGGGAGAAAACAGTATTTCTCTTGTGTTTGATGTAAACAAAGGTGAGAAGATCATCATCCGAAAAATGAACTTTGTGGGTGCGGAGAAGGTAGATGAAGATGATCTTCAATTAGATCTTGCGAACAAAGAAATGGATTGGCTTGGTTGGATGCCTTGGAGAAACAGTGGTGAAGCCACTGTAGATCAACTTGAATATGATGCATATAGAGTAAAAGATGTCTATATGAAAAAGGGCTATCTTGATGCTGAGGTGAGTAAACCCCTTATGAGAGTCGACTTTGGTTCGTATAATGCAAAAGTAGATTATCAGGTGTCTGAGGGTATACAATATCGTGTAGGGACCATTGGGATCACACAAGAAGTTGAAGGACTTAACACAGAAGACTTAAAAGATATGCTTGTACTTAAAGCAGGCAAGATATTTAATATTAAGCGTATGCGTAAAGATATCAAAAAATTAGAAGAAGAAGTAGGTAACCTTGGATTTGCCTATGCAAAAGTGGCTCCACAGATGCATAAAGATCCAGAGAAGAAAATCATTAACCTAAATTATGTTGTTCAGCCAGGAGAACCTGTGACGATCAATGATGTAATCATCTCTGGAAATGATAGTACAAAAGACAGGGTCATCCGACGTTATATCTATTTGGCACCGGGTGATAAGTTTAATGCAACAGATCTTAAAGACTCTAAAAGTGCATTGGGAAGAACAGGATTCTTTGAAAATGTAGATATCCAAAGCCAGAGAGTCTCAGCAGATAAGATCAATCTTCTTGTGAAGGTAAAAGAAACATCTACGGGTACTATCTCTGCAGGTGGTGGGTATGGAAGTTATGAAGGTGTGATGGTAAATGCTTCAATCTCAGATAAAAACTTTTTTGGTTCAGGAATTAACACAACTTTAGGATTTGAGATTTCAAAAATTTCAACAAATTACAATCTTTCTTTTGTCAATCCAAAAGTCTGGGATAGTATGTACAGTTTTGGAATTAGTCTTTATAAAAGAGATTATGAGTATATTGATTATACACAAGACCAGTTAGGTGGATCTATGACATTGGGTAGACAGTTCTTCAGACATGTACATGCTTCTGTAGGAATCGGATATACAGATAACGATTCATCATATAATGACAGTTATGTGTATAATCCGGATGTCTTTAATGCTTACTATGATCAATATAAAAAGACTTCTGTTTTTACCTCTGCAAGTTTTGATAACACAGATGATTATTATACTCCAAGAGAAGGGATCAAAGCAATGCTAAACCTTGAGTATGCAAGCTTGGATGGAGATGACTATGATGCAGCGCTATATGATGGATATTCCGATATATTTAAAGTCACTGGAAGAGTCGGATATTATTATGGTCTGGAAGATTGGATCGATTATGATATGATCTTGCGTCTAAAAGGAAGAGTAACGAGTATCAATGGGAGTGATGATGAATATATCCCTATTGCGGAAAGACTTTTTATGGGTGGTATAGGAAGTGTAAGAGGGTTTGACCCATACTCTATCTCACCAGAAATAGACGGATACAGAATCGGTGGTACACAACGTGCATCGGGAAGTATAGAAGCAAGTATTCCTCTCTCTGAAGCAGCTAAGATGAGATTAGCCTTCTTCTATGATTATGGTATTATTGCTTCCGATACTGTACCTACAGAATTATATGGAGACGTAGAGTTTGATAATATTTCAAGATCTTCAACAGGTGTGGTACTGGAGTGGCAGTCTGGATTTGGACCTATTAACCTTGTTTTTGCTTATCCGATTGATGAAGAAACAGGTGATAGAACATCGGTATTTGAGTTCTCTATGGGAACAAAGTTCTAGAATTACCCTTATAAAAAAGTGCAAGGGTTTCTCCTTGCCTTCTACAAAATATTTAAATTCCTAACTTTTTATTTTTAGGCAATCTACTTTCATCTTCTATAATAATGGCAAAGGGTATAGGTTTTTCTAAAGCTTTCACTTTCTCTTTTGCCAAATATAATGGTTTGTCAGAGGTAATACGCAGCGTTTTGTTCTCATAACTAAATACTATCTTTGCACTATTGGATGCCTCATGCAGAAGTACGGTAAGCGTATAGATAAAACTTAACCAAAGCAGTGTGTACTTTTCGGGAAGCAGAGGTTTGTAGTGTGTAAAGAGAGGTTTGTTTAGAAGCTCTTTTCCATGCATACGCAACAGTAACGATATAAGAAGTATCTGTTCATGTGTAAACCCATAGTTTAGCTCTTGCATAGCGATGTAGAAGGCATGTTGATGTGATTTGTAAACAGTAAGTGTCTGTCCGATACTGGAAAGTTTCACTGCCCATAGAAGTTCTTCTTCATAGCGCTTTTTATCCTTAATATCTTTTTGCAGTACACTATAGAGACTTGAGGCTAGTTTGAGTTTTGTTTTTCGTTTCTTTTCTATAATGTCTAAAGGTTTAAATCTATCCAGTATGGAAACAATACTTGGATTAATGTTACTTGGAAATTTTAGATTATTATCTCTGAGAGACTGTTCTAAAAATACACCTTCTCTTACTCCGACAGCACTTGAAATAACAGTATGTGTACCTATATGGGAAAGTATCTCATTGAAGATCAGTGCACCTTCCCTGATGGTGTCATAACGGTTTTTTTTCAATCCGAACTGTTTGAGATTTTTTGCACTTGAAAGAGGAATCGCATCTAGATAGTCTTTATGCTCTTCAACCTTATAGGAAAAGGCATGGAGTTTATCTAAAGGGTAGGCAATTTGCTTCATAATGCCTTTAGAAAGGGTTCTTGCTGTTCCTCCTATGCCAATGGCTAGGGCATGCGTAAAATGCTCTGGAAGTTGATTTAATTCATGTTGTATATATGCTTTTGCTTTCTCGTTTATCACTGAAGGTGTGAGCCCTTTGTCAAAGAACAGTTCTTTGAGTCTCACTGTACCAAGGTTAAGTGAATAGGTATCTACGATATGCCCATTTTTAATGAGTGACATATCGGATGATCCCCCACCGATATCTATACTGATTCCCTCATTTACAGGAAGTAAATTGACCGCGGCTATACCACCGTATTTGGCTTCTTTGTTACCATCAATGATTTTAATGAAAAGTCCAAGCTCTTTTTGTACCCACTGGACAAACTCTTTTCCATTTGGTGCATCTCTCAGTGCAGAAGTAGCGACACAAAGTGTTTTATTTACTTGGTATTTGTCTATAGTGTGAAGGAAAGATTTTAAAGTAAGATAGGCTCTTGTTATACCGACAGGTTGAAGATAACCCTCTTTTTCATAAGCACCTTCACCAATACGAACTTTGGATTTTTGTTCGCAGATAAGATGAAAGCCGTAACGACTTGTTTTTTCAAAGATCACAAGTCTTGCTGAGTTTGAACCGATATCAATGATAGCAGTTCGTTTTGCCATAGCCTAACTACTCTTCTTCTTGTAGTTTGTCATATTTGAATTTTAACTCTTCAACGTTCTCAACATTGTCAGGATCCGGAACAATACAATCTACAGGACACACAGAGATACATTGAGGTTCATCAAAATGGCCTACACACTCTGTACATCTATCTGCATCGATAATATAAACCGGATCATTTTCTTCGATTGCCTCATTGGGACATTCTTCTCTACATGCATCACATGCGATACATTCGTCAGTTATTACTAATGCCATTGTTTCCTCTGTATATGTTATTTATACGAGTTATAACGGAACAAAGCTTATGCTAAAGTTAAATTATCTGCGAATTTATAATAAAATTTTACTTTGGTAGTTTTTTGGTAAAAGAGGGCATGTTTTATTCTCACTTTTACCTGCAAGTTTGTAGCGTATCTTTGCGATGAAATCATACAGAATATCACGTATGATTTTAGGAATGATCTTGACTATTTTTGCAAGTATGAACCAAATACCACCCAAACGTTCAAACAGAGCAATGGCTGCATCACTTTTGTAGAGTGTTTCTCCATTTTGTACATGCAGTATAATACTGTCAACATCAGGTATATTAATATCTTTCTCTTTGATAGTCTCCCCCTGAAGAGGGGAAAAAGTCAGTAGGTCATTGCGATCTCTCACTATGACGAAACGAACTATGGCATGACAAAATGCACAAGTTCCATCATAAAAAAGAATAGCTTTAGTTTGGGGTTGAGAGATTTTGAACCACGTAGGAGGAAAGCGCCAAAAAGGTGTCATGGCGCTAAAGGATTAAGAGATCTTTTTAGGAAAACAAAATCTATAACCACGTCTTCTGACAGTTTCAATAGTAGTGATTTCTAAAGGTTTATCCATCTTTTGACGGATCTGGTTAATAGCTACTTCGATGACGTTAGGTGTCACAAGTTCTGGTTCTTCCCAAATGGCATCAAGCAGTTGTTCTTTGGAGACGATTTGGTCTTTATGCATAGCCAAATGCGTTAAGACTTCAAATGGTTTACCTTTGAGTTCTATCTCTTCACCCTGATAGATGATTTTTTCTTCTTCCGGATTGATGATAAGGTCTTCTATCTCGATAATGTTGGAAACACCAAAGCGTAGTTTTGCTTCAATACGTACCAGTAAAATATCATAGTCAAGAGGTTTTCTGATAAAGTCATCCGCACCAGATCTTAGTGCTTTGATCTCACTCTCTTTGTCTTCACGATCAGAGAGAACGATCACAGATGTTTTATGTGCTTCTGTTTTGATAGTAGAGATGATATCGAGATTCTTTTCACTACCAGATGGCCATGCAAGCAGTACTAGGTCGTAGTTTCTGATATCAATATAATACTTTGCATCACCAAGATTTTCAGCCACATCATTTTGATAACCTTCTTCTGTCAGCGCATCCGAAAGTGTTTTACCGAGTGTCACTTCATCTTCTATGATCAATATTCTCATAAGTGAACCTTTTTATCTTTAAGATTTATTTAATATTATAACATAAAAATAGGGGTTTTTAAAAAAAATTTAAAAATTCCAAGTTTTACTTAAGGAAACAGTGCATTGCGCTAGAATATCGGGTTTAGATATCTTGAGTGAAAGTGTCTGAAGGTTTGGATAGGTTGTGTAGAGTGCCTCTTTGAGTCCTAAAAGGGCATTTTCTAACAGTTCATAGCGTTTTTCTTTGAGTTCATTTTGTATCAAAAGTACCATATCTGCATAGTCGATAAATGCATCATCGCTGTAATCATAAGAAGCTTCAAGGTTGATGATAACACGTTGTGGTCTGTCTCGTTCAAAGTCGAGTAAACCAATAATGACATCAAAGGTTAGATCTTCTATATGAATGGTCATTTTAGACTTTGCCTTCTTCTTTGTTGAACATTCTTACAATATTTGGGATATGTTTATAGAAGATGATAAATGCGATGATCCAAATAGGAGCATGTGAACCTATACCCGGTACTTCAGGGTACATCACGTATGATGCGATAATGAAAGCAATGAGCCCTATGAGTGAGGAGAGTGACGAGATCTTTAATCCTTTTGCTGCAATCAGCCAAACAACAATAGCAATAAGAGCAGGGACAGGCATCATAATGAGCAGTACACCAAAGCCGGTGGCTACACCTTTGCCACCTTCAAAAAACAAAAATGCTGAAAAACAATGTCCTACTACAGCCAGTACTGCTATGGTCCAAAGTACACTTTCAGGAGCACCAAGCATCTTAGCTACAAGTATGACAACAACACCTTTTATGGCATCCAAAAAGAGTGTGATGGCACCTAATTTTTTTGCCAGTTTCGGGTCTTGTTCTTTTACAACACGAAGTACATTGGTGGCACCGATATTACCGCTTCCTGCTTCTTTGATGTCGACACCTGCAAATTTTTTAGCCAGTAGGTATCCAAAAGGAATTCCGGCTATAAGATAGGCCGCAAGATAGAGTAAAATATTTTGATTCGTTAAAAAGTCCATGATTAGTCCACAATTAAAATTTATACTACACTTATCTTGAAAATGTTATAAGTGCTTGAATAGTGCAATTTTATCCGAATTTTGATAAAATAGCCACATTAGTGAGAGGATTCAATCCCTGAAGGATATAAATGAGTATTGATTACAAAGCTGAAATTAACAGGCTTAAAAAAGAATTGGATGTCACAGTAGTGGCACACTATTATCAGCGTGATGAAGTATTTGAAATGGCTGATATTGTAGGTGACAGTCTTGAGTTGGCACGCAGATCCAAAGCAGATAAAAACCCGTGGGTTGTTTTTTGCGGGGTTGGGTTTATGGGCCAAAGTGTAAAAGTTATTGCACCTGAGAAACGTGTACTTATGCCAAAGATAGCATGTTGTGCAATGGCACGTATGATGGACGGCTCTTATTTTGACGAATCTGTACAGTACATGGTGGACAGAGGGATTGCCAAAGAAAATATTTTGCCAATTACCTATATCAACTCTGATGCTTCAGTCAAGGCAAAAGTAGGAAAGATGGGCGGACTGGTATGTACCTCTTCCAATGCATTCAAGATCATTGAAAAAGGCTTAGAGAGTGGGAAGAAGATACTCTTCGTTCCAGACAGATGTTTAGGACAGAATTTTGCTATACAAATGGGCTTGAAGTCCTGTGTTATTGGTGTAGAAGTAGACGGGAAAGAGTGTGATCCTAAAGAAGCAGATATCATTTGTTTTAATGGTTTTTGTTCTGTACACCAACTTTTTACAGTAGATGATGTAGAGTTCTACCGAAACAAGTACCCAGACATTAAAATAGCCGTCCACCCAGAATGCGATCCAAGTGTAGTACGTGTAGCAGACTTTTCAGGATCCACATCACAGCTCATTAAGTATGTCAATGACCTTGATCCTGAACAAAAAGTAGCTATAGGAACAGAATACAATCTTGTCAACAGAATGAGAAAAGGTAATACCTATGTACTCTCTTCAACCAAACCAGAGTGCCCGACAATGAATGAAACGACTTTGGAAGATCTCTATAACACACTAAAATCCATAGAAGATAACAAACCAATCAATGAAATTGTGGTGGATCCTGATACGATTAAGTATGCAAATTTAGCGCTAGAGCGCATGTTGGCGATAAAATAATGTTTAAAGAGACATTTCTAAAGGCTTTAGTGGCTGAAGATGTAGGACGTGGAGACTTGTTTTCCCGTATTAGTACAGGTAAACCTATTCGAGCGTATATCATCGCCAAGAGTGATGGAGTATTTGCAGGACAGGAGTATGTAGAGACCTTTGCAAAGATGTATGACTTATCACTGGAGTGGAAAATATCTGATGGTAGTCGTTTTGTAAAGAGTGAAAAACTTCTTTTTATCTCAGGAGATTCAAAAACCATTCTTTCACTTGAGCGTTCCATCTTGGACATGGTACTTCATGCAAGTTCTATCGCTACTTTGACAGCTGAATATGTAGATGCTATCAAAGATTCGGGTGTGAAGTTATTGGATACAAGAAAAACAAGACCTCTGCTTCGTGAGTTTGAAAAATATGCAGTACGCTGTGGTGGAGGGATCAATCACCGCATGGGGCTTGATGACTGTTTAATGCTGAAAGACACACACTTACAGACGATAGATGACTTAGATGCTTTTATGAAAGAAGTAAGACAAAAGATTCCATTTACCTCAAAAGTTGAAATAGAATGTGAAAGTCTAGCTATGGTTAAAAAAGCGATGAAAGCCGGAGCAGATATTGTGATGTGTGATAATATGTCTATAGAAGAGACCAAGGAAGTAGTCGCGTACAGAAATGAGAATTATCCTCACATCTTACTGGAAGCCAGTGGTAATGTAACACTTGAGACGATTGAAGAGATTGCAAGCACTGGAGTAGATGCCATTAGTTCAGGAGCAGTCATCCATCAGGCAAATTGGATAGATTTGTCTATGAAGGTAGAGTAGTAATAGTCTGTTAACACTATTACTATATAATTTAAGACTGTGTGAACTAAATAATGAAAGAACAAAATGATTATTGAGAGTCTCCCCTATGATGAAGTCAAAAATAAGATAGAATCTGCAAACTCTATCACCATACTTTCCCATCTTAACCCCGATGCGGATACTTTGGGTACAGCATTAGGTATCTATGCACTGTTAAGTAAAGATAAAAGTAAAAAAGTTGAAGTAGTGAATGCTTCAATAGCCTTACCCCTTCATCTTGATTTTTTACCAAACTTTAAAAAAATCAAACATCATATGGATTATACAGACAGTTTGATACTCTCTTGTGATTGTGGCAGTGTAGATAGACTGGGGTTTGATCTAGAAGGTAGAGATATCATCAACATCGATCACCATCAGAGTAATACACGTTATGGAAGTATCAATGTTGTGATAGCAGAATGTGCGTCTGCGTCACAAGTGGCATTTGCATTGTTTAAAGAACTTTATGCTGTAGAGGCTGATGCGGCAACATGTTTTTATGCGGCATTACTCTCTGATACAAGGTACTTTACCACTAATTCAATGAATGAAGAGGTGTTTAACGTAGCAAAAAATTTAGTCAAAGCAGGTGCCATACCTGATGAGATTGCCTATAATTGTACACAGAGACGACCTTTGAGTTCATTGCGTATTTTGGAAAAAGCTTTAGCCTCTTTATCCTTATATCATGAAGCGAAAATAGCTACACTCATGGTGACTAAAAAGGACATAGCAGCGACTGGTGCGACAGTACCGGATATGGAAGGTATTGTGGATTATGCAAGGTCCTTGGCAACAGTAGAGGTAGCACTTTTTGCTATGGAATTAGATGATGGTATACGTATCTCTTTACGCAGTAAGAAAGTGGATGTATCCAAAGTGGCTATGGCTTTTGGCGGAGGTGGGCATAAAGTCGCTTCAGGCTTTATACTAAGCCAATGTGGGTTACAAGAAAGTATAGATACAATTTTAAAAAAGATAGAAGAATTAGGAATCATAGATGAGAAATAGAAATGGCAAAAAAGGCAAAGGTAAGATAGTAGTTGTATTTGTATTAATAGTATTGGGTTTACTTGCTGGAGCGGGGTATGTGTATACAGCACCGGAATTTGAAAGAGAAGTACCAACAGTCTATAGTGAACAAAATGTGTTTTGGAATCGTAAAGATCCACTGAAGGTACAACTTTCTGATAATGAAGGACTCAAAAGTTTTGAGCTTGTCTTGAGTGATGGGAAAAACAGCCTTATCGTAGGACAAGGAACATTTGAAGAGAAAACAAAAGAGCAGACGCTTTTAGTGAAGTACCCTAAAAGTAAAACACTAGACCCTAAAGCAACTAAACTCACATTAAAAGTGTTAGTTACTGACAGCAGTATGTGGAACTTTTCTCAGGGGAATAAGAGTGAAAAAATCATTCATATCAATGTTGATTTTACGAGACCAAATGTCAATGTAGTTGCGAACTCTTACAGTATTACACAAGGTGGAAGTGCCTTGGTTATCTTTCAAGCAGAAGATGAGAATCTTGACATGCTTTATGTACAAGTAGGGGAAGAGAAGTTTAAAGCCCAACCCTATAAAGAAGAGGGATATTATGCAGCACTTATAGCATGGCCATTTACGAACGAAGAGTTTAAAGCCAAAGTCGTAGCGATAGATGCTGCCAAAAATAAACGTCTTGCCGATATCCCTTTCTATGTCAAAAAGCATGCATATAAAGTTTCATGGATCAAGGCTAAAGATAAATTTATAGATGGAAAGATCACAGATCTCGCATCAAGTGACCCTGAATATGCCAATATAGATGATAGACTTGAAAAATTAAAAGCGATCAATGAAACGATGCGTTTGAAAAATGAAGAGTTGATTCATGCTTTAAGTAAGGATGTCTCTTCTGAAGTTTTAGAAAGTTGGAAAGTGAAAAAGTTCTATCCGCTTAGAAATGGACAAAAGGTTGCCAGTTATGGTGATGAAAGACATTACTACTATGAACATAAAGATAATGAAGTGTCTCACTCGTACCATGTAGGGTATGACTTGGCAAGTACAAAAATGGCAACGATTAAAACATCAAATGCTGGTAAAGTAGTCTATGCAAATGAAAATGGGATCTATGGAAATATGCCTATGATCGATCATGGGTTGGGACTTTATTCACTCTATGGTCACTGTTCACAACTGCTGGTAAATGAAGGTGATGAAGTGAATGCTGGTGATGCCATAGCAAAAACGGGTGTTTCCGGTTTGGCATTGGGAGATCATCTGCATTTTGGTATTTTGGTTCAAGGTATAGAGGTTAGACCAGTAGAGTGGTTTGACCAAGAGTGGATCAGAAAGAATGTGGATGATATATTTAAGGCTGCAGATAAGATAATTCAAGGAAAATAGTCCACAAAGTGTCCACAGTATCAGTGTCCACTTTGCAATAATTATAATTTTATACTATAATACGGGCAATAAATAAAGAGAAAGGAGAAAGTAATGCAACAAAGAACACTGAAAAAACCCGTTGAAGTTGTGGGTATTGGTTTGCATAAAGGTGAACCCATTAAGTTAAGACTTGAGCCGCTTGATGTGGATGCTGGTATTATGTTTTATCGTGAAGATTTGGCGATGAGTATACCACTTTCTCCTGACTCAGTGATTGATACACGTATGGCTACAGTGATAGGAAATGAGAAAGGGTATATCTCTACGATAGAACACTTTCTCTCTTCAGTATATGCCTATGGTATAGACAATATGCGTGTGATCGTGGATGGAAATGAGATGCCGATCATGGATGGTTCATCCATCTCTTTTTGTCTTTTGTTGGAAGAAGCAGGAATTCAAGAGCAGGATGCACCAAAGAAAATTATTAGTGTTAAGCAACCTGTTGAGGTAAGTGAAGGTGATAAATTTGTGCGCCTATTACCTCATGACAGTGCACAATTTGATTTTCGTATCAAATTTGACCATCCTGTAATCGGTGATCAAAAAGAGCATTTTGACTTTAGTACTAAAAATTTTGTGGAAGAGATCGCAAGAGCAAGAACATTCGGGTTTGCTAAAGACATACAGTATCTTCAAAGTCAAAACCTGGCACTTGGTGCAACACTTCAAAATGCCATAGGACTTGATGATCATAAAGTCCTCAATCCTGAAGGATTACGTTTTGAGAATGAATTTGCAAGACATAAGATCTTAGATGCTATGGGTGATATGATGGTCTCTGGACACAATATACTGGCTAAGTATGAATCATTTGCAGGAAGTCATGATCTGAATTATAAACTTACGGCTAAATTGCTCTCAGACAGTAAAAATTATGATCTTGTAGCAGTAGAAGAGTTACAAAGTAGAGCATTTGCAAAAAGCTTTGCCTAAGAGATACGAACTTCTCATTATATCTATCTCTTCACCTCTTATCTTAGGGGTGTATGAAGAGGGTGAGCTGATTGAGACTATATCCAGTGATTTAAAAACTTCCGAAATCCTTTTGCCTTTGATTAGAGAATGTCTAGATAAATATGATATTTCTACGATTATATATACCCGAGGGCCCGGCTCTTATATGGCTATAAAACTCACCTATATTATACTTAAAACGATAGAAATCATGCGAGGTATAAAGTGTGTCGGATGTAGTGGTTTTGCTTTAAATGGAGGGGAACCTATTA
>Ga0209013_10002332_pt1 | contig 17240 bp, 18 predicted proteins | sample Cruoilmetagenom2_FD_187291 | JGI IMG/M metagenome (GOLD analysis project Ga0209013, IMG submission 187291) | Oil polluted marine microbial communities from Coal Oil Point, Santa Barbara, California, USA - Sample 2 (SPAdes) (version 2) | ecosystem: Environmental > Aquatic > Marine > Oil seeps ...
CGTTTTAATCACAGACCATAACGTTCGAGAAACGTTGAAGATCACCGATCGCGCCTATATAATCAAAGACGGCAAGATTTTTGCTACGGGTGACCCCGTTGATCTTTCGGAAAACCGGGACGTGCGGCGGATTTACCTCGGTGAGGACTTCACGCTCTGAACTCGCCGAGTGGCCGTAAAGCAGCCATTGAGCCGGTTCCGAACCATAGGCAATCGGGGGGCAACTTGAGGATCCAATCAACATATGGCTCTTGAACAGAAACTCAGGCTCAAACTGGCTCAGCGATTGGTAATGACACCATCGCTGCAGCAGGCGATCAAACTGCTCCAGCTATCGCGACTCGAACTCGAGGAAACCCTGGCCCAGGAAATCCTCGAAAATCCATTGCTCGACGTCGACGAATCGCCCGAGGAAGGCTCCGCCGAAACAGATCGGGAAAACGCCGCCACCGAGGAGCGGAAAGCAGAGGAGGCGCCAGCCGAAGCCACACCTGAGGACGAACCGCTTCCGTCGGCTGAAGAGACGTATGAGGATATCGATGTTGAGGCCTTCTTCGCCGACTATTTAGGTGACGGCCGTGCGGAAGGCCCATCGATGGCGGCTCCCTCGCTCGAGCAGGATAACCGGCTTGAAAACGTGGTTTCCGCGGCCGGCGGCCTTTCCGAGCATCTCCAATGGCAACTCCATCTGCTCGATCTCAACCCGCAGATAATTGATGTCTGCGAATTCGTCATCGGTAATCTCGACGAGGATGGTTTCCTCAGGGCGAATGACGAGGAAATCATTCGAGGCACTGGGTGTGATGGCGCCAGTATCGTGGAAGCGTTGGCAATCGTACGGTCTCTCGATCCGCCGGGGATCGCTGCGGCGAGTCTTCAGGATTGTCTGGTTGCACAGATCGAATATCTGATGATGGATACGGTCGAGAACGGAGATGAGGAACTTCTCCACAAAGCGCACCTCGTGATTACGGAGCATTGGGAAGAACTCCTGCATCAGAAGTGGGAGGCACTCGCCAACGCCCTGGGGTACATCGAACTGGCCGAGATCAAGCCGGTTCTCGACGTGATCCAGGGACTGGAATTGAAGCCTGGAAGGATCTTTCGCCAGGACAACAACCAGTACATCGAGCCGGATGTCTACGTCCGAAAGGTGGAAGAGGAATACACCATCACCCTCAACGACGATGGCCTCCCGAGGCTGCGAATCAACTCGCGGTATCAGCGCATGCTTGAGGGGAAAGATCTCGATCCGAAGGCAAACGAGTTTCTCCGCGACAAGATGCGTTCAGCGATGTGGCTCATGAAAAGCATCGATCAGCGCCAGCGCACGATCTACAAAGTTGCGCAGAGCATCGTTTCTTTTCAGAAGGAATTCCTCGATCACGGAATCGAACATTTGCGGCCGATGGTTCTCAGGCAGGTGGCGGAGGACATCGGGATGCACGAATCGACCATCTCAAGGGTTGTCAGCAACAAGTTTATGTATACCCCGCGCGGTCTGTTTCCCATGAAATATTTCTTTCATTCGGGTGTGGACTCTGCACGTGGTGAAAATGTTTCATCAATGGTGGTGAAAGAGCGGATTCGAAAGGTTGTTGAGGCCGAGGACCCGGCGCGCCCGCTGTCCGATTCGAAGATCATGAGAATGCTTCAGAAAGAAGGGATTCGACTCGCACGACGGACGGTGGCGAAGTATCGCGAAGAAATGATGATTCCCTCATCCGATAAGCGAAAAAAGGTTTTTTAGGGAGAGCACTATGAAAGTCGAGTACATCGCCCGCAAGGTCACGCTGACCGACCAGTCCCGACAGGTTGCAGAGAAAAAGCTGGCGAAGGTCAAGAAGTACTTCAACGACATTCTCGATGTAAGGGTCGAGGTCGAACAGGAACGCCATCTTCATGTCGTCGATATCTCAGTGAGAGGCAAGGATTTCGTCGTTCAATCGACGGCGCAGAATAAGGACATGTTGGCTGCCATCCAGGAGGCGGTAGACAAGCTGGAGATCCAGGCGCGACGAGCGAAGACCCGGCTGAAAGACCACAAAAAACGAGCAGGATCTGAGGCCAAGACGGATCAAGGTTGGGCTGTCGACGTGCTCGAGCGAGACTCCATCGCATCCGGGGAGCCGCGCATTGTCGAACGCAGCAGCATCCCGATCAAGCCAATGTCGATCGAAGAGGCCGTGCTCCAACTCGACGACTCGAGCCAGGGTTTTCTGGTCTTCAGAAACTCTTCAAATGATCGAATCAATGTTCTGTATCGACGACAGGACAAAAACCTGGGGTTGATCACACCCGAGTTCTGATGAAAATTCACAAGCTCATTAATCCCGAAAACGTATATCTCGATCTGGTGGGATCCGATGTGAAATCTGCATTGGCCGCCGTGGCGGATGTTTTTTCACCCAGCCTCGAGCTCGAGCCGGAGCGCGTAGTAGAGGCTCTCGTCGAACGCGAAGAGCTTGGATCAACCTCGGTCGGAGAGGGATTTGCAATTCCTCATTGCAAAACCCAGGGACTCGCTCAGATTGCGATTGCGCTCGCAAGGTTTACCGACGGAATTGACTTCGGTGGTGCGGGCCATGACCCGGTCCGCTTCGTATTCGTCGTTTTGTCCCCACCCGACCAACCGGCCGCCCACCTCCAGGTTCTGTCACAGATTGCGAGGGTGTTGAAACGACGCGAGCTCCGTTCCGAACTGCTGTCCGCGGCTGACGCATCGGACGTCGTCAGGGCCATTTGTCGCGTCGCGGAAGAGGAGGGTCTGTGACCGCTCCAGAGCCGATCCTTGTGGAACGGCTGTTGGTCGAACGCCAGCTTGCTCCCCTCAAGTTTGAAGTCGTCGCAGGCGTTGAGGGCCTCGAAAAGCTCCGCATCTCGAACCCGAGGATTCAGAAACCAAGTCTTGCGCTCGCGGGATATTTGCCATCAGTAAAACCCGGACGTCTGCAAATACTCGGCGAATCTGAGTACGATTTCCTGCGCACTTTTTCGGCCGCCGAAGCGGAGAGACGCCTTCAGAATTTGATGGAATTGAATATCCCCTGTGTCGTTTCGACCAAGGGCACTCGACCCCCACAGGCAGTTCTTGCTGCCGCCGATGCGGCCGGTGTTCCGTTGATGGTGACGCCAGTTCAGACCTCAGAGGCCATCGAAACGATTTCGGATTTCTTAGAAGATGTTCTTGCCCCGCGGGTTCAGTTGCACGGAGTATTGATCGATGTCTTCTCGCTTGGAACCTTGATCGTCGGTGATCCGGGAATCGGAAAGAGTGAGTGTGCGCTGGAACTCGTCTACCGAGGCCATCGGCTCGTTGCCGACGACACCGTCGTGGTCCGTCGTATCCACCATCGGGGCTTGCTCGGAACCCCTCATGAGTTGCTCGAAAACTATCTCGAGCTTCGTGGCGTCGGAATCATCGATGTCCGCAAGCACTTCGGAATGACGGCAACTTCACCGTCGGTCTCAGTGTCCCTGGTCATCCAGCTCACCAAGCTGACCCCTGAAGCGCGCGAAATGGAGCAAAAGTGGCGCGAACAGATGATGGAACGGCCCAGTGCGTGGACTTCGACGGAAGAAATTCTGGGTGTGGATATACCGAAATACACCATGGTGGTTGCACCTGGACGTGATCTCGCGATCATGGTCGAGACCGCGGTGCGCAAGTGCCTTCTGGCGCAACGAGGCATCGAGGACGAGCGCGGATTCCTGGAGAGCGTTAACCTGATCGCGCAGGGGGCCGAGGATGAATGAAGCAAACGACAAACAACCCTTCAGCGGGCCGTTTGTGATTACCGGCTTATCCGGCGCAGGCAAGTCGGTTCTCAGTCGAAGTCTCGAGGATATCGGCTATGTCTGTGTCGACAATATTCCCCTCGAGCTGGTGCCTCACCTTTTCGACCGGACCGACGGCGAAATGGACCGATTGGTCGTGGTTCTCGATATCCGCACCCAAGGAATGATCCAACGCTTCCCGGAGTTCTTTCGGGAGCTCAAAGAGAAGATTCAAACCCTCCGTCTTATCTTTGTCGAAGCTTCCCCCCAGGTTCTGTTGCGTCGATTTTCTGTCGCGCGGCGTCCACATCCACTCCGTGAGTTCAGCCTCGAGCAGGCGATCACCGAAGAACGTAAGGGGCTTGAGGGTGTTCGCAACCTCGCGGATATCATTTTCGAAACCACAGAGCTGTCACCTCACGATCTGAGACGCCAGGTACTGGCCCTCGCCGGCAGCGAGGGAGACGGACCAACAATGACCTTGGAGGTCCAGAGCTTTTCGTACCAACAGGGGGTCCCGGCTACCGCGAGCCTTGTTTTCGATGTCCGATTTCTCCCAAATCCGTTCTTTGAAGAGGAGCTTCGCGCCTTTTCGGGGGATGATCAACCGGTTGCAGATTGGCTTCGCGCGTTCCCGGAGGTGGATGAAGCCATCGATCGGATCATGGACCTGATATCGTATCTCCTACCCAGGTACGCTGCGGAGCTGAAAACGAACCTCGGCGTAGCATTGGGATGTACGGGTGGGCGTCATCGCTCGGTATACATAGCCACCCGAGTGGCCGAGGCCCTGAAAAAGATCGGCCACGAGGTGGTAGTCCACCATCGCGATAAGGAGCGCTGGAGGTACTCATGATTCCGGTCCTCATTCTGACCCACGGAAACCTGGCATCGGAGTTGTTGCAGGCCGCACAAACTATCGACCCGAGCCTGAGTGGCCACGCTGCCTCGATGTCTTTACCGTGGGACGTGGACTCTGACGAGGCATCCCGTTCTCTGAAAAAGCAACTCCGCGAACTCGATCAGGGAGAGGGTACGCTCGTGCTGACGGACATGTTTGGTGGCACCGCAACCAACCTCGCGCTGCCGTTTCTCGAGGCCAAAAAGGTCGAAATCGTCACCGGCGTCAATCTGCCGATGCTCGTGAAGTTCGGATCACTCCAAGGTCGAACAATGTCCCTCGAGGAGCTCGCAACAGGTCTCACGGCCGCTGGTCAAAAGAGCATCCGGGTAGCGAGCGAATTCCTGCACGCGAAAGCGTCGACCGCGGGGTAACGCCCGGAAATCAACAGCTACAATAGAGGGGTCGAACCAACTTGATCTCCCGACCCCTACGAGATCTTCGGCTTCGGAATCGAGGAAGACTGAATGACCTTAGAACAGGTAATGATAACCAACAAACTCGGACTGCATGCCCGGGCTGCAGCCAAGCTCGTACACACTGCAAGTGCCTTCGAGTCCGAGATCTATGTGGGAACCGAGCACGAGGAGGTGAATGCCAAGTCGATCCTTGGGATTCTCACTCTCGCCGCTACCAAAGGAACACCGCTGAACGTTCGCGCCGATGGCTCGGACGAGGCGGAGGCGGTCCGGGCCATCGTGCAGCTTTTCGCCGACAAGTTCGGAGAAGAACAGTGAGTCGATCCCTTAGCGGCCTCGGGGTGAGCCCGGGAATCGCTTTCGGCGAGCCGGTGGTTCACGAGACGCGCCCGATTTCCACCCTGCGAATCACGATACCTTCCGAAAAGGTGGATGCGGAAATCGAGCGTTTTCGACAAGCTGTGACCGCCACCGTCGAACACATTCAGGAGAACCGCGATCGAGCTTCGCAACAAATGGGGGAGGAGTACGCTGCGATTTTTGAGGCCCATCAGCTGATCGCTTCTGATCCATCCTTTACTGGCCCAGTCGAAAAGGTGATCCGTGAGCAGGAGGTCAACGCGGGTTGGGCAATCGACCAGGTCCTCGAAGAGCTGATTTCGAAATTCGAGGCCCTTCCGGACGAATACATGGCAGATCGAAAGCTTGACGTCCTCGATGTCGCGACTCAGATTCTGCACGCCCTTCGCGGCCTCCATCTAGGTCAGCTCGAGCAGCTCGACAGACCGGTGATTCTGGTGGCCGACGATCTGCCGCCGTCAGCCGCGGTTCAACTTCCGCTCGACAAGATGTTGGGGTTCGCATTGGAGATGGGTGGCCCGACCTCTCACACCACGATCATTGCCCGTTCTCTCGGCATCCCGGTGATCGTTGGTGCCCAGGGATCGTGTGATGAAGCAAAACGCTCCCGCCGCATTGCACTCGACGCATTTGAGGGAAAGATCGTCTTCGACCCCAACCCGGCTGAACTCAGCGAATATAAGTCGCGACAACGTGAATACCAAGAGCAGCAAGCAGCTCTCCTGCAGATGCGGCACGTGCCGACGGTGACTCGTGACGGACGCTCGATCCAGTTGCTGGCCAACATCGATTTGCCGAACGAACTTGACCACGCGATGGACTGGAATGTCGCGGGTGTCGGGCTGTATCGATCCGAGTTTCTATACATGAAAATGAGTCCGGCGCTGCCGAAGGAAAAGGATCACATCGACGTCTATCGCGAAATGGTGTTGAAGATGGCACCTCACCCGGTGACCATCCGCACCTTTGATCTCGGGGGCCGCAAATTGGCTCGCGAGGTCATCGGCGACGGCTCCGAGGCCAACCCGGTCCTCGGGCTGCGGGGCATTCGCCTGTGTCTTTCAAAGCCAGACTTTTTCCGAGCCCAACTTCGGGCACTGTTACTGACCGCGGGTGAATTTCCCGTCGGTCGCCTCAAGATCATGTTTCCTCTGATCAGTGGCATTGAAGAGGTACGGGTGGCTCGTCTCCTGGTTCGGGAGATCTCCGCCGAACTCAGAGCTGAGGGTCATGATATCCCGGAGGGCATCCCACTGGGTGCGATGGTGGAAGTGCCTTCTGCAGCAATCATGGCACGGGAGTTGGCCCGTGAGGTCGATTTTATTTCTATCGGCACCAACGATCTCATTCAGTACTCGTTGGCCGTGGATCGGTCCAACAACCTCGTGGCTGATCTCTACCGTCCTACCAGCCCGGCCGTGCTGCGGCTGATCGCACAGGTCATCGCCGCCGGTGAGGCGGAAAAAACGGACGTTTCGATGTGTGGCGAAATGGCGGCGGACCCGCTCATGGTGCCGGTCCTGGTTGGCCTCGGGCTCCGAAGTTTCAGCATGAACCCGCAGGCCATCCCGGTGGTGCGCGCACTGATTCGACAGCTGTCCTTCCGCGAAGCTGGACAGATAGCGCGGCAGGCGGCGAAGTTCGTCACCGCCCGGGATGTCGAAGAGCATCTCCTCGAGCGACTCGCCTTCCTGCTCGCAAAGACAAAGATCGAAGTTTAGTGGACCAGGCTGGGGGAAAAGACACATGGATATCAGGAAAGCCCGCAAAGTGGAAAAGCCCTGGGGTCACGAGGAAATCTTTGCCGAGACCGAAAATTATGTCGGCAAGATTCTATTCATACGTCAGGGTGAGGCGTTGAGCCTCCAATATCACGAAGTCAAAGAAGAAACCCTTCGCGTTCTTGAGGGCACACTCGAGCTCGTCATCGGTCCAGATATCAAGCAGCTTGAAAATCACCAGATCGGACCGGAAACTGTTTTTCATGTTCCACCACGAACCTTGCACCGTATGTTGGCTGTCACCGATTGTTTGTTGCTCGAGGTGTCGACAACTCAGCTCGACGATGTGGTTCGGCTCGAGGACCGATATGGACGCGAGGGAACCAGCGCCCCTTAACCTGCATATCCCAAAAGCTTCCTGCTGCAGCACCTCGGGACCGTTGCAGCGAAACCAATTGCAATTGGTGGACTAACGAATTCGCCTACCCGCACGTATAATTGGATAGGGAAGAGGTGACATATGGCCTACCGAATACGCGAAACAGCGCGCCTTACGGCTCTGACGGGTGCTTTGGCAATATTTGGAGTCGCCATGGCAGCCGAGGAGCCAACACCTACGCCGACCCCTAGGCCGGCTGGAGGCCAATCCTTGACCGACATCGCCAAAGACAAAAAACTCAAGGGTGACTCCGCGGGCTCTTCGAGCGGATCGATCGTGATCACAAACGAAAACCTGGCCGACTACGCCTCCAAGGGCGGCCTCACGACCGCCAAGCCCACCGGCAAAAACGCCGCAACTCGCGGTGTTCACGCCGGCACCAACGTCAAGATCATCGATTCGGAAACCTCGGAAGAGAGCAAACGGAAACACTATTGGCAGCAGAAATATTTGCAGCAACTCGATCGCATCGCCACAATCAAGCATCAGCTCGAGGAGCTGGATCTCGAGATCCCGGCGTTGTGGACCGATTTCTACGCGAGAGACGACCCGATGTATCGCGATGGAGTGATCAAACCCAAGCTCGACCGTTCATTAAAACGCCGAGATGACCTCGCCGCACTTCTCCTGGAGGAGGAGCCGAAACCCGCTCAGATCAAGGAGGAGGCGAGGAGGGACGGAGCCGAACCCGGTTGGTGGCGCGACATCAAAGAACCCACGCCGAGGCCCAAAAATCCAAAAACCGGACCTGGTAATGCAATACGAGCCGATGATAGAAAATTGACAGAACAACCTAAGTAATTAATTACAAACGAAATAGCTAACTTATCGTCGATATATAGTTGCGCCTGCGAGAGGAGAGCGCTAGAATTTCACCCGCCGGAAGATAACTGCGAATGAGATCCTTTTTCATTGAAACGTGGGGCTGCCAGATGAATCAGCACGACAGCGAGCTGATCGAGGGACAGCTCCGTGAACGCGGAATGGCAGCAGCTTCGCAGCCCTCCGAAGCCGACCTCGTGATACTCAATACCTGCTCGGTTCGTGAACGTCCTGTTCACAAGATCGTCAGCCGGATCGGTGCGCTCGAAAAAATGGCGCATTCACCGATCATAGGAGTTTGTGGATGCGTGGCACAACAAGAGGGGGCTGAGTTACTCAAGCGATCGCCAAAGGTTGGTTTCGTGCTCGGTCCGGGACAGATTTCACGGGTTGGGGAGGCGGTGCGCGCCGTCCAACAGGGCGGACGTGCGGTTCTCATCGGCTTTGACGCGGAGCGCGATCACAATTTCCACTCGATCTTCAGGAAAAGCTCGACCCGCGGAATGGTGACGGTGGTCGAGGGGTGCAACGAATTTTGCACATTTTGCATCGTCCCATATACCAGAGGGCGTGAGGACAGCCGAACTCTTCCGGAAATCGTCAAAGAGGTTCGGCATCTTGCGGCGACCGGCCTCAAAGAGGTCGAACTGCTCGGTCAGACGATCAATGCCTACCAGTGTCCGCAGACAGCCTCGGATTTCTCGGATCTGCTGACCGAGGTGGCCGCCATTCCTGGTTTGGCCAGGGTTCGTTATGTCACCTCACATCCACGTCACTTCAACGCTCGACTGATCGATGTGCTGGCCAACAATCCGAAGGTCTCGCGATATCTTCATCTCCCTTTTCAATCCGGCGCGAACGAGATCCTCGACCGCATGCACCGCCGCTATACGCGTGAAGAATATCTCGAGTTGGTGGCTGACCTGCGAAAGGCAGTTCCGGATATCAATCTTTCGACCGATGTCATCGTCGGTTTTCCGGGGGAGACGGATGAGTACTTTCAGCGCAGTCTGGATCTCTTGCAGGAGATTCGCTTCGGGCAGGTCTTTGCGTTCGCGTTCTCACCGCGCCCGCATACTCCGGCGGCGCGATACGACGACCAGGTTGAAGAGGCCGCCAAAATGGATCGGCTTCATCGGCTCTTCGCGCTCACAGAGCAGATTTCGTCTGAACTGAACCAGGAACTTGTCGGTCGCGACCTTCCGGTCCTGATCGACGGCGACAGTCGACGCAATCCAGACCATTGGCAGGGGAGGGGTGAAGACAACCGCGTCGTGAATTTCGCCAAAAGCGGGCATGAAGGAGTCGGCGATATCGTCGATGTTCGTATCACCCGTGCGGGTGCCCACTCGCTGGTCGGCGAGCGTACTTCTGGCGATGGACGACTCCCGGTCGTGGGTGCCGCTTGACAATCGGCGCGGAGATCGACACATTGGATCGATGAGCAGGACCCCTGATACATCGCCACCCGTCCTCATGACGGTTCGCGGGCTGGTCATGGACCCCGCATCCAACAGTCCCGTCGTCATCCTCGAAAACCCCGAGAGCACGGCTTTCCTACCTATTTGGATCGGCGTCTGCGAGGCAAACTCGATAGCTCTCGAACTCGAAGGGGTCGAAGCGCCGCGTCCGATGACTCACGATCTCATCCAGAATCTCATCGCAACGGCCGGCTGCACGGTTGACCACATTTATATCCACACGCTTGACGACAGCGTATTCATCGCTTCGATCCAACTTCGAGACTCCTCGGCGACCACCCATCAGGTGGACTCTCGACCATCTGACGCGATCGCGCTCGCGTTACGCGCCAAGGCCGACGTCCTGGTCGACCCGTCGGTCCTCGAACGTGCGGTCATAGGTGAGGCTTCGACCGAGGAAACGCTTCGCTCGATTCTCGAAAAGATGAGACCCGAGGACATGGGCGAGTACGAGATGTGACCCCCGTCTCATCGTATTGATTGACACCTCCTTCTTCCCCCCCCTATAGTTGCTCTTCCGCCATGACATGAAGTCAGGCAATCGAGGGCCGGAGACGCCATGAAAATCGCTATCACCAATCAAAAGGGCGGTGTTGGGAAAACCACCACCGCTATCAATCTCGCTGCGGGCCTCGCACAGAAAGGCCTGCGAACCCTCCTTATCGACCTCGATCCACAGGCCAACTCGACCATGTCCAATGTTGAACTCGATGCCATCAACGGCAACATGTACGATGTCCTCTCCGGGGACACCCCCCTCAAGGAAGTTGTCATCCAGGGTGCCTATGACAACCTCTGGATCGCACCTTCTCGAATTGCGATGGCCAAACTCGATGTCCGACTGGTCGGCGAGCTTGACGCCCCCTACCGCCTCAAAGACTCCATCAACACCGTGAGACGTCGATTCGATGCGGTGATCATCGATACTCCTCCAACTCTCGGGCTGCTGACCGTCAACGCGCTGGTTGCAGCCACGCACGTTCTGATACCGATTCAGGCCTCATATTTTGCGCTCGAGGGCACGGACGATCTTCTGGAGACCATCGACAAAATCAAGGCCCGTCCAAACACTCAGTTACGGATGCTCGGAGTCCTGATCACCATGTTCGATAGGCGAACAATTCTCGCCAAACAGGTGCGGCAAGAAATTCTCGACGTTTTCGGCGATCACGTTTTCGATACCTTCATCACCAAGAGTGTTCGTCTCGAGGAATCGCCGGCTCACCGATCCAGCATCTTCGCTCACGCTCCATCCTCAAGCGGAGCATACGAGTATTACAGATTGTGCGAGGAGGTCTTGCAGCGTGTCGGCTCAAAGTAAAACCAAGACGGGTCTTCCACCCAATCGACGTATGCGTCATGATCGCCATTTCGTCGACGAGCTCGCGCAGAGAATGGGGGAGGGGATTGGCCGCATGGTGCGCATTACGGCCATCACGGCGAATCAGGACCAGCCGCGATCAAGCCTCGGTGACCTCGACGATCTCCAATCTTCCATCAATGCCCACGGCGTTCTCGAGCCACTTCTTGTCCGGCCCCTCGACGACGGCCGCTATGAGCTGGTCTCCGGAGAACGCCGATTCCATGCCTCTATGGCGGTTGGTCTTGCCGAAGTTCCCTGCATCGAGCTGCGAGTCACCGATCAACAAGCCCTCGAGATCGCCCTCATCGAGAACCTCCAACGCAAGGATCTCACGGCTTTCGAAGAAGCTGACGGCTACAAAACACTGATTGCCAAATATGACTACACCCACGAACAGGTCGCACAGGCCGTTGGGCGTTCACGGGTCACGATTACGGAAACCCTACGTCTCCTTCAGATCCCAGATTCCATTCGAGACCTATGTCGGCATGCCGACATCACTGCTAAGGGAATTCTCCTCGAAATTGCCAAAGCCTCCGATCTCAACACCATGGCACAGCTCATCAAGGAGATCGTCGAAAACCGCCTCGACCGAACCGCCATCCGGCAACGGCGGGCCCAACTGGACAATCCTGCCACGGAAAGCGAAGCCGAGGCGTCGGCTCAGGTTCGGAAACCTTTCATGATGAGGTTTCGGAATCCCGACAGGACATTTTCTCTGTCCCTGTCATTTCGAACGGAGAACGAACCAAAACCCCGACAGGTCATCGAAGCCCTTCGCGAAGTAATCCATGATATCGAGGCCTCGCTTTCGGATTCAGAAAACCCGAACTCATAAAGAGACAGGCGGGGGAGAGTTTCAATAAGGAGCGCGGGTAGAAAATGCCTTTCTGGAATTCCAGGTTTACATAATATAACTTATCGGACATTGCTTATGCCGGCGAAAACTGTGGAAAACCAACCTCCTGTGGAAAACCTGTGGACGAGCTTTCGGTAGCCGAAATCACATATCGATAAATTCAGACGGTTCAAAGGTGGCCGTAAAAGGTGTAGAATTTCCCAGATGGATCTTTTCAAATTTCGATTCAGGAACCGACGCTCGTGAGGATATTCGGTGTCATCGATCGACTGATGATTCGGGAGATCCTCCCACCAACGGTGTTGGGATTCATCACATATACGTTCATGGTCGTGATGCGCGGGATTTTTAATCTCATTGAACAGATTCTTGTTCGCGGAGTGGCGGTTAAGGACGCGCTTCAGGTCCTCTTGATTACGCTCCCCCACATTGTCGTTCTCACGATTCCAATGAGTTTTCTCTTTGGTGTTCTGTTGGCTGTGGGCCGGATGAATGCCGAAAATGAAATCGTCGCGATGCAGGCCGGCGGCATACCGGCCAGACGTCTTCTCCGGCCCATCGTGACGCTCGGGGTTCTGCTGACCTTACTCAATGGCTACCTATATCTCGTTGTCATTCCCGGTTCAGGACGCGAACTTCGAGAACTGAAGGTTCGGCTTTTCGCTGAGGCCAAGAATCTCGGACGGATCGAACCGGGGGTCTTTCATGAACAGCTCCCAAACGTTCTCTTTTACCTTCGCGACGCGGACATGGACACCGGCGAGTGGTCCGATGTCCTGTTCTTTGACAGCAGCGATCCCTCGGAAGAAAGGCTGACCCTCGCCAAACGCGGACGTATGGTGACGGCTGGGGTTAACACCAAAACAACGACTGGTGAAATGCCCGAAGTGGAACAGTGGATTCGCCTCGAGGAGGTCGTGACACACCAATTTTCGCGAAACGACCCCGAGACCTACCGAATCAACCGGACCCGATCGCAACTTTTTAGACCGGATATGGGAGGCGGCGGCACGGTTCGATTCCGTCTGGGAATGAGCGAACGACCAACGTCTGAAATCGTCAGTTTCCTCCGTGGCGGATCCCTGAGTTCGTTTGAAGACTCGGAATCTACCCTCAGTGAGGGTGATATCGACGTCGAGCGACGCCATGCCGCAGTGGAGCTCAATAAGCGGCTCGCGATCCCATTTGCCTGCGTGGTTTTCGCTTTTCTGGCCCTTCCCCTTGGCGTCGGTTCGCGTTCGGGCGGCAGGGGGCGTGGTTTCGTCGTTTCGGTAGCGGTTGTTCTGGTTTACTACCTGGTTGCCAACCAGGGGGAATTGATGGCTATGGAGGGCCGGGTCCCGCCGTGGATTGGTATCTGGCTGCCAAATATCGTACTGATGGCGGTCGCGCTCTTTCTCCTGACAAGGATGGGACGGTGGCTTGGGGATCGTGAAAAGGCCGAGAACCCCGTGTCACGTGTCGTCAAAACGATCCGGGAGTGGAGAGCGAGACGGCAGCAGCGTGGAGATGCGTCACATACCGGCAGGATCCCCATCCAGGTTCAGCGTCGACGATATGCCAGCCGCTTTCCCGCCCTCTTCGATCGATACATCACCAAGCGTCTCTTGCCGCCACTTTTCCTAGTCGTATTTAGCACTGCATCGCTTTACGTCGTGGGCGATCTCAGCAGCAATATTGAGGACATGGCGAGGAATGACGTACCTGCTGGAGTGATCCTGGCGTATTACGCCAACCTCGTGCCACAGGTATTTCTCGATGTCACTCCGTTTGCTCTGATGATCTCAGTTCTGATCCTGTTGACTCTGCTCGAACGGCAACAGGAGATGACGGCGCTCAAGGCTGCGGGCATCTCACTTTTCAGGCTGACGATACCGATCCTCCTCGTTGCCGCGGCATCTGCGGGCAGTTTATGGGTTCTCGGAGAGGTGGTCGTGCCAAACGCCAACCGCGAAGCGCAGAGGCTCCTCGACCGGATCAAGGGAAGGGAGACGACCCGAACATACCGCGCCAGCGACCGCCAGTGGCTGCTCTCGCGGGATAATGAATCGCTCTACAACTTCCTGCGCTACGACGATCCCTCAAACACATTGATTCGATTCACAATGTTCCGCGTTGACGAAAACATGGATCTGAATTTCTATTTATTCAGCCGGAGGGTTCGGTACTTCGACGGCGTATGGGTGGCCGACTCCGGTTGGTTCCGTCAGATATTCCCTGACGGTACCGACGAGTTCAGGCGCATTTCCGCACCGATGAGGCTCGAAATACCCGAGGGCCCTGGCTATTTTGGCCAGGAGTATCGGCGCCCATCTGAGATGTCGGTTGGAGAACTCGCCTCCTACATTCGAGAACTTGTTGATTCCGGCTACAGACCCAACAAGCTCATCGTTCGCTGGCATCAGAAGTTCGCCTATCCCCTCTCAGCCTTCGTTATGGTCCTTTTAGCATTGCCGTTTGGACTCAATCGAGGTGGCCGCAGGGTTACGACGATGCAGGGAGTCGCTGTCGCCCTCATCCTCGGCATCGTCTATTTCATGTCAACCGCGCTTTTCGGGAGGCTTGGCGAAGTTGATGTCTTGCCTCCAATCATGGGCGCCTGGGCACCCGTAGGCCTCGCGATTCTCTTTGCAGTCAATCGCCTGACAACCCTCAGAACCTGATCAGCGAAAAATGTCGGCATGCCGACATCTCGTTTTGAGCCCCCCATTTTCGCGTTGCTTCTCCCAATCGATCGATTCACGCGACGAAAAAGTCGTCGTCAATTACTGGGGCGCAGCCCTACCAACCAACCGATGAAACGCCCGTCGTAAGGGATGGAGGTCGTTTCCCCGCTGCGCAGCGTGGTTTCGGTTCGTCAGCAGCGCATAGCCACTTTCTGTTTCCGGGTCGCACCACACCGAGACTCCGGTGAATCCCGTGTGACCGAAGGCTCGCACCGACAGTGCCCTTCCCGCTGAACTACCAAGGGTCGACGCCATCTGCCACCCCCAACCCCTCCCCTGTTCAAGGCCCTCAGTTCGGAGAGTTGTCGCCTCGGCCGCTTCTGCGGACGAAAGCAGCAATCCGCCACCTGGAAGGTACTCGGAGGCTAAAGCCACTACGCCACGGGCGGTGCCGAAGAGTCCGGCATTGCCCGCAACACCTCCAAGAAAGCGTGCGTTCCCGTCATCGGGAAGGCCGTAACCGGTCGGAGGTAGCCGTTGCTGATCGAAACCGAGATCTCTGATCAATTTCGTTTCAATCGCAGATTGAGCACTCCCACCTGCAAGAGAATGAGTCGCTGGATCAGCTTTGAAGCCCAGATCACCCTCAAGCCCTACGACCCTTAAAACCTCACGCTGAAAAAGAGATTCCAGATCGTCATCGGCGATCCGCTCCAACATCAAACCGAGAATGACGAACCCGATGCAGGAATAGACCACTTTCTCGCCCGGTCTTCCCTCCAGTCGAATTTCACCGAGTATCGACGCCAGAAAATGGAGACGATTTTCCGCCAAGCAGTATAGTGGCAGCCACGCGGGCAGCCCGGCGGTGTGGGTCAGGAGATGTCTCACTTCAAGGTCCCCAACGTCGGTGCCAGAGATCTCGTCTAACACCTCTCCAACCTGCGTTGTCGGAACCGCCACGCCACTGCGAAATGCGAGCAGGGTAAGCGTCGTCGTCACCAGCGGTTTGGTCAGCGACGCAAGATCGAACCAGGTTTCTCCTGAAACCTCGGCCCGTTCAGGAAACAGAGTTGCAAAACCCAGGCCCTCGACGCGAATCTCTTCACCACCCCTCCGCCAAGCGGCCACACCAGCGGGTGCTGAACCTGCAAGGATCGCGCGTTGAAGAAGCTTACGGAGATTCTGGTCGCACTCAATCACTGTCTTTTTGGCTCGACGGTTTCAGGGGTGTCGGTCGGTGATCAGCGTCAATGTTGACGTAGGTGATTTCAGCTTCGGTCACCTGGACCTCTTCCGCGCGGTCCCATCTGCGGGCGGCAGTGACCGCAACCCGGACCTTAATGGACGTTTTCCCGACGCAAACGAGTTCCGTGAAAAACGAGACGAGGTCGCCGACAAAGACTGGTTGGAGAAAGACCACCTCCTTCATGGCAACAGTCACCACTTGTTCCGCTCCCTGATAGCGTGCCTCCTCCGCACCGGCCTGATCGATGTAGGAAAGGATGACCCCTCCAAAAATGGTGCCCGCCGGATTGGTATCGCGTGGCATCATAAGCACCCGGGTCTTCGGCTGGGTTCGACTGTCGTTCATGATCGGGCCTCCCTTCGATCCGATTCGAGTATATCTTCCGTTCCCACGCGTCGCCCTTTGACCCCGCATCGCGTACGCCTCATAATTCTCGGATGTCGCGTTTTTCCTCATGGCTCCCCGAATTGGCCCGAAACAAACCCGGCAAGGAACTCATTCTCTCCTATCAGGTGCCGGCCGGTGAATCGCCAGTAGACGTTGAACAGCGGGTTGGGGAAGCATTGCGAATATCCGAGCTCACCGCCACTGGGGACAACACTTCGAATTGGGGGACGATCCTCCCGTGGCGGACCCGGGTCTTCGGGGTCATACCCCGCGATGTTGATGAAAACGTTACATTCCATCTCGAACAGCATCCCGATCTCTGGGAGTTCAGGGTGAATTGTCATCCTCTCGAGACCCATGGTGCGCACGCCGCCGGGTTTGCCGGCGTGTTGTTCGTGGCGGCTTCGGTCTGGATAGCAAGCGGAATCGCCACCGGAATCGTGGCCGCTCTGGCCACAATCCTTGCCGGAACCCTGGTTGTCGAGGTCACTCGACAGTGGGCATTTGACGCTCTCGAAAGACGGTTGCGGTCTCTGGCCGAAGAAGTGGGAAGCGCTCTGTGGCCGGGGCGACCAGCGCAGATAGTCACCCTCGAGTGATATGCGGGCTAGTCAGCAGAAATAGTCTCGTCCTTGACAAGTTCCTCCGGGTCCGGAAGATCCTCGGGGCGCTCGAGACCGAAGTGGATAAGGAACTCCTTCGAGGTCCGATAGAGGAACGGTTTTCCGACCACCTTCTTGCGCCCGGCCATTCTCAGAAGCTTGCGCTCGAGCAATGTCCTGACCACACTCGCCGA
>Ga0209013_10002333_pt1 | contig 17232 bp, 13 predicted proteins | sample Cruoilmetagenom2_FD_187291 | JGI IMG/M metagenome (GOLD analysis project Ga0209013, IMG submission 187291) | Oil polluted marine microbial communities from Coal Oil Point, Santa Barbara, California, USA - Sample 2 (SPAdes) (version 2) | ecosystem: Environmental > Aquatic > Marine > Oil seeps ...
GAAACAGTGGTACTCAATAATAATACCGCTGCAATAACCGTCAATTCTTTCTCAGTTGAAGTAGGTCAGCAAGATGCTTATTTTGATAATATCATATATACTGTGATAGAACCTAAGATAATACAATTTATTACTCCCAAAATTAATCATATTCAAACTGATACAAGTATTACAGCGCTAGTGCAGGCAGATAATTTGACAGTGGACTGGGGTATAAAAGTTGTATTGGATGAAGGAGATGTTAGTGAAGAGATCCTTTTCTCTGCAATACAACCTTATGAAGTTACCTTTGTCAATGTTGAACTTGGTGAACATAGAATTGACTGCTATATTACAGATGAATCACAAAATGTACAACCGGGAGATGAAAATCATGATAGTGTGGATAATGTTGCCATAGGTGATATGTTAATAGCAGTTGGAGATAGTATTACTTTTGGCTATGGTGATGACTTAACAGGGGATAATATTTCTGCTGATGGACGCAATACAGGAGGTGGATTTGAGCCAATATTAAATGATTATCTGACAGGAGATAAGGGGTATCCACATAGTATTATCAATGAAGGAATTGAAGGTGAAACCACACAAGAAGGTCTGATAAGATTGCCATCTATATTGGCAAAATATCCTGAGGCAAGTACATTTTTAATCTTGTATGGTACAAACAATACAAGTCCAATTGCATCACAACCTTTAGAAAGCGGTAAAGGATTAAATATTGGAGATACAGGCTATGATGGTACGTATAAAGATTATATGCAGCAGATGATCGATCTAATCAATAGTGCTGCTAAAAAGGTTGTCATTGCAAAGATACCTGCCGTACTCGGTACTTCATCGAGTTCAGGTGATTATGTATTACCAATTACAGGGGATGAATATAGAAACGTAAAAACGAGAGATTTTAATGAAGCCATTGAAGAATTGGTTGCTGATACGTCTAATAATATAGTTGTTGTGCCGCCTGATCTTTATACATATTTTATAAATAGTTATGAAGATGAGTATTTTGATAATCTTCATCCAAATGGCTTGGGGTATCGTTCTGTGGCAGATTTGTGGAGAAATGCTTTAATTGAGTAAGAGTGTAGACAATGACTTTTTTATAATAAATGTTATATAATTGTTAACACAAACTGAGGATTCTATATTAATGGTACATAGTATTTTTACAGAGGATCAATTTAAAAAAAATGATTTCATCATCATTTTTTTATTCTTCACCTCAATTATTTTATTTTTAAGTCTGACAGGATATACTTTTTTGGGTGTGCAGGATGAAGTACAGTTGCAAAGTACTCTGGCAGCCGGCGATCCAAGAAACTATATGATGAGCTACCCTCTCAGTATACTCGTATCGTTCCTATACACTAAGTTACCTGCTATACCGTGGTACAGTATTTTGATGTTACTTTATATTTCTCTTATAAGTTTACTCATGGCGATCTATATTGCAAGATCTAATAATGATAAATTTTTAAAGTATATTTTATTGTCACTATTTACTTTAATTTTAATACTTATATTGTTTGATGTTACAGTCACTCTTATTAGTGTAATGCTTATAGTTTTCGCAGTGCCTTTGATTAGAAATCATCAAATCTATTTTTGGATCTTACTTTTTTTAGCAAGTTTGTTGAGAGTGGAAATGATATTAAATATATCACCATTGATATTACTCGTTTATTTGACTTTAGTTAGGAAAACATCTTTCAATGCAAAAAGTACTTTGCTAATGTTATTTCTTCTTGCTGCAATGTCATTGAATTATATCTCTTCTTCATTTGATAAAGAATATAAAGAGTGGCTTACTTTTCAGAAAGCAAGAATATATTTTAATGATAAGAAAGGGACGAATAAAAAGAATATTTTGACAAATGATGAATTCCAATTGGCACATTCTTGGTGGATCTGTGATCCTGATATATACCCGGTAGATAAGATCATGAAGGCTGCCGGATCAAATGTCGATGTGATACGGGATGTAGTATTGACCAAATATGGTATTAAACGAGCTTTAAATAAGGTCTATCAAAACAAGATATTACTCGTACTTATTTTATTGACACTTTATATCCTCTATTTGGAAAAAAATAATCTACGCAGAGGTTATTATATTCTTTTTACGATAGGATTTTTCTCTCTTATTCTTGTTAAGGACCAGCAGAGGACAACATTACCTGTAGTCATGTTATGGAGCATGATCCTTGTCCTGACATTGTTAAAGAATCATAAAGATACAGTATTGAAGATTTTTTTATTTTTTGTCATAGTACATACAGTCATGGAAACCCCATGGGAAAAAGTTACAAACTATAAACAAAATGAACAACTTGTAAGTGAGTTTAAAAATCTAGTTAAGAGGAATGGTAATATGAAACTAGAACCACCTTCAGGCTTTACAGCATCATGGAAACTTACACAGACTGTTTTGGAACAGAATCATTTATTATATGAAAAAGATGACGTAGATTTCAACCACCATTTAGTGCTTGCACAATGGTTTACAATGCATCCGATATTTTTTGAACAACATGATATCACGTTTAAAAATACAAAGCGAAAGTTTAATACCTACTATGAATATTTACTTGATGTTAACACAGGTATTATTGGTTCAAAAGATAGAATCACTATAAATCCATTCCTTGCTGAAAATTTATTGAGAATGTATGATGAAAAATTTGCAGTTGAACTCGCTTGTCATCATAAGATAAAAATTGTAGATGAGTCGGAACACTTTATTGTTAAACAAATTGTTAAAGAATGTATATAAAATATACTTGAACGTGTTAGTGATACCAATTTTCGTTAAATGATATGATTAATCTTCCATCATATTCTCCCAGAATAGTATAAAAAGTATTTTGATTTGTTAAAAGTATATTATTCTTTTTATAAACTTTGGAGACCTCTTGACATAGCAAATTCATGTCTGTAGTTTTATCAAAATGATCAATTTTTCCTCTGCTTTCATTAGTCCCATCGCACATAATTATAGATTTAAAACCTGCTTCACGAGCACCTGGTACCCATCGTGTAAAATGATCAAAGTCCTCTAAATAGGAATCTTTATGTACATTATATTGTTTGGAAATAAGTGCATTCCTATTTGCAATATCTGAATGGGTTGCAAGCAACACAACACCATTATATAACCCTGGAGATTTTGGAGACTCTTTGAGTAATTTTTCAAAATGAATGTTACTTGTAAGGCTATACCAGTGAAGATTGTTGTGGTTTTTTTCATATAAAGTAAAGGTGAAAAAAACAACTATTGGAGTTAAAAAAAATATTTGCCATCGTTTTATTAATGGAATAAAAAATACTATAGCTAGTATTCCAACCCATGTAGCAATAATAGTTCTAGGAGCGATATTAATTCCTACAGGAATCATAACAATATAATGTATGATAATAATTAAAAAAAATAAAATCAAAGGTAAAAAAAGTAAATCTTTTTTTCTATCTTTGTAAGCTATAAGTAATGCAGGGAATATTAAAAAAATAATCCAGCAATTTGAGAATATAGATTTTATATCCCTTTCAAGAAAATTAAGTGAACTTAGTATATTGTGAGTTAGATCGTATACAGAATGGATATAATGAGGATTTCTCCATGATTTTATTTGTATAAAATGACCCGTATTTATATAGACTATTAACTGTGTAACTACATATCCAATAATAAATCCAAATGCCCATGCCGGTATTATTTTAAAAAAAAGCAGTCTAAAATTTTTCTTTGAATTATTTGAGGTTAAGAGACTTAGGTGCAAAAGAGGGAGAAGATAATAGAAGTTGCTCATCGTAGCAAAAAATAAAATTCCAAATAAAATATAAAATATAAATATTGGCAAACGTTGAACGAAAAAAATTGAAAGAAAAAGTACAAGAAATGCAGGTACAGAAGCTGCTGGCCACATGATTTGTGAGTATAAGGAAGGTATCTGAAATAATAATAGTGATATTAGGATGGCATAATAAAAATTTTTAGACCATCTGTAAGAACTGATGAATATAAAGTAAAAAAAGGATAATAGCATAAATGTAGATAACAGTTTCCCCGAAATCAACGTTGTAATAGGATAAAATATATGATTTATCCAACGACCTGATGCCTCAAATTTATATACAGACTCAATTTCTGGAATGTTGTAAAAAGAATCCCCTCTATATATATGAATTTGAAATACTTCATACAAAATAGAAACAGAAAAGAAAACACTTAATGACAATGCTATTAAAAAAATGTAATTTAAAATTGGATATTTAGTATTAAAATTAAGAAACTTCATTATTTTCCTTTGAAACGTTTATGTTCTGATAATAAATCACCTACTAACATATAAGTAATTCTAGACATGATTCGGGAAGCATATATTCTTTTCTATAACTCACTTGTAAATTTTAATAAAACAAAAAGTTCATAAATAATCTATTTTATATATTAGATTATACCAATACTTTAAAAAAATGTGACTTTTATTAATCTGGAATAGAAACTTTTTTCACAGTTTTAAAGCTAATATTATTTAATCCTTTTGTGAAGTATTGCTCTACTTGATGAATATTTAGAGATGCCCTTAAGTATAATATTACTATGATATAGCAATATTATTAGTAATTTAGTAATTTAGTAATTTAGTAATGGAGAATAATAATGGAAAGAGATAGTTCTCGGCGTAAATTTTTATCGTTAGCAGGCAAGATAGCATTGGTCTTTACTGCCTCAGTCACTTTATTTTCATCAAAAAAAATCAAGAATGAAGAAGAGTATATATTCATAAATGGATGGTTATTGAGGAAAAAGGATTTAAATGATATATGATTTAAATAAAATCCATAATGATCCTTTTAAAGACAAGCAATTTGATATTTGTATAATTGGAGGAGGTATTGCAGGTATTACCTTGTCAATGTATCTAAAAAAGAGCTTAAACATTCTTCTGCTTGAAGCCGGAGGTGAAGATTTTTCTATAGAATCTCAAGAAGTATATAAAGGTAAAAATATTGGACATGAGTATTTTGAACTGGATGCAACTAGAGCACGTTGGTTGGGAGGAAGTTCAAATTTATGGGGAGGATGGTTTGCACCATTGAGTAGTATAGATTTTAGAAAAAGAGACTATGTCAAATATAGTGGATGGCCTATTAATAAAACAGATCTTGATCCTTATGACAAAGAAGCAAGATCAATAGTTGATCTTCCTGATAAAAATCAATCAATAAACTACCAGGGTTGGACAGATATTATAGAAGAATCAGATAAAAACTTGAATGGTTTTAAGTTCAAATGGAGTTCCCCTCCTACTAATTTTAGGGATAAATATAAATCAAAATTAGTAAATCGGTCAAATATTACATGTTATATCAATGCTAATTTGACAGATATAACACTTTCAGATAATTTATCAAGTATTAAAAAAATAGAAATCAAAAATTATAAAGGTGCACTATTTAATACAAATGCTAAAATTTATATTTTGGCAACTGGTGGAATTGAAAATGCACGTTTGCTTTTGAATTTTAATAAACAATGTAAAAATGGTATTGGTAACGATAATGATCTGGTGGGTCGTTTTTTTTCAGATCATCCACATTTTATGATCGGGAGTTATATTACAGATGATCATATTAGTAAAATATTTTCATCAAAAAAGGTGGAGAAAAGATATGATTATAGAATAACTTTTTTGACACCATCCGAAAAATTTCAAAAAAATGATAAAGTACTTAATTTTGGGTTGAGAGTTGAACCGAGTTTAAAGGCCTATTCCCATACACAATCGTTTAGAGACAAATTAAAAGATGTAGTATGTTCGAATGATTTATCAGAAAGTATAGTAAAAAAATTTAGAGGGACATTAGATTGTTGGACTGATGGTGATATTAGAATATCGGCTGAACAGGCACCAAATCCAAAAAGTAGGGTTACGATTGGATCAGAAGTTGATAAATTGGGGTTAAAAAGGACAATACTTAATTGGCAATTTCAGAAAATTGATAAAACAACATTTAAAAAAGCATCAATGGATTTTGCAAAACTATTTGCAAAGCAGAATTTGGGACGAGTAAAGATTGATGATTGGGTTCTTACAGAAAATGCAGAACTTCCTGGGTTTCCGCAAGAAGTCGGTGGTAATCACCATATGGGTACGACACGTATGAGTGCATTACCATCAGAGGGAGTGGTTGACAAAAATCAAAAAGTTTTTGGTATGGATAACCTGTATATAGCTGGATCAAGTGTATTCCCAACAACAGGACACGTTAATCCGACATTCACTATCATTCAAATGACTTTGAGATTGGCTGATCACATTAATGCAAGAGATATTAGAGTTTAAGTGGCATCTTTATGTATAAATCCTTGTTACAATAAAAATTCATTAGGAACTTGTCTGTAAATATATTAATTTAGGATTTATAACTTTAAGTCGTATTGCTTGGAAGGTAATGTATAATTTCTCACATAAGCTAAATCTATTTTTTATTGTATTTTTGTGGATATTTGCAAGTAGTTATAGATAGTACATTAATAAAGGGATTTTATGAAAAAAGTTGCCATTTCTTTACTATTTGGTGTTGTTTTTTTGGTTCTATTTATTGGATTAAATCATGTGACAATTGGTAAGTGTAGCATTTCTTCGGAAAAATTGAATAACGGGCAAACTATCTTGCCGATTAGTGACTCTTCTCTTAAAAAATACATATCAAGTTATAGTTATGAAATTAATTCACATATTGGACAGTCTACTAAAATTGGTATCGGTGTTAATGGAGATCTACTATCTATCAAAATAAATGGTAATAAAATTGATGTAGAAGCAGTAAAAAAACAATATGAAAACATGCGTGTTCGAGAATGGCAGAATAATTGGCAACGAGGCTATTCTTTTATTCTTCCTTTAGCAAGGGGAAAAAATATTTTGCATATCACTGCTAGCAGTGATATGCCTGATGAATATATTAAATTAGGTCAAGGGTTGAATTATATTGAATATATTATTTTGTTTGTTTTTTCAATCGTACCTATTATTTTTGCCTTATACAGCTTATTGTTTGAGCGCTTTATACAAGGATTGAAATATTTTTACTATTCAGATTCATTATGGGATAAACTACCAATAATCATCATTTTTTCAGGAGTAATGTTACGATTATTATTTCTATTATATATACCCCAAAACATGTATCAGCATGACTTTAATGGTCATGTAGAGTCAATTCAATATTATGCTGAACATCCATTTAATCTGGCCCAGCCAGATAAAGGTCTTGAATCACCTCAGCAGCCACTTTATTATTGGATAAGTAGTGCTGTTTACACAATTGCAACTGTGATGGGGAAAAGTGAATATTTTGCAATACAACTAATAAGAGCTATGTCAGTTGCTTTTTCAATTATCTGGTTAATTATTGGATTAAAACTAATAAAAGTGTATACTAAGAATAGACTTTTAATTAATATATTTGTAGCATTCTTATCTTTTACACCATCATTTATTTTTATGAGTACTATTGTCGGTAATGATTCTTTAAATACTTTACTTGGGATATTATCGTTATATGCTGTTTCAATTTATTTTATGGGAAAAAAACCCCATTTTTTTTACCTAGCCTTTATTTTAATTTTACTGGCCATGCTGACAAAGATATCTTCTGCCCTCTATGCAATTTATTTTGTAATCATTTTACTTGTTTTGTATTTTCAAAATGAAACAAACAAAACAAACTATCAAAAAGCTATTTTAGTATTTAGTATTGCTGTGCTGTTCATTTTTGGATTATCTCTGGTAAAGTCTTATGTACCTGCTACAGGAGAATTTCTATTTATCAATAGTACTCTTTTTGATGGACAGATTATTCCTGCTCTTAATTTAAACTACTTTATGTCCTTTCATTTTATGGACCTTATATCTGCGGCACAGTCGTATGTGTTTGGTGTAGATGATATTAGGTTTTCTTTGCCGACGTATCTTTACGGAACGATGTTTATCGGTGAATATGATTATACTAAATACTTTAAAGCTGGATCACTTTTTCAGCTTTCTTCTCAGCTCATTTATCTTTTTGGACTGATCTATGTTGTTGGAATGGTTGCATATATCTACTTTTACAAAACACTTTCTACTTTACATAAACTTTTGATAATACCAGCTATCATAAATCTTGTCTTGATTTTTAAGTTTTTGTTGGAATTTTGGGATGTGAGTAATTCTGATTTTCGGTTCTTTTCACCAACATTTGCAATACTTGGTCTTATTTTTGTCATAGGGATTGGTGAAATGCTCAAACACTATCCATCATTAAAGAGGATGATTGCTACCTTTGCTCTTCTACTGGTTACAGTAGAAGTATACTGGATAACGAAACTTATGTTGATGGTATCATAATAAATAAAAGAAAGACATTGTATAAATGTCGATAAATCGTTCCCAATAAAGTTTGTTTTATATTTAAAATACTGTCAAGAAAAATAAAGATATACTTAGCAATATTACTTTTAGAGACTTTAAATATAAAGTGATAGCAATAGAATATTAAATAAGGTTTAGCTAATGAAAAAAATATCAATTGTTATATCTGTATATAATGAAGAAAGTAATATAGAAAAACTAATTGAAGAAATATGGCAGAATGTACCAAGTAGGTTTGAGTATGAATTGATATTTGTAAATGATGGTAGTTCAGATCAAACTGAAGAATTAATTACGCTGTTTTGCCAAAATGATAATAGGATAAAATTAATAAACTTTACCAGGAATTATGGTCATGAAATAGCTATGAGTGCCGGTATGGATATTTCATCTGGAGATGCTGTAATCTTTATGGATGGAGATTTACAACATCCCCCTTCGTTATTACCAGAATTAATTCAGAATTGGGAAAATGGTAACAAAATAGTTTTAACAAAGAGAACAGGAAATGAAGAAAAAACATTTTTTTACAAAATTTTAGCATCAATTTATTATAATATTTTAAATTATTTATCTGATTTTGAAATGCGAACGAATAGCCCAGATTTTAGATTAATCGATAGGTATTATATAGAAATATTAAAGACATTTAAAGAAAATTCAAGATTGTTTAGAGGACTTTTGTACATTATAAATGCAAAAGATGATACTGCAATTATAGAGTTTATTGCACCTGAAAGATTTAGTGGAGAAACAAAATATAATTTTCAAAATTTAGTGAATTTGGCAATTGACAGCATCTTGGCATTTTCTATCAAACCATTGAGGATTGCTTTGATTTTTTCTATTACTCTATTTATTTTATCAATGTTTTTTGGACTGTACTTTCTTTTAGAATGGTTTTTTATCGGAAATGAGGCACCCGGCTTCATGACTTTATTATTGTCAACTACCATATTAGGTTCAGCAAATTTATTTGTTCTGAGTGTAATTGGTGAGTATATTGGAAGAATCCATATAGAGAGTAAGCATAGACCTTTATATACCTTAAAAAATATAGTAAATTTTGACAAATAAGACTCATTGAAAAAATAGATTAGATACTTTCATATGGGTTGTAGTGTGAGTGCACTATAAATCAAATAACTTTTTCGATGATGAACCGTGGTCTCTGTTTTGTCTCCATATATATTTTACCGATGTACTCACCAACAATTCCGATAGATAGAATTTGAATTCCACCGATGAAATAGATAGGTAAAACAGTTGAAGCCCATCCAGGTATCGCTGTATCAGTAAATAGTTTTACACCAAGTATCCAGACACTCATAATGACTGAAGCAAAAAAGAGAATAAATCCCATTGTAGTAATCATACGAAGTGGCATGACCGAAAAAGAGGTTATACCGTCCCAGGCAAAAGAAAGCATCTTCTTAAGCGGATATTTCGATTCTCCTGCAAAACGTTCTGCCCGGTCATAATAGACGCTGGTTGATTTAAAACCGATCAGTGGTACCATTGCACGAAGGAAAAGGTTGACCTCTTTGTAGTCTTTAAGATGCTCAATGACTTTTCGGCTTAATAAACGATAATCAGCATGATTAAAGATGATGTCGACACCCATCATGGACATGACTTTGTAAAAACCCTCGGCTGTTCCACGTTTAAACACACTATCTGTCTTACGCTCCTTACGTACACCGTAGACGATCTCATTACCATCTTGATATTCATTAACCATCTGTTCAATGACTTCAACATCATCTTGCAGGTCAGCATCAATGCTGACCAATGCATCACCGTTGGCGGTAAAAAGCCCGGTTAGAACTGCATTTTGATGTCCTTGGTTGCGTGATAGTTTTATTCCTTTAATATTTTTATGCTTGGAGACGAGATCTTCTATAATTGCCCAAGTGGTATCTTTACTTCCGTCATCTATAAAATAAATTGCACTATTGTTGCTGATTTTAGTTGATTCTACTAATCTATTTAGAAGAGACAAAAGCCTAATTGAGGTTTCTTCCAGAACCTCTTCTTCATTATAGCATGGTACAATTATTGAAAGTTGCATATATCTTCCTTTTTTTAGCTGTTGAGTCATATGATATTTAATTGATCTTCTATCATGACCATATACTGAAAAGATCACTTTGTCTTACTGGATAATTATGTAAACGGTTTATAATTATATAGCTACAGTCTTAAAATAATAATTTTAATATGGTTAACCTTTAAGAAAGTTGTAAATTAACAAAACTTGGTATAGATTAGGTATAGTAACATAAATATATCTATTAGTGTGATTTACAATTGATAATTGAGTTTTATATTACTCTTAATACTTAATCATATATAATATTTTTAAATTATTGTTTTAAAGAAAAGGCTAAATAGTATTATGATTGTAAATGCAGATGACCTGGGTATGACTCCGGGTTCCAATAAAGCTATTTTTGAGGGATATGATCATGGTATGATTACCCATACTAGTATCATGGCAAATGGTGATTACTTTTCTGAAGCAATGGAAGGGTTACAGAGCAGAAAAGAACTGGGAATCGGTATACACTTAAATCTGACTTATGGTAAAGCTTTGCATTTTGACACAGTGTATAATGATACACAGGGCATATTTAATTTAAGTTATTTAAAATTATTGGCTTTGAGTATTTACAACAAAGAGTTTTTAAAAGCAGTAGAGCTAGAATTTGAACAGCAAGTTTCACGGGTAATAAATAAGGGATTTACTCTTACACACCTTGACAGTCATCGACATATCCATCTTATTCCAAGTATCTATCGTATCGTAATTAAACTAGCTTTAAAATACAATATTCCTAGAGTGCGTTTAGTCAATGAAAACATTATTGATTCTTTTTCACTTTCTGGACGATATAATTTTATACTCAATGGTGGAATCATAAAATATTTTTTACTGAAAACTTTCACCGGCATAAATAGTAGTCATAAAAATTTATATAAAAGTATAAAATTTTATTCTATTTTGTACACAGGTGTAGTGACACGAGATATTTTACAAAAATTAAAAACTTATGATGATAATTATGAAGTTATGGTTCATCCGAGTATTATAGAATTAGATGAAAATGTAGTTTTTTATGATCAAGATGAAAAAAGTTACAGGGTCTCAAAAGATAGAGAAGATGAATTGAAAGCTGTACTTACAGCAGAACATTGATATGAAAACAGTACATAAATTTTTATTACTTGGCGTACTTTCTACACTTATAGATTATATTCTTTATTCCATTGCTATTATGCTTGGTGTTAACTATATTATTGCAATTATTTTAGGCTATAGTACTGGCCTGCTTGCCAATTATATTATAGCAAGAAACTTTATCTTTACCTCCGGACATAAACTCAAAAGTTCAAAACATGAGTTTATAGCAGTAGTTGTTATTGCAGTGTTCGGCGCCCTGTTTACTATGGCAATTGTCAAGATATTAAGTTACTCACTTTTCCATATGGATCCGCTGCTTTCGAGACTTATTGCAATTGTTATTGTATTTTTTTGGAATTATTTTGCAAGAAAATTATTTGTCTATAATTGATTTTTATTATCTGTTACCTATAAAATGTGATTATTTCCTTAACTCATTGATAAGTACCTTGATACTGCCATATCGAATCCGAAGCATTATGAGATACAGTGTAATGCCTAAAGTAACCATTAAGAGCAGTCTCAAAAATTGATTTTCAATATTTTGAAAGAATAGAAGATTAGAAAAATAAACACCCAGTCCCATGAGGGTGGAAATAGTAAAAATAGGTGCTATTTCAGCTAAACCATCTTTAACACTCAGACCGATCTGTCCCCAGGAAATTTTAAATGTTGGGTAGAACATGATAAGGTTAACTATAAGGTAAGACAAAGCAACACCATTTACACCCCAGTTTAATCCCACAATAAAACCAATAACTGTCAAAATAGCATTGACGGTTCCTAACTTAAGTTGTGTGTCTGTATTTCCTTTTGCCATAAAGATCGTACCAACGGTCGTAAAAATAGAGCGCATCATTCCTGAAGGTGCCAAAATAATAAGCAGCATGGCTAACCCTTGCCATTTATCTCCAAATAGGACATCGACAAAGATATTTGCTGTTGCGATCAATCCCGCCATAATAGGAAAAGAAATTAAAGAGATATAAAAAATAACACGCAAATAAACTTTTCTAAATTTTTCATCATCATTTTGTAGTTTGGAGAATGCTGGGAAAAGGACACGCATTAAAATACTTGAAATATTTTGAAGTGGATAGAGCATGATCCTGTAAGCGATACTGTAAACACCCAGTGCTGATATGGAGAGATACTTACCGATTAGAAAGTTGTCAGCATTTTTTGAAAAATAGTTTATAATGGTAAAAACTGATAAATTAGAGGTGTATTTCCATATTTTTTTAATTTCATCCAGTGAAAAATACCATTGAGGTCTCCATGAAGCATGGTACCAGATCAGTCCTGTACCTAAAAGAGATGTGATGATCATTTGAATGAGTAGACTATATATACCCAAGCCATTGTATGCTGCAGTCAATCCGCAAACAAGTCCAATCAATAGAGCAAGACTGTTGATGAGAGAGAGATGTTTAAAATCAATATTTTTTTGAAGCAGTGTTCTTTGAACTATTCCGAAACTGACAATAATGAAATTGAGTGAAACGATCTGCAGCAACACTTTAAGTTGTGGATTTTCAAAGTAGCTGGCGATAGGTGCTGAAAAAAGTATCAGTCCTGTAGCAAGAGTAGCACCAATGAAAAGATTAAAATAAAAAATACTCGATAGAAGCTGATTAGAAGGTTTTTCTACATGGATCAAAGCTGCAGAAGTTCCCATGTCACTGAAAATAGCCAAAAATCCGGTAAAAACCATTAAAATTGAAAAAGCCCCAAAATCATCAGGAGAAAGAAGTTTGGCAAAAATAACAATACTGACCAGTGAAAGGATTTGTTGGAAAACATTGGCAAGGGCTACCCATTTAACCCCGGTAAAAACTTTTTTCTTAAGTGACATTCTAGAAAACCCGTTTAAGTATTTTTTGAATGATAGGATTATTAAGTCGCCAAGGATGTTTTAATAAATTACGCAAAATTATTTTTTTAATTTGGGGTCTGTGTTTGGGAGATTGTGCCAGGGCATAAAAGAAGTTGAATGGTTTGTTTTTCTGTCCGGATGCCAGCTTGATCAGTTTTGAGAGTTTTGTATCCTCTGTTTGAGCGATAAAGTACTTAAAGGCATCATCGAGTTCTCCGAGATAAACATCGATATTTGAATTAGAGAGAGCAGTTGAAGAACCTGCTCTGCTCAAGACCATCTCATCGATCATTTCAAATCTGAAACCATGCATTGCCAGATGGATCATTGTTGTCATATCTGAGGGTGAAGAATTCATAGCAACTTCCAAAAAGCCACCCATTTTTACAAAAGCCTTTCTGCTGTAACATGTACCGGTTGGGGTAAGACCACCGTAGATAAACATCAGTGGAGCATACTCGCCGACAACTATTTCATTGTATGTAAATCCTGCTTTATGTATAGCCTTTTCAGAAAAATCCCTGAACATGCTATGTCCCCAGACGATATATTTTTTTGGATAAAGCCTTTTCTTTAGTTTATTTGCAATGATTTTAATTGCGTGATCTTCCAGTGCATCATCTGCATGACAAAAAAGAACATACTTTCCCAATGCATTTTTAAGACATACATTATGATTTGCTATTAAAGGGACTCGTTCATCCAGTGTAACAACTCTTATTTTTTGATCATCATACTTAGCAAGAATTTCAGGTGTACTGTCTGTACTGGCATCATCTACTATGAGTATTTCATAATCTATGTCAGTTTCTTGCTGAAGACAGGAATTTATAGTCTTTTCTATAGTTTTTTCATTGTTGTATGCAGGTATTGCAATGGTAATTAATATGTCATTCATATTTGAACTCCTGAAAAATAATTTAAATTATATCGTATAGTCAATGTGAAGCATGCCTTATTCACTATCATCGATAAATATACCGATCTCTTTAGCCGTTAGCACACTACCTTTATTGTTGAGATGTTCACGATCCACAAAATAGTCATCACTTAAGTGCATTTTTTTATGTAGATCGATAAACTTTCCACCATTTCTCATGAGGATTGCTTCTGTTCTTTTGCTAAACTTATCCATGACTGCGCTCAAGTCTTTATGCTCATCCAGCATTGGTTGCCGATACGGTTCAACAATGAAATAAAACTGTATTCCTTTGTCTTTTAATAGTTTTGCCGATCTCTCCAGTGCAAGAAAATTTTCTTCACCTTGAAGTAACGGAGGAGGTTTATGGTATCTTCTTTGATTGATATCTTCACCATATATGTGTAAAGGAACACTTCCTGTGCGATCAAATGCAAGACAAAAGTTAGTATTATTCGGAATGTGCTCTTTTTGCCATTCCCAGTGATGTTTGGCAAACTCTACCAAGTGTTTAAATGTATAGATACTATATCTTAGACTAATTGTATTTTTTCCTAAATCAATATAATTTTTTGCAAAATCAATATCACTCTCTTTAAAAAGGGGAGTTTTTGAAAAATCTTCAAACTGAGCAGAGTGGATAAGCCTTTTTGCATTTGGAAAGAGAGAGGTGAGTTTGAGAAGCTGCTCCAGTTGTGTCATTTTTAATCCCAATGCCGAAATGTTTATCACATTCTTGACCTTTTCAGATGACTCTTCCAGAACAATTCCTTGAATGTTATTGAGCCCTATGGATGAACCGATAATTATAGTGTCGAAACGTTCTTTGTCATTCAAGTCTCTGATAAACCGCATCTTAGCATCAAGAGAGACTCTGTGGAAGATGGGAATAGGATAAGATTTTGAATATATATATATATAGATAAATGCTCCCATCACGAGGCCAACTAATATAAGGGAGAGTATTTTGACATAGATTCTATATTTTAGCATGCTTCCTCTTTCTAAAAATTAAAATAGATAAATTCACTTTTTCTATACAATAGTAAAATAGATAGAAAAAATAGGATTGTAGCAGTCATGTAGAATGGAGTAGGTTTAAACTTATCTCGAAGCTGCATAGAGTTTTTAAAGGCTAATACAAGTATAAATCCTGAAAGCAGCCATATCGCAATTTTTGGATCTTTTTTTACTTCTCCCAACCAGGCACCTCCAAATTCTACTCCCCATTGTTTTAAAAATGAAAGTTTGGATTCAAGAGGTGTAGGGAGAGCAAGTGTACCAAAAAACATACCATGTAGTACTTTTAGTGCATCATCGAACTTTTTGGCACGGAAAAAGACCCAGGTGATATTGAGAAAATTAAATGTAATGAACCAGGCTATAAGGGCGTGTAGCTTAAATCCAAGTTTCTGCCAAGACCGGTGTATCATAAGTGCCAGACCATGCAAGGCACCCCAGAGGATAAATGTCCATCCTGCACCGTGCCAGATACCACCCAATAGAAAAGTAGCAAATAAATTAATATACGTTCGTGCTTCCCCTTTTCTGTTTCCTCCAAGAGGAATATAAACATACTCTTTCAAAAATCTTGAGAGTGTCATGTGCCATCTTCGCCAAAAATCCTGGATAGATGTTGCTTTGTAGGGAGAGTTAAAGTTTATTGGTAACTTAATATTGAAAAGCAGGGCTATCCCTATTGCCATATCTGTATAACCGCTGAAGTCAAAGTAGAGTTGAAATGTATAGCTTAATGATGTGATCCATGCCTGGATCATATCGAGTTTCTCTGTGACATCAAACCCTTTGGTTGCCCATACAGCAAAGCTGTCTGCAATGACCACTTTTTTAAAGAGACCCATAGAAAAAATAAAGAGTCCTATTGCAATATTGTGATAATTTTTAATTTTGTTGCGCACATTGGCAAATTGTGGCATCATTTCGGCATGATGTACTATCGGTCCGGCGATCAGTTGTGGAAAGAATGTAACAAAAACAGCATAGTTAATGAAGTCATATTCTTTAGTTTCACTTCTATAGCTGTCAACTAGATAGGCGATCTGCTGGAAAGTATAGAAGCTGATGGCCAAGGGCAGGGCTAGGTGCAAAAGAGAGATATCCGTATCAAAAACAGTATTATAATTTTCTATAAAAAAATCTGAATATTTAAAGTATCCTAGTAATCCAAGATTAGCAATGATCCCGAATGTCAAAAGAGCTTTTTTGGAACAGCATTTCTTCTTTTCCTCATATCTTGAGAGTTGGTTCCCTATGACATAGTTAAACAGTATGGAAATTAGTATGAGAGGCAGATAGGCAATATTCCACCAACTATAGAAAAAAAGAGAAGCGAAGACAAGAAAACCTTTGCTTGCTTCTGTGAGTCGCTTTTTATTAAGATAAAAATAGATGAAAAAGGTTATTGGTAAAAAGAGAAATATGAACTCATAGGAATTAAATAGCAAATAATCTTACCTTTTGGAACATATTATTTAATTTGTTATGGAAATACATACTGAAGTCAGAAAGTTCCACTTTATTGATATGCATGAAATTCATGATGTAAAACTCCCTGCCATTTTTTCTTTAAACTATTTTAGCTTGTAAATAGGTTAGAATTTTATCATCTTGCATATTGTATTGCGATTAAATTTTTTTGATTCTGTAGTTTGATTTTAAATTTTAACTATTGCAAATTTTTAGGTTAGCTGGTATAAAATACTTTACAATATGAATTTTTCACCATAATTCAATAATTAATAAGGAGCACATAAATGTTATCTTTTGACCTTAATTCGATATTAAAAAGAGTACCTCCTCTGATTAT
>Ga0209013_10002334_pt1 | contig 17224 bp, 12 predicted proteins | sample Cruoilmetagenom2_FD_187291 | JGI IMG/M metagenome (GOLD analysis project Ga0209013, IMG submission 187291) | Oil polluted marine microbial communities from Coal Oil Point, Santa Barbara, California, USA - Sample 2 (SPAdes) (version 2) | ecosystem: Environmental > Aquatic > Marine > Oil seeps ...
GGATTATATGTCGCAATTAGCTCTGCAACAGCAAGCTGGTTCTACAAATCCTTAACGAATGATGATTCATATGATGATCTAACGCGGCGGATTAGAGATTACCTTCTTGGTGTGAATCCCTGGGGTATTTGTTTTATTAGCGGGCTTGGGACACAAAATCCAGAGAATATCCATAATAATGTTGCGGTATCTTTGAAGAGATTCGGTTTACTAAAGATTGGCACGATTACCGGGGCCATTCCCGGCGGGCCTTTTAAACGAACAGAATGGGAGGAAAAGTGGAGACATCTTGTTCCAAAAGATGAAGACACGTATGCTGAGTTTCAAACATCGGAGTCTGTGTATTTTGATCATGTTAAAGCCTACCCCACGAATGAACCTTGTATTTATGGATCATCAGAGGCTATTTTATTTTTTAGCTTTTATTTGAAATAATTCTATTGCTAATAAGTTTTGTCAATATCTATGAAGATACTTCACATAATTTTAAGACAGATTTTGATTAGTTGAAGAAAATGAATAATAAAAAACAAATAGCTGTCGTCATTCCTACCTGGCGGCGTATCGAGCAGTTGACTACGCTGCTTGATGCATTGCGCGAACAAATGCGCCCACCGGATGAGGTGATTGTTGCTTGCCGATGGGATGATTATGATTCCATTTCTACGGTGAAAAAGTGGTCGCATTTTTTGTGTAAAATTGCATTCGTTTATGATAAGGGTCACATTCCACCGTTGCTGGCTGCATTAAAGATCTGTGAAAGTGAGGTTTTTTGTTTAATTGATGATGATGCTATTCCTGAACGAAACTGGCTTAAACGACTTGCACAACATTTTAGTGATTCAACAGTTGGGTGTATCGGCGGGCGTATAAATATGTATGAGCCTGTAGGAATAAATGGGGCTATGGTCAAGATAGAGAATTTTGTACCATCACAGCTTTCCTGGTACGGCCGATCATATGCGAATCTACCCACTAATCCCGATCATTCAGAGTTATATGATGCCGATGTCTTTGGCGGGAGTAATTTGGCGTTTAGAACTCGCTTACTTAGATATGGTATAGATATAACCTTAAATAGGGGAACTGCTGCAAAATATGAGTCAGATATAGCGCTTAATATACGTAAAATGGGATATCGTGTATTGGGGGACTCTAAACTTGTTGTTGATCACTATGCCGGTCCACGTGCAATTAATATTGAGCGTGGTTGGAATGCAAAACAATGCTATTGTTATGCTCATAACTTGACCTACATCTGCATGAAACATTTACGGTGGTATGGAAAAGTGGTATTTCTATTTTACTTTTTTATTGGGGGACAATGGGAAAGTCCGGCGCCGGTAACCTTTTTCTTGAGTTTTCTAGGTGGTCATAAGATTTCGTTCAGGGAACAACTTATGCCGTCAATTAAGGGTCGGCTATCAGGAATAAAATCATATATCCTTTACCTTCGAAAATAATGTACTTTTTTCCGAAGACTCGCGGAGATACGATCTAATGGACGATAAGAAGCAGAAACGAGTTTATATCGCATGGTTCCCATTTTCTGCACCCAGCGATAGTATGGCCTATCACGTTGGAGCCAAAGCTTATCATATTCATTATTTTAAGAAGAGACGTATGCTTTTAGCTCCTTTTAAATATATACTGGCTTCATTTAAAACACTCGGAGTTCTTTACAATGAAAGGCCTGACATCATTTTTGTTATGAACCCTCCTGTCTTTACAGTGCTTATAGGTTGGTTCTATTGTCGTGTAAACAAGTCAAGATACGTAGTGGATACACATTCCGGTATTTTTACTTCTACACGCTGGAGGTTTTTTCTTCCACTATACAGATTTCTGGCTAAAAGGGCGCTGATGAATATGCTACACAACAAACCGCAGGCAGATGAGGTGGAAGGTTGGGGAGCGCCAAGTATGGTTTTGGAACCCGGTCCAATTCAAACAACGACTGATCGTAATTACCCATTCCGCTTCGGATTCAATGTCGTGATAATAAGCACATACGACGAAGACGAACCGATTTTTGAGGTGATCGAAGCAGCAAAACAATTAACAGAAATTAATTTTTACATAACCGGAAATCTTCAACGAGCTCCTCAGAATTTATCAAAACACACCCCTGATAATGTTCTGCTGACAGATTTTCTTACTCGCAAAGACTTTCTAGCTTTGTTGAAGGGATGTGATATCGCAGTATGCCTCACAACTGCTGATAACACTCACCAGTGGGGTGCTCTCGAGGCCTTGGAGTTTGCGCGCCCGATCATTACCTCAGATTGGCCGGTTTTGAGGGATTATTTTTCAAATGGTACGATTCACATAGATAATACCGGTAAATCACTGGCGGCGGCAATCGAACAGATGCGTGATGATTATTCATTTTATCTCAAAGGAATAGAGAATCTCCGTAAGGAGCAACGTACCCATTGGGATGCAAGATTTTTAAAACTCATAGAAATATTGGAGAAAGGCTAAAAAATAATTGCGTTTAGCGAAACGTATTAGCTGAATAAAACAAAACCAAGGTCGCTTAAAAAACATACCGGCAATTGAAGCGTTCAAAAAAGAGGAGAATGCAAATGAAACGAGCCCTGATCACGGGTATTACAGGACAAGATGGATCGTATTTAGCTGAATTATTATTAAGTAAAGGGTATGAAGTTCATGGAATTATCCGGAGAGTGGCCTTAGAGGACCCTGAACATAGATTATGGAGAATAAAACATCTTTTGGATAGACTTATTTTGCACCCTGGGTCGATGGAAAGTTACGCTAGTATATTTAGAATCATCAAAGATGTACTACCTGATGAATGTTATCATTTGGCAGCTCAAAGTTATGTGACATACTCATTTGAGGACGAGTTTTCAACAATTAATACAAATATAAACGGAACCCATTTTGTCCTCAATTCAATTAAAGAAAGTGTACCGATCTGTAAAGTATATTTCGCGGCCTCCAGCGAAATGTTTGGTTTAGTACAAGAATCTCCGCAAAGTGAGACAACTCCGTTTCATCCACGTTCACCATATGGGATTTCTAAAGTAGCTGGATTCGATCTAACTCGGAATTATCGGGAAGCCTACGAAATGTTTGCTTGCAACGGAATACTTTTCAATCACGAGTCGCCACGCAGAGGAATAGAATTTGTAACTCGTAAAATAAGCCATGGAGTTGCAAAGATCAAGTTAGGATTAAAGAAGAAAATTAGACTTGGAAACTTAGATGCAAGACGGGACTGGGGTTTTGCTGGAGATTATGTTGAAGCTATGTGGCGCATGCTGCAGCAAGACATCCCTGAAGATTACGTTATTGCCAGTGGGCAGGACCACTCAGTAAGAAAATTTGTAGAATTGGCTTTTGATTATGCCGGGCTTAACTGGCAAGATCATATTGTGATTGATGAAATGCTATATCGTCCAGCCGAAGTCAATATATTAAAAGGGGATTATAGTAAAGCAAGCGCAAAATTGGACTGGAAGCCTAATATGGAGTTCAATGAATTAATAAAAACGATGGTTGATTCAGATATCAAAATTTTGGATAGTCGGAATGCTTAAAATGCCACAGCGTCAATGGGGAGACTGGCATTGGCTCCGGTCTCGCTAAAAATAAACTAAATCAAAATGGACAAAATCAAAACGATCTCACTATGCTGGCTGGTCTTTTTAACCGCATTTTTTTTGGGGATTTATGTTCACGACGCAGAGGTATGGCCGTACAATTTTTTGAAAAAAATTAAAAACTTCACTACAGGACATATCGCGGAAGAACTGTCCTTATTGGAAAAGATCGAAAACGACCTAAATTACAAACCCAGCAGACACATCAAGATCAATTCCTTTGAAAAAGGTTTTGATTCTAAAAAATACAAAGAGTTGAAAGGATTAAAGCTCAACCCGCGTCGAAAAAAACCGAACATCTTCCTTGCCGACAATGCCCCCGAGGGTTATCGTGTAATATACGGGACCTTTGATTTCGATAAAACGCTGCACGGAGCTGTCATGATAGATCCCGAGGGCAGGCTATCCCATGTTTGGCACATAAGCCAGGAAGGATCGGAATGGGCGCATCCAAAGGATACGAACATCTTTCCCCACGGTTTAGAGATCGCTCCGGACGGTTCAATCGTGACGGCTTTTGACAGCGGTAATTCAATAAACAAATACGATTATTGCGGCAACATCCTCTGGCGCCTCAAGGGGAAATTCCATCATTCCATCGACTTCGAAGGCGAAGACGCTATCTGGAGCTGGAGGGACTCGGAAATTACGGATAGTTACAAATTCAACCTAACGAAAATCGATTTTCATACCGGCAAAATCCTCAAGGAGATTCCCTGGCAGGAGATTATGGACGCCAATCCTGATATTGATATTTTCGGTATTCTTCAAAAAGACACTTCAGAGGGTTCAACATGGCTGTCCGAGCCTTGGCATCCCAATGATATAGATCCATTGCCGAAGAAGTTGGAACAGTATTATCCAGGTTTCAGCGCCGGGGATCTGCTTATAAGCCTGCGAAACCCCAACCTGATTTTTATCATGGATCAAGATACACTCAAGGTCAAGTGGTGGCGCCAGGGGTTAGTGAGAAGACAGCACGATCCGGACTGGAACGATAAGGGAACCATCACCATTTTCAACAACAACATGCACCGAGGCTACTCCAATATCACCGAGTTGAATCCCTTTACCTATGAATACGAAATCATTGTCAACGGTGAAACATATAATTTTTATACCTGGTGGCGGGGCAAACATGAAATGATGCCGAATGGGGGCGTACTGATCACCTCGTCCGACCAGGGGCGCGTTTTCGAGACGGACGTAAATGGCGATATCACTTTCGAATTCCTCAATACATATGGAGACAACCAAGAGTACCTGGCCATATCCGAGGCCCGGTTTCTCCCAAAAAATTTTTTCAAGGAGTTGCCACAATGCGAATAATTACGTTTCTTATCTATTTTTCGGTTTTTCTGCACCCATTGCCTACTTATGCATATGTTGGTCCGGGGCTGGGTTTGGGTGCATTGGGGGTGATGCTGGGTATCTTAACATCCATTTTCTTAGCGATAATCGGCGTCTTTTGGTATCCCATCAAGCGATTTATCCGGAAGTTTCGAAAGTCGAGACCGCAAAACAGTGATTGATAACGAACTATTAAGTATATCCTTGTGCGCGCTGCTGGGTGTGATTGTATTCGTTGAGCTGTTTCTGCTGTTGCCGGTTACAAAACACACCCGGCGTATATTAAAGGATTCAGGGAAAGCCATATCGGTAATGAAATCACCTAATATTTCGGACCATTGGAAAGAGAAAGCGCTTCCCCAATATTCCCGGAAGATCATGGCGTCGAGCCTTGCCACCACCTTTTTTTTGGTGATAATGTTCCTGGCATTCGGAGGCGCATACTGCATCTTCGGGTTGCTTTTCATCGGCAACCTGAATGAGGTGATCGGAACTTTCACCCGGTTGGATATGCAGATCATTACCGTTGTTTTAGGAATGCTCTACGCCTTTTTGCGGAACAAGATCGCAAAACCTAAAGCCAAAACCAATACCGATTACACCCTCTCCTCCCGAGTGCTTCATCATATTGTCTTGGGCAATTCAATTGTCAAAGAGATGGCCTTTGATATTGACTGCATGATGACCAAAATGCGGCCGGCTCCGCCTGAAGTGTTATCACCGGTTTACATTACGGGTTTGGCACGCGCCGGCACTACAATCCTGCTTGAAGCCCTTTACTCAACAGGGGCTTTCACCACTCTGACTTACAGGGACATGCCCCTGGTGACCGCTCCGTATTTATGGAGCAAAATCACTAAAGGTAACAGGATCACGGAAGAGACCAAAAAAGAACGGGCTCATGGAGACAATCTCTATGTGAATTATGACAGTCCGGAAGCGTTTGAGGAGGTATTTTGGATGACTTTCTCAAATGCGGCGTATGTCAAGAAAGATCATCTTGAAAAGCAGGATGTGGACGACGAACTGGTGGAAAAGTACAAAAAGTATGTCGGAAATATTATCGCAAGGCACGGCAACGGCGGATCAGCTCGGTATCTGGCGAAAAACAACAACAATCTGATGCGCATCGATGCTATTAAATCCGCATTTCCCGACGCCATCATCATCGTCCCCTTCCGGAATCCCATCAAACATGCGAAGTCGCTGAACATTCAACATGAGCGATTTCTTAAAAGGCACATCGAAGATTCATTTTCCCGGAAATACATGAACTGGTTGGGGCATTTCGAATTCGGAGCAGATTTAAAACCTTTCAAAGTCCACCAGGACGCGCTTCCCGTAAACAAAGAAGAAACTTCAAAACTGGATTATTGGCTTCGTTACTGGAAAAGTGTTTATGAATACCTGATGGAGAATCATGCTCCAAACGTCCTGTTTTTCAGCTATGATAAACTTTGTGAAAAACCGGATCACTACCTCGCGAGGTTGGAATCCGAGTTATTGGTGGCGGACGACTCATTGAAGCAGTTTTCCACCAACATCCGGCCGACGAGAAAGCATCTGCCTGAAGCGGAAGTACAATTATTACCACCCCAGGTAAAAGATGTATACGATAAATTGCAGAAGATCTGCATTTGATGATTATTGAATAATGCCAAAATTCGTTTGAGCAAGTTTCTAAAAACTGCCAAAAATGGGGGTGAGGTCGTGACCACCGGCCGAGGAAAACCCATTGGAAAAATCGTACCGTACGAATCCGCCAAATAGCTATTGAACAGGCTAAAATTTCACGTGGTCAAACCGAATTGATGATCATCCCGACGGTAGGAAATTTGGTTAAAGAGACCAATAAGTCCTTTTTCTTAGAGATAAATATGAAAACCATCGCGTTATTAGTTGCATTGTGGATAGGATTATATGGTTGTGATGATCAGGCAACCGGAAATGATATTTTTACGCAAAATACTTTGCTGCATCGGGGTGTTAATATAGGCAATGCCTTGGAAGCGCCAAACGAAGGCGATTGGGGAGTGATTATAAAGGACTCCTATTTTACCTTGATCAAGCAAGCTGGATTTAGCTCAGTACGAATTCCCATTCGCTGGTCTGCTCATGCTTTGGCCGATTCACCCTATACGATTGATGCCCGCTTTTTATCACGTGTAGATTGGGTGATATCCCAGGCTCGTACGCAGGATTTGGCGGTAATAATTAATATGCACCATTACGGAGAAATCTTTAGAGATCCGGAAGGACAAAAAAATAAATTACTCTCGATGTGGGAACAAATAGCCAATCGCTATAAAAATCATTCATCCCATGTTTTGTTTGAGATATTGAATGAACCCCATGGCAATCTGACGCCAGAAATTTGGAATGAATTTTTTCTCGATGTTTTACAGATAATCCGTCGGACAAATCCACAGCGAACTGTGCTAATTGGTACTGCTGAGTGGGGCGGCATCAATAGTTTGAACAAGCTGACCATCCCGGCTGAAGAATCTAATGTTATTGTTACTGTTCATTATTATAATCCTTTTCAATTTACCCATCAGGGTGCAGCATGGGTGAGGGGTAGTGATGCCTGGTTAGGAACTACTTGGAGCGGTATGGATTCCGAAAGGGATGCTGTGACTAATGAATTTAGCCAGATCCAGCAATGGGGTTTAAGCCACAACCGACCTGTTAATATAGGCGAATTTGGTGCATACAGCAAGGCAGATATGGCCTCACGAGTACTTTGGACCAGCTTTGTTTCCAGGGAGGCTGAAAAAAGGGATTTCAGCTGGCATTATTATGAATTTTGTTCTGGTTTTGGGATTTATGATCCTGTAAATGAACAGTGGCGAACAGATTTGCTTAAAGCCCTTATTCCCTGAAATACACCCCAGCGATTTTTTCATGGCCTGATCCTTATTCACTCGCCGAGACTTTTGAAAAAGGTCAATTTTTGATAAAGTTCAAGGAGAAGTTGTAAAGGTACACATCAGACGGATGGTCCAGTCTGATTCGACGTCTCGGCAAATTTTATCTTTTAGACAATTATGAAGGGGTTGTGCAAAGGCCTCGATGATTTCCTTAAGTCAAGATACAATTCAACCGTCATAAGGGAGATTCAATGGATTTTTCTTGGTCTGATGATCAGTTGAAACTAAAAGAGTCAGTAATTAGGTTCGCCAAAAAAGAGTTAAATGACCAACTCATCCAACGAGATAAGAACGGGGTTTTCTCCCGTGATCTTTGGGAACGATGTGCTGAATTCGGCATACAAGGTATGCCGTTCCCCGAGGAATATGGGGGAATCAACGCGGATATTTTAACCACCATGCTCGTTATGGAGGGATTGGGCTACAGTTGTAAAGACAGCGGTTTGATATTCGGGATCAATGCCCAGATGTGGAGTGTTCAAATGCCAATTTTAAGGTTCGGTTCCGAAGTCCAAAAGTTTAAGTACTTGCCTAAATTGGGTAGCGGAAAGTGGATAGGAGCCCATGGTATGACGGAACCTGATTCGGGCTCTGATGCCTTTAGTCTCAGAACTTCGGCAAAACTGTACGACGGCTATTATATACTCAACGGAACCAAAACGTTGGTGACCAATGCTCCTGAGGCTAATGTCTTTCTCGTTTTTGCCACCGTAGATAAAAAGTTAGGATTTATGGGTGTTACCGGATTCATTATTGAAAAAGACTTTTCAGGCTTTCATGTAGGTAAGCCAATTGAAAAAATGGGTCTAAAAACAACTAATATGGCTGAATTGATTCTCGAAGATTGCGAAGTACCGGTAGAAAACCGCCTCGGAAAAGTGGGCAGTGGAGCTGCCGTGTTTAACGACTCCATGGAGTGGGAAAGGAGTTGTATTTTGGCCAGCTATTTAGGGAGCATGGAAAGGCAGCTTGAGACCTGCATCAACTATGCGAAGGAACGCAGACAGTTTAATAAGCCCATTGGGAAATTTCAAGCCGTTGCCAACAAAATTGTAGACATGAAAGTTCGACTTGAAACCTCCCGCCAAATTTTATACAAAGTAGCCTGGTTAAAAAAAACCCAGGGAAAAGCGGTTATGGATGCTGCCATTGCTAAATTATACTTGAGTGAAGCATGGGTAAAATCATGTCTTGATGCGGTCCAAATTCATGGCGGTTATGGTTTTACAACCGAATTTGAACTAGAACGAGATCTTCGAGATTCGATTGGAGGTACATTATATTCAGGTACTTCGGAAATACAAAGAAATATTATCGCACATCAGTTAGGACTTTAATACTACTTGGACCTCTCAAATAATTAAAATTAATCAAAATTATTGGAGATACAATACGATCTCATAGCAAAGGATTTGTGATTATGAGTTTAAAAGATCTTCTTATCCTCAGTGCCAAACGTACGCCGGATGCACTGGCTGTCAAAGGTCCTGATGACAGTTTGACCTATGGTGAAATAGATCGACTGGCAAACCGAATAGCGCGGGCACTAGATGTTTCAGGAGTCCGCAAAAGCGACCGTGTGGGAATCTGGCTCGACAAATCAGTACGTGCTGTAGCGGCGATGCAAGGAGTTTTACGCCTTGGGGCTGCATATGTACCACTTGATCCGTTTTCTCCTGCCTCTCGTGTACGATCCATTATACAGGATTGTGTTATGCGGGCGCTTGTGAGTACGGCAAAGGGTGCTGAAAGCACTTTGAATGGCGGCAGCAAGAATGTGGCCAGTTTATGTATAGATAAGGGGGGACAAGGGTTGAGCTGGGATGACTTGCAGTCTTTTTCGGACGCACCTTTTGAGGGTCCGAAGACCAGTGACAATGACCTTGCCTACATATTGTACACATCCGGTTCGACTGGAAAACCTAAAGGTGTCTGTATTAGCAACCTCAATGCACTAGCGTTTATCGAGTGGGCTGGTGATGAGATAAAAGTAACCGCGGATGATCGCCTTTCCAACCATGCTCCATTTCACTTCGACTTGTCCGTCCTTGATCTGTATGTAGCTTTTCGGGCCGGGAGCTCTATCACTCTAATTCCTGACATGATGTCATATGCACCTCGAAGACTGGTCAATCTAATCCAGCAGGAAGAAATTACAATTTGGTATTCTGTGCCATCGGTATTGATCCTCATGATGGAACAAGGTGGACTGATCGAAGAGCAATCCATCCCGCTGCGAGCTATTCTTTTTGCCGGAGAACCATTTCCAATCAAGCACTTAAAACGGCTTTACGAGCGCTGGCCGGAAGTGATATTTTTGAACCTTTATGGCCCGACAGAAACGAATGTCTGTACATTTTATGAGGTAAAGGGAATTGAAAATGGTCGCACAAAACCGGTTCCTATCGGACGTGGATGTTCCGGCGACCGGGTGTGGGCAGTTAAAGACGACGGCACAGAAATAAAGCTTGGTGAGGAAGGGGAGTTGATGGTTTCCGGCCCTACTGTCATGTTGGGCTATTGGGGGCTTTCACCCCACGGCGACAGGCCTTATCCAACCGGTGATCTGGTTCGGCTGGAGAAAGACGGCAACTACGACTACGTTGGCCGTCGCGATCATATGGTGAAAATACGCGGCCACCGAGTGGAGCTTGGCGAAATTGAGGCTGCATTGGGGGAGCACACAGATATCCATGAGGTGGCGGTTGTCGTTTCAGGATTTGATATGAATACGCGTCTGATTGCCTTTATAGTTTGCAAAGGCAATGTGCGTCCGACGTTTCTGGATATCAAACGGCACTGTTCAGAGCATTTACCCCGGTACATGATTGTCGATGATGTTAGTTTTATTAACGAACTTCCACGTACAAGAAACGGAAAAGTCGATCGCCTCAAACTGAAGCAGAATGTTGATAATATCCATAGATATAAAAATTAGGAGAAAATTAAATGAAACAATCCAAAATCATAGAGGAATTGAAAGGATACATTTCTCGTGAGATTCTTGATGGCAAAGATATCGGCCTGGACAAATCGACCCCATTGCTAGAATGGGGAATCATCAATTCAATGGAGATAGCAAGGATAGTCAGCTTTATCCAGAGTCGTTTTCATGTTGGGATACCGGATGATAAAATTCTTCCCGAATACTTCATGAATTTGACTGCCATTTCTGGCCTGGTAGTGAAGCTTACCAGATGAGAGTCTGCAAAATTAAGCAGAATATTAGCAACAAGATCACTTAAGTAGATAAGGAAACCCAATGAATAGGACAATTGTTTCTCTTCCACCTATTAGCGCGGACTTGCTGCTTTTACATGCTCCGGCTATTTTTGATTTCCGCAAACGGCGTGATATTTACTTTCCTTTTCTTGGTACATCCGGTGATGTGCCGATTACACCCCTTTATGAATATTTTCCATTGGGATTTAAAACATTAGAACGATTCCTTTCGGATCGTGGGCATGATGTGAAGTTAATTAACCTCAGCACCCTCCTGCTTCGCTATCCCAAGCTAAATTTTGATGAGCTAATCGAGGCTTTTGATACAAAATTGATTGGAATCGATCTCCACTGGATGGTACACGTACAGGGAAGCATGGCTGTCGCCGAACGGATAAAGCAAATTCGAAAAGAGGTGCGCGTTATTTTTGGTGGCATCTCTTCAACCTATTATTCGAATGAGATAATCAAATACCCTTATATAGACATGGTAATGCGGGGATATGATACGCACGTGCCAATGTCCAGTCTGCTGAAGACCATAAAACAGGATGGTGATCTGAAAACTATTCCAAACCTTCTATGGAAGTCCAAAGATGGTCAAATTTATGATAATGGTTTTTCCTACACACCAACAACTTTTGGCTTGGGTGTTGATTGGTCTAATCAACCTGAGAAGCCTGCCACTCAAACACTACCGATAAACGAATTTATTTCCTTTGTGAGCGCCGGCTGTAAAAATCATTGCAGATGGTGTGGTGGGTCTCGTGAGGCGTTTCGGAGGATCTTCAAAGAGGAGCGGTCGGTGATCAATAAGCCTCTAACTGCAATCGATTATGAATTCGATACGCTAAAAAAGCTAAAAGGAGTTGACCGGTATCACTTCTATTCTGTCGGTTCTTATAATCTATCAGAAAGAAGTTTGGATGCCCTACTCAACCGAATTGAAGAATCCATCCTCGGGTCGGTCAGCTATGAACAACATTGCCTGACATCAGACAGCGTGCTGAAGCGTATGGTGCAGGCGAACAAGAGAACGATCATTACTCTCTCCCCAGAAAGCCACGACCTTAAGGTGGCGAAGCTAGCAGGTCGTGGTGTATACACAAATGAAGATTTGGAGCGTTGGATAAAAAAAGCGTTGAATTATGGGATATACCAAATCGATATCTGGTATTTTATCGGTATGCCTGAGCAAGATGAAAAGTCTGTTATGGAAACTATCGACTATTGTCAGCGGCTCCTTGAAATGTTTAAAGGCAGTCCGGTACAGCCGATGGTGTGTCCGATGATTCCCTTTTTAGATCCAGGTTCAACTCTGTTTGAATATCCTGAAAAACACGGTTATCGAGTGTTTTACCGCACAGCTGAAGATCATCGCCGGGGTATGGAGAGGGCCTCGATCATCAACCGAATCAATTACGAGACGAAGTGGTTGAGCCGCAGTGATCTGGTTTATGTAGGATTTAAGGCCGTGCGGCGCCTGATGGAAGCCAAATCCGAAACCGGTTATTTGCCATCGAATTGGTGTAAAGATTATATTGCGAAGATTGATGATGCGTTGGATTTCATTGGCGTGGTACACGAGGTCGATTGCCTTGAAGATGAAAAAGAGCGTACGCAAGAACTATTCAAACTTGGGACTGAGATTCTTCGTCGCAACAATATAATTCTTTACTCAGGCGTCATGAATCAGGCTTTTCCAGTAAATCGGCAGATTGGTGGACGGTGGTTCGATGAACTGGGCTGGGATCCGAGTGTTCTCGAAGCAGCATAGAGGGTTTGAAGTGCACGTGCTATCTGCACTAATATAGTTGCAAGATACACATCTATTTTATACCGGAATTAAAGGAGAATACAGTTGTGTTTTCAAAAGATATAAGAGAGCCCATCGCAATTATCGGAATCGGGTGCCGGTTTCCAGGTGCGCCTAATCCAAAGGCATTTTGGAAGCTACTAATGGAAGGTCGTGATGCGAATCGTGAGGTGCCTCCTGATCGCTGGGATGTGAACGCATTTTACGACCCAGATCCGACCACCCCCGGAAAGATAATAAACCGTCAGGGTTGTTTTATCGACAATATTGACAAGTTCGATTGGCGCGCATTTCGCGTTCCCCCTCGTGAAGCCAAGTATATGGACCCCCAGCATCGCTTGCTCCTTGAAGTTGCCTGGGAGGCTTTCGAAGACGCTGGGTTGCCGTTGGAAAATGTGGCTGGCAGCCGAACCGGCGTTTTTATGGGTATCATGTGGAACGACTATCTCAGGTTGCAGTCGACAAATTATTCTCATCTCAATGGTTATTCGACTACGGGCAGTGCATTTGCATTTGCCCCTAACAGACTTTCATATGTCTTCGATTTGAAAGGGCCTAGTGTTGCCGTCGACACCGCCTGCGCGTCCTCTTTGACATCCGTTCACTACGCTTGTCAAAGCTTGTGGTTGGGAGAGGCCAGCATGGCGCTTGCGGGGGGGGTAAATCTCATTCTCTCACCAGACATCTCTATTATGCTGTCCAAAGCCGGTGTCCTTTCTTCTGAAGGGCGATGTAAAACACTTGACGCCCAGGCTGATGGCTTTGTTAGGGGAGAGGGAGCTGGAATTGTTGTGCTTAAACCGTTCTCTAGGTTAACCCCATCAGATCGGATTTATGCCGTTATCCGAGGATCTGCAATTAATCATAACGGCCACAATGAATGGATAATGGCCGCAAACCCGGAAGCGCAAGAATCGGTTATTCGCGATGCCTATAGCAGATCTGGCATCAATCCGGCTGAGATTGACTACGTTGAGCTACACGGCACGGGAATTTTTAAGGGTGATGCTCTGGAGGCCAAAGTCCTTGGGAAAGTGGTCGGTACCCATAACGCGCGCAATCACCCTTGCCGCATCGGTTCTGTTAAAACCAATATCGGTCATCTAGAATCAGCAGCAGGAATTGCTGGCATTATTAAAGTTGCGCTTTCTCTCTATCACCGCCAAATACCACCAACGTTGCATTTTCGGGAAATCAATCCGGATATAGCCCTCGAATCTCTCGGCCTGTCAGTACAGAAAAAACTTGGCTCATGGCCGGACAAACCGGGGCCAAACCTGGCAGCTGTGACTGCAGTCGCTATGAGTGGAGTTAATGCCCATGTGGTGTTGGAAGGGCTCCCTCAAAACTCGGTCGAATATACTCGTGCTGAACAGCCCGGAGCCGCACAGGCACAACTCTTACCATTGTCCGCGCGCAGTCCGGCGGCACTGTCGGATTTAGTACGGACCTTTAAAGTTTTCTTGACTGATGAAGAATCAGGAGCCAGCTTATCATTGGAAAACATCTGCTATACTGCCTGCGTACGGCGAAGCCATCACGAATGCCGCGTGGCTCTCGTAAGCCATTCCCGGCAGGCATTTGTAGAAAATATAGAGGCTTTTTTGCAGGGGCAACTTCCGGCAGGTGTGTTAGCGGGCAGAAAGACAGTGGGAGATCAAGAGATGCTGGATAGTCTCGAGAAGGAGGGAGTTGGGACTGATCTGATTTCAGAATGCCTAGGGCAACGTGATCAGGACGGGAGTGTGCTCGTATCTCTGCCGACTGATGGGAAGAAACGGTCAGCTATGCTGGGGGCTTTAGGGACGCTTTACGCCCATGGATACATGTTGGACTGGAGCGCACTCTATCCAGGTGGTGTACAATGCGTTCAGTTACCGACTTATCCCTGGCAGCGTGAACGGCTATGGCTTGATTGGATAGACAACCACAAATCACTCGATTGTCTCGAACAAACTATAAAGTATAAAAAACAGCCGATTGGGGAACCTAACGAGCTATTACGTAAAATTGAAGAAGCCCAACCAATAAATCGCCGGTCTATCTTACTTAAATTCCTTCGGGATCAGGTTCTTAAAATACTTGGGCTTGATCCTTCCTACCCCCTCAAACCACAGGACCGGCTATTCGAAACAGGTCTGGATTCTATTGGTGCTGTTGATTTGATGAACATTCTCCAAAACAGCCTGGGGCGATCTTTTCCTTCAACTTTAATTTTTGATTACCCTACTATTGAGGCTCTTTCAAATTATTTGTCCAGAAAAGTACTCTCTATAGATTTGGCCGTGACATCTAATCCAAGATCAGAGAGAGATGCAGATGCCGGAAAAACTGTGATTCCAACAAATTTCGCTCATCTCTCTGAAAACGATGCCGAGGTTTTACTTATCGAAAAACTACAGGCTCTTGAAAAGGATTTGAAATGAGTAACATTACAGAATCTGACGGTCATCTTTCTACCACAAAACGAGCGCTTCTTGCGTTGGAGGAAATGCAATCAAAGCTTGAGGCAATAGAGCGTTTGAAAACTGAACCGATTGCAGTCATTGGTTTGGGATGTCGATTCCCGGGAGGGGCCGTCGATCCGGAATCGTTCTGGCGGCTTATGCACGACGAGGTGGACGCCATCACGGAGATTCCGTCGAACAGATGGAATATGGATGACTACTATGATCCCGATCCGGATAAACCGGGAAAGGTAAATACGCGGCACGGTGGATTTATAGATGCTGTTGACAGATTCGATGCAGTTTTTTTCGGTATATCACCTCGAGAAGCATCGGATATGGATCCACAACAGCGATTGATGCTTGAGGTCGCCTGGGAGGCACTGGAAAATGCCGGACAGGCACCGGACAGGCTGGCTGAAACCAGCACAGGTGTGTTCGTTGGGATTATGACTGCTGATTATTCCAAACTCATTTTGAAATCAAATCAATCCTCGCGCATCAATGCTTACTATGCCTCGGGCAACGAACTTAGCTTCACGGCTGGTCGTATTTCGTATCTACTCGGATTGCAGGGTCCCGCTATAGCAGTGGATACGGCCTGTTCGTCATCAATGGTAGCGATCCACTTAGCCTGCCAGAGTTTGCGCTTGCAGGAGTGCAATTTGGCCATCGCCGGTGGAGTGAATCTGATACTATCGCCGGAATTAACTATTTCGCTGTCCAAATTCAATGTTCTTTCTGTTGATGGGCATTGCAAGACTTTCGACGAAGCCGCCGATGGTTTCGGGAGGGGCGAGGGCAGCGGGGCAGTCGTACTAAAGCGTCTCTCCGATGCCTTAGCCGACCGGGACAACATCCGGGCGCTTATCCGCGGATCAGCCGTCAATCACGACGGACCTAGCGGCGGGCTTACCGTTCCAAACGGAATAGCGCAGCAGTCAATGCTCCGTCAAGCGCTAACCAATTCAGGGATAGAACCCGCACAGGTAAACTATGTCGAGGCTCACGGCACGGGCACATCCCTTGGAGACCCGATTGAGGTTCAGGCCCTGTCGGCGGTACTGGGTGATGGCCGGGCAGCGGATAAGCCCCTCGTCATCGGTTCGGTTAAAACCAACATCGGCCATCTGGATTCAGCCGCAGGTATTGCTGGCTTGATCAAGGTGATACTCTCGCTGCAAAAAGAGGAGATTCCAGCTCATCTGCATTTTAAAAAACTCAACCCCCACATTTCGCTGGACAAGATCTCAGTGAAAATCCCGATCAAGAGAATGCCCTGGCCATGCGGTAATGACCGACGTCTGGCGGGAGTAAGTTCATTTGGGTTCAGCGGCACCAATGCGCATGTTGTGGTGGAGGAGGCGCCGAAGCTGGAGGTTGAAGTGCTGCAAGTCGAGCGGTCGCAGCATCTTCTGAGCTTATCAGCGCAAAGCGGCAAGGCGTTGAAGCAACTGGCGCAGCACTATGTACTTTACTTGTCCTCCGAGTCATCGGCGTTGTTAGGAGACATATGTTTTACGGCCAACACGGGCCGGGCTCATTTTGACCACCGTTTGGTGGTGGTGGCCGAGTCATCGGATCAGTTACGCGAGAAGCTTGAAGCCTTCACTGCCGGGCATGACAACACCGGCGTGCTAAGATCACGGGCCAAGGGTATAGAACCGCCGAAGGTGGCCTTTTTGTTTACCGGTCAGGGATCGCAGTATGCGGGGATGGGACGTCAGCTCTACGAGACCCAACCGACGTTTCGCCGGGTGCTGGAGCGGTGCGACGAGCTGTTGCGTTCCCATTTGGAGCAGCCGCTGCTGTCAGTGATATACCCGG
>Ga0209013_10002335_pt1 | contig 17218 bp, 17 predicted proteins | sample Cruoilmetagenom2_FD_187291 | JGI IMG/M metagenome (GOLD analysis project Ga0209013, IMG submission 187291) | Oil polluted marine microbial communities from Coal Oil Point, Santa Barbara, California, USA - Sample 2 (SPAdes) (version 2) | ecosystem: Environmental > Aquatic > Marine > Oil seeps ...
ACCCGGGTAATTCTGATGATGTTCTTTTACCCGCTCAATTACTTCTTCAAATGAAGTCGTCCCAACCAGATCAGCATAGGTAGTTTTAACCAAACCATAACCCAGAAAATGACTGTGGCCGTCATTAAAGCCGGGATATATGATCATTCCATTTGCATCGATAGTTTCATCGGCATCAAATGAGTTCAGTATGTCCTTATTGTTCCCAACACCAATAAATTTCCCATCTTTAACAACAAAAGATGTTTGTATATTAAAGTTTTCATTTACCGTATATATTTTAGCGTTATGAACTATGAGATCAGCCTTCTGCTTCTGTGCCCATGAAGTCATAACTGCCAACATAAAAATGTATGTAATGGATGTTGTTAAAATATGTCTCATCGTAATGTTATTTAGTTTAATTGATTGATCTCTTTTCAAATCTGATTTTCTCTTTATTCAATACAATGTTATCCTTATCGAAGAATTTATTGATAACTCCGTTGTTTAGCAACTCTTTAGGATCACCTTTATTCACTTCACCATCAATGCCCAACAACCAAAGTTCATCAGAATACCGCAGGGCTGCTTCCAGATCGTGCGTTGCTATAAGAATTCCTTTCTGATGTTCATGACTCAACATTGTGAGTAATTCCATTATTTCAATTTTGCTTGGTGCATCAATAAAAGCAACAGGTTCATCCAGGAATATTAAAGCAGTATCCTGTGCTATCGCCCTCGCTATCATTACCTTTTGCCTTTCTCCATCACTAAGTTGATTAAAATACCTGTTTAAGAAACTGTTCATCCCAACCAACTCAAGAGCTTCACTGATAAATATTTTATCTGCTTCGGTTAAACGGCCGGTAAAGCCCGAAAAAGGGTATCTTCCTGTCGATACAATTTCATATACAGTTAAAAATGACTCTTCTATTTTGTCAGTCAGCACAATGGCAACTTCCTTAGCTAATTCTTTAACAGTTAAATCAGCTAGTAAACTTTCCCCATAATAAACATCGCCTGAAAGGGCTTTTTGATAAGCCAAGATCGTTCTTAAAAAAGTTGATTTCCCTGCGCCATTAGGCCCTAAAATAGAGATGAACTGCCCTTTAGTTAGTTCAAAGTTCAAAGAATGATGCAGACGAACAGATTTTCCTTTCTTAGATTCAAATCCAATCTCAAGATTTCGTATTTTTAATAAGCGATTCATGCCCGTTTCACCTTTCCACGTTTAACAATTACCCATATAATTATAGGTGCGCCAACCATTGATGTTACAGCATTGATAGGCAGGGAAGTATCGTAACCCGGCAGTTTTGCTATCAGGTTGCAAATCAGGGTTAATGAGATACCAAACAGGATAACAGTAGGAATTAAAATACCATGATTGGAAGTTTTAAAGAAATACCGCGCTAAATGAGGTATGGCAAGACCCACAAATGCAATCGGTCCTGTAAATACTGTTCCTATAGCTATTAATAAACCAGCGATAATAATTAAAACTACTTGTATTTGTTTCACATCAATACCAACACTTTTTGCATAATAATCACCAAGTAAAAGTGCATTTAATCCTTTAATATAGAAGAACACTACCATCGTAACTATGAATGATGCACACAGTAAAAATACAGATTGACTTACGCTTGTTTTTGAAAAACTCCCTAATCCCCAGAGAATATATGCATGTAATTCTTCTGCCCTGCTGAAAAACTGAATAACCCCCACAATTGCCGATACCGTATACCCAATCATAATACCAATGATCAGAATAGTTACTACGCTACTTATCCTCTTAGAAACAAAAATGATGATTAAAAGAACAAGAAAGGAGCCAATTAAAGCAGCTATTACAACAGAAACTTCATGGAAAATATATGCTGAATTCAGTAATTCAAGTTGGAAAATACTACCGGCAAAAACTACCAGTGCAACACCCAGGCTGGCACCGGAACTAATCCCCAATACCGATGGGCCTGCCAATGGGTTTCTGAATACCGTTTGCAATATCAGGCCTGCAATGCTTAATGCCATGCCAACTGCAACTGCCGTAATAGCCTGTGGCAACCTGTAATCAAGAATAATTACCCTGTTTATTTCACTTATATCTTTGTTTCCTGTTAAAACCCACAAAACATCTCTCCAGGGAATCAACACAGAACCATACCACAGGTTTGCCAGGAATAAAATGATTACCAGAGCTAAGAAAATGATAAACCAAGGTGCTGTTTTACCTTTAATACCCATGTGAAAAATTATGGCTCTAAATTACTTTAAAATATGATAATATTGAGGTTTATAAGCCGGTAGTAATTCAGGATGAAAAACATAAATTAAGTCTGCTAAAACCTGATGTGGTTCCAGCGGGCTTCTTTCAAAATAACCGGTTTTCCGGGCATCGCACCAAATTACATTCTTTTCATTAAAAGCCTTGAAATTTGTGTATAAGCCATTCTCAGCACCCAAAGACTCATAGGTTGGTTCATCACCATATGAGCCCACAATTCGCCAAAAATCAGCATAATAAGCTTTACTATAAACTACCTCATAATCAAGCGGGAAACTGCTTGAGTGGATATCATCTTTCCAAAGGTAATCAGCACCGGCATCCTTAAATAAAGCAGCAATATAACTTTGACCACCTGGTACATACCACTGACCGTTAAAATACTTGTCAGAAAAAACGGTTGGCTTGTATACAACATCTTTGGTTAGTGTTTTATAGCTATTATATTGTTCTTCTATATGATTAAACAAGCTATCAGCAAAATCATCATAATCAAAAAAAACAGCAGTAAATTTTATCCATTCAGCCCTACCAAGCGGATCATTTTCAAAATAATCGTAGAAAGGTATCAAAGGAATACCGGCTGCATCAAGGGGATGGGAATTAGTGATCCTATAGGGCGAGTAAAATATGAGTGATGGATTAACTGTTATAACTTTTTCTACAAAAAGGTCAGCATTTGTAGCCAATTCTACAATCTCTTCTTTTTCTAATTTATTTTTAATGGTTTTGCTGGTTATATATTTCGCTTCCGAAATACCCTTCACTTTATCTAATAAATCAAGTCTTTCAAAGGCATTTAACTGGGTAGCTGATAACACTGCAACATTATCCTGATTTACAACTATCAAGTTTTCATCTTCTTTATCATAATAATTGCTTAGGGTTAAACTATCTGCAATATAGAAGGTTGCAATTATATTTTCCCGAAGTTCAGGCTGATATATTACAAGCTTCCTAATTTTTTCAACTTCGTACAAATCAAAGCCTTTCGCGTATTTAACTTTTGATTTTAAAAGTGAATCAGGAATAGATTCAAAAACTGAATCAATAGTCGGTTTGTTCTTTTCTAGCTGGCATGAATGGATACAAAAAAAAGAAATTACAAGAAGAGAATAAAACGTACGCTTTAGTACCATAGTATTATATTATTCAATTGACAGATCATCACGTTCCAGCAATAATATCGAGTGCTGAGGAACAATGTAATATTTTTCGTTGTGGTACTGAATTTCAACAGCCCCTTTTTTTAAAAATATAGCAAGGTCGCCAACTACTGCCTGTAGCGGAATATAATTTACAGATTCTTCCTTATTTTTATGCTTCCATGGTTCATCTACCTCATCGGAAGGTAACGGAATAGGATAACCAGGACCGGTTTTAACTACATAACCACTCTGGATTTCTTCTTTTTCCTTATAACCCGGTGGCAATAAAAGCCCTCCCCTTGTCTTGTTAGACTCTGATTTAGGCCTAATAAGTACCCTGTCGCCAACAACAATTAACTTATCCATAGGATTGATATCTAATTCTGCCATTTGAACATCATTATTGTTACAAAAATAAGGTAAATTTGCCATCAACAAAGGATTAGTACCATGCGTTTCGTTACATTCAGAACACCAAAACCCAAGCAGTTTAAATATAAGCCTCGCTACCACGATGAAGAGAAAGAAGCACTTGAAAAACGAAAAGCCGAATTAGGTTATGATTCAGAAGTCTCATACCACGAATCTCTCAGACTTCAAATGTCGAAAAGATGGAGGAGAACGGATAATGAATATAAAAGAAGCGGATTATCTCGGTTTATTTCTTATTTTTTTGTTGTATTCATTGTCGTAGGAGGAGTTTATCTGATCTTCTTCACTGATTTTGTTGAAAAGCTAATTGCTCTGTTTGGAATTAGATAAGAATTTTGTAAATGTCGAATTATATCAAGTTACTTCCCGATTCTGTTGCTAATCAAATAGCTGCAGGAGAGGTTATTCAGCGTCCTGCTTCAGCAGTTAAGGAGCTGCTTGAAAATGCTGTTGATGCCGGAGCAATAGAAATCGATCTGATTATTAAAGATGCCGGAAAAACGCTGATTCAGGTTATTGATGATGGCTGTGGCATGTCCGCTGTTGATGCCCGCATGAGCTTTGAAAGACATGCCACTTCAAAAATCAACAGTGCCGACGATTTATTTGCCATTCGTACAATGGGGTTTCGTGGTGAAGCACTTGCATCAGTCGCAGCAATAGCCCAAGTTGAAATAAAAACAAAACCAACTGAAGATGAAATAGGAAACTGCCTGAAAATTGAGGGATCAAAAGTAATCTCACAGGAACCGTGTCAATGTAGTCCCGGCACAAATATTTCGGTGAAAAACTTGTTTTATAACGTACCGGCGAGAAGAAATTTTTTAAAATCAAATACTGCTGAAACAAGACATATCATTGAAGAATTCATCAGGGTGTCAGCTATACAACCAAAAGTTGCTTTCTCAATGATTCATAACGGAAAGGTAGTTTTTAAACTGGCAAAAGGAGGTTTGAAGTCGAGAATTGTAGGGCTATTTGGCAATTCTTATAACCAAAAGCTACTGCCTGTTGAACAAAAAACAGAAATACTCACTATCAAAGGATTTATTGGAAAACCTGAGTATGCCAGGAAAACAAGAGGCGAACAGTATTTTTTTGTTAACAAAAGGTTTATAAAACATCCATATTTGAATCATGCAGTAAACAACGCATATGCTGAGTTGATTCCTGCTGATTCCTTTCCTTCATATTTTCTAAATATTGAAATTGATCCAAAGGAAATAGACATCAATATTCACCCTACAAAAACTGAGATTAATTTCAGAGATGCAAAATATGTGTATGCTGTTATGCAGGCGGCTGTGAAACAATCAATTGGCCAATATAGTTTAACTCCAACCATTGACTTTGATGTTGATCCTGCAATTGAACTTGTACTTGGTAACAGGCCAAAAGAAGGCATTAAACAGCCTGAAATAAGTATTAATCCTGAATACAACCCTTTTAAACAATCAAAGGATACAGATTTTGAGATACCTCATATAGATAAAAAGAAAACTGAAAACTGGGAAGAATTATATAAACATCATTTACCAAAAGACAATAGTACTGAGCAAGTTGAAAAAGCTGATGATAATAATGACTTCGAGTTAAAACTGGAGCAGGAGCCAGCAAAGTTTTTCCAAATTCAGAATAGCTATATTGCAAGCAATGTAAGATCGGGATTGTTGGTTATAGATCAGCATAAAGGACATGAAAGAATTCTTTATGAGTATTATCTAAAAAAGCTAAAAGAGACCTCACACGGTTCTCAGCAAATGCTTTTTCCACAAAATATAAGCTTATCCCCCGGAGACGCAGAAATAATCAGAGAGCTTAAATATGAGCTGGTTAAACTGGGTTATATGTTAGAACCTCTTGGTAAAAACGGATTTGTAATCAATGGTATACCGGCTGACCTGGAAGAAAGTGATTCAGTGGAAGTACTGGAGCGTATTACTGAAAACCATAAGAAACATTTAAAGGATATTAATTATGACAAAAGCGTTAATTTAGCGCGCTCAATGGCTGTTAATCTTGCTGTAAAACCTGGGACAAAACTTCAGGAAAAAGAAATGGCCAATATATTTGACAGCTTATTTGCATGTGAAGTCCCTGAAACAGCACTTGATGGCAAAAAAACTTTGGCAATTATACCAATAAATGATTTTGAACACTACTTAAAAGAAAAGAAGAAATAATGCAACAATTTCGTCCCGGAGGATTTAGTGTCTTACCAATGGTTGTAAAAAACCTGCTCATTATTAATGGTTTGTTTTTTTTGGCAACCATAGCTTTAGAGAGTATGGGGATTGACCTATATAAAAGCCTGGCTTTATATTACCCTACATCCAAGCAATTTGGTATATGGCAATTCGTATCGTATATGTTCATGCATGGTGGGTTTTCACATATACTATTCAATATGTTTGCTTTATGGATGTTTGGCAATGTACTGGAAAACGTATGGGGACCGAAACGTTTTCTGAATTACTACCTTATTACAGGAATTGGAGCAGGTATTACACACCTGGTTATTGCATATATCAGAATTGCATTCAACGAGTACAGTTTATCACCTGATCAGTTCGATTTAATTTATAATGAAGGTTTTAATGTTCTGCAAAGTGGCAAGAACTACTCCGATCCTGCTATGGGATTTTATAATATTGTTATGAACGTACCTACTGTGGGTGCTTCAGGTGCAGTTTTCGGAATCCTGCTGGCCTTTGGTATGATGTTTCCTAACTCACTCATCTACGTTTATTTTGCAATCCCTGTAAAAGCTAAATATTTCGTGATTTTTTATGGTTTGATCGAACTCGTTTCAGGTATTTCAAACAGACCAGGAGATAATGTAGCTCACTTTGCTCATCTTGGAGGAATGGTATTCGGATTTTTTATGATCATGTACTGGAAGAAAAAAGGAAAACTGTTTGAATGATTAAATCCAAAAAATTATGAATGGTTACAGGCAACCCCAGAGGAATACAGGTGAAATGCTTAAGCAAGCTTTTCTGGGAAATAATATTCTATCGAGATTAATTTTAATCAACACAATTGTTTTTCTACTAATAAAAATGGTTGGATTGATTTCTTATCTGTTCGCTGTTGGACAATCTGCTGATAATGGGCTGTCGTTAAGCATTTTTTCACAATACCTAGCACTGCCGTCATCCTTCGAAACATTTGTTTCAAGGCCATGGACTATCATCACGTATATGTTTCTTCACGAAGACTTCTTTCATATTCTTTTTAATCTGATTATACTTTACTTTGGGGGACAGCTATTTAATGAATACCTGGGAGAAAGAAGATTATTGTGGACTTATTTGTCGGGAGGAATTATAGGTGGATTGTTTTTTCTTATGGCATTCAATATATTTCCGGCATTTGAACAAATTAAAGGTATTTCGATGGCATTAGGGGCATCTGCATCCGTACTTGCAATTATTGTTGCTGTTGCCACCTATGTACCTGATTATACAGTTCAGTTACTTTTTATTGGACGTACAAAACTGAAGTACATAGCCTTAATATTTGTAGCTATCGATCTATTAAGTATTCAATCAGGTAACCCAGGCGGACATATTGCACATCTCGGCGGTGCTTTGTGGGGATTTATCTATGCACTAACACTCAGAAAAGGTACGGATCTTTATCGTTTTCTTAACCTCAGCGTACTTCAGTTTAAAAAGAAAAGAACTTATTCAACTGAAAGGCAGGAAGATAAAAGACCTTTTAGTGATGATGAATACAATGAACGGAAAGCCAGGACACAGGAAAATATAGATGAGATTCTTGATAAGATTTCTAAATCCGGTTATAGCAGCCTTACAAAGGAAGAAAAAGAAATCCTTTTTAAAACAAGTAAGAAAAATTAATTCCCTCAATTTTCCTATTAACTTTACAAAACCATAAACAATCTCTTGTACTTATAATGAGAAAATATCCTATTCTAAGAGGTTTGATCTTTTTACTCAATATAATTGCAGCTATATTACTTGCTATGGCACTATTAGCAAGTTATATTCCTCCTTCTGAGTTTGCTATTTTTTCCATTATTGCTTTGATCTATCCTATTCTACTTTTCATTAACCTGCTTTTTATCGGTTTTTGGATAATTTTTAAAAGTAAATATTGGCTTATTTCATTTATACTAATTCTTCTCGGATTTAATAACCTAAGAAATAACTTCCAAACCAATCTTAGTGGGAATTATGAGAAATCGGCAGATGACATTAAAATCGTCACTTATAACGTTCAATTATTTTCTACCGATAATATGGGAAAAGATTCGACAGTATTAAAATATAATATTGTCAACTTTTTAAAGGAAGAACAGTCCGATATTATTTGTTTACAAGAATACCACTCAATGGATAGAAATGTATACACCCCTCTCATTGATCTGAATTCTAAGCTTTTACAGAACTCCTACTATTACGAAAGTTACTATAACCCAAGGTTTTATCAGCTTTCAGGCTTAGTGATTTTTTCAAAATTTAAAGCTTTAAATAAAGGAAAATTAAAATTTCCAGGCTCACGAACATTTGGTATTTATACTGATTTGCTAATTAATAGTGACACTGTGCGTGTTTTTAATATCCATTTAGCCAGTATACGCTTACAAGAATCTGACATAGGCTTTGTATTAAACCCTGATTTTAATGATCAGAAGAGCTTCACAAACCAATCTGCCACTATTTACACTAAACTAACGGATGCATTTATATTAAGAGAATTGCAAATGAAAAATGTGATCAGTGAGATTAACAGGTGTCCTTATCCCATTATATTATGTGGTGATTTTAACGATACACCCTCTTCGTATGTTTATACTTCCCTAAATAATCATTTAACGGATAGCTTTATAATGAAGGGAAGCAAGCTAAGTAGCACCTACGCTGGTGACATTCCTTACCTGAGAATAGATTATATTTTTTCATCTAAGCACTTCAAAGTTAATTACTTCGATAGAGTTAAAATGAACTATTCTGATCATTTTCCGCTTATTTCTATTGTTTCCAAGCACTAATTCCATAAATTACTTTTCTTACTTTCTTACTGATATTTAAGCTGTTAAGAGATAGGTGTCCTAGTTAAAGTGAAAATAGTTGTTAAATAATTTGGTAAATGTCGCATTTTGACTTAGTTTTAACCTCGAAAAACAAGTTCATTTATTTATAAACAAGCTTTAAAACAATTATGAATTTCTCACTTTAATAGTGAATTATGGAAAACAAACGTAAACAAAGAAAAGCAAGCAAAACAGAATCCCACAATTTTTATTACAATCTTGCACAAAAGTAGCATTCTGCTTTTGAGGTATTCTATTGGCTATAGATGCATGTAATTTAATGCTTTAGCGCTTTCCTTCTATTACTACCAGTTCACATATCTGTGAAGACATTCATTGAATTTTACAAATGTTGTAACTTTTTTTAAACGTTATCGTAATCATACCAGACAAGTTCACAAATATAAAACTCAGGGAAACAAGCACCCAATTATGAAAAACAAATGTGGACTTGTCGATTATGATAACGAGCAAAACAAGCATTACAATTACAGTATGAGAAGCAAAACAAAACGAACAAGCGATTATGAAAAACAAGCATTACAAGCATTTGTTTATTGTTTGCATTGCTCTAATCTCAGCATTATCTCCCCTTAGGGGGCAAAATCTTACTAATGTTAATTCATTAGTATCATTTAGTAACGAAAAATTAAAGGAATTAAAAGAATCTAAGAGAACTGCTGAAGAATTTGCAGAGAAAAACAAGCTTCCCCTATCCTACCGTGATATTAACGGTACGTTTCACGAATTACAATTTATCAATCATGATGGCATGCCTATGTATTATATATCAGATAATGCAGAAGCTGCTAAAACAATATCTACCAGCGAGGTTCAGAGCGGTGGCAGATCAAATCTTGATTTAGATGGCTCAGGTATAATGCTCAGAGTTTGGGATGCCGGTGCTGTTCGTATATCTCATCAGGAATTTGATAATCGGGTGATATTAGGTGATGATGACACAATATATAATTATCACGCAACTCATGTGGCAGGAACAATGATCGCCAAAGGTGTTAACCCCGCTGCAAAAGGAATGGCCTATAATGCAGATCTTAAATCATTCGGATGGAATTATGATGTTTCCGAAATGGCTATTGAAGCTGCTTATGGCGCTTTAATATCTAATCACTCTTATGGCTATGGCCGAGGATGGGTAAATAATGGTTACGAATGGATTTGGTATGGAAATACCCAAATAAGTGAAGAAGAAGATTATTTATTTGGATTTTATGATAACCAGGCTAAAGAATGGGATCAACTTGCCTATGATGCACCTTATTATCTCATGGTAAAGTCAGCCGGTAACGACCGTAATGAAGGACCTGGCACAACACATCCTACTGATGGGCCCTATGATTGTTTAGCTCATTCAGCAGTTGCTAAAAATGTAATGACTGTAGGTGCAATTTACAATATTAATGACGAATATACTGGTCCTGAAGATGTTATAATTACTGATTTCTCATCCTGGGGCCCTACTGATGATGGCAGGATAAAACCGGATATTGTAACGCAAGGTATGAGCGTTTTTTCTACTGATGATGATTCAGATGAAGACTATAAAGTATTATGCGGAACATCAGCTGCAGCTCCTTCTGCCTCAGGATCACTAGCCTTGTTACAGCAACACTGGGAAAACTATAATGGAGAAGGCAATTATATGTTAGCTGCCACTTTAAAAGGATTAATAATTCATACTGCTAATGAAGCCGGCGAATTTAACGGGCCTGATTATAAGCATGGATGGGGCTTGATGAATACAGAAAAGGCTGCAATAATAATATCACAGAATCAAATGGATAATGTGATTGAGGAACTTGTACTAAATGAGGGTGAAACTTATAGCAGAACGATAAAATCATATGGAAATACACCAATTAAAGTAACAATCTGTTGGACAGATGCTCCGGGTGCTCCTTTAGAAGCACAGCTTGATCCTTCAAATACAATGTTAATTAACGACTTAGATGTAAATATTATCCGTGATGATGAAATAAATTATCCATGGAGCTTAGATCCTCTTCATCCTGAAGAAGCCGCAACAAAGTATGCTAAAAACTATGTTGATAATGTAGAAGTAATAGATATTATTAACCCGGAAGCCGGTGAATATACAATTACAGTCAGTCATGATGGAACTCTTTTCAATGAGCAACAAAATTTCTCTATAATAATAAGTGGTATGGACAGGAACCCTCCTGTTGTTGATTTTCAAGCAAATAAAACTGATATCTCCGAAGGAGACAAGGTGGCATTTGAATGTAAATCCAAAGGGATTCCTACCTCCTGGGAATGGACATTCCCGGGAGGTATTCCTAATTTCAGTTCTGAGGAAAATCCTGTTATAACCTATGAAGACCCAGGAACATACCAGGTTACTTTAACAGTAAGAAATGAATTTGGTGTTGATACGAAAGTTATTGAAGAATATATCTCGGTGCGCAAAAATGAAATTAGCGAAAATCAGAATATAGAAATTAAAACATTCCCCAACCCTGCAGTAAATAGAATTAATATAGAAGTCAATGATAATGAAGAACCTGTAACTGTGCTCATAATAGGTAGCTTAGGAAACATTTATAAAGAGTTTCAAATAGAGCAAATGAATCAATCTGTCGATATAAGCTACTTCCCTAGAGGTATGTATTATGCTGTTGCAAATAGAAATGGTATTACAAGTTCTTCTAAATTTTTAAAAAATTGAAATTGTATTTATCACCCTGATAATATATAAATTATAAACAAAAATGCTTAGTTATGTTCTGGAAGAAAGAAAATGAGGAAACGAATGAAAGCGAAGTAATTGTAAAAACACTAAATGGTGTAAAAGAATTATTTTGCCCTAAATGCGGTTTGCCTTTATTGAAAAGGCCATTCGACGCAACAATGAAAGCTAATGGAAACTACGAAACACAAAGGTATGACTACCATTGTGCTGTGTGTAACCAGGCCTATGACAGGTTTGCAATTGAAGTGAATTAATAATAAAGGTGTATTCAGGGGAGAGATCCTTAGTGAGAAAATTATTGCATGAGGGAATTTACCTGATCATTTTGTTGCCGCATTGATTGCATTATCATTGCAGGCTTTTTCATAAGGGAATATGTAATCGCCTGAACATTAGGTCTTAAAATATATAACAACAACAAATCTATCAGCAAAGTCAATATTGCTGGCAGGTTTGATAGGTTGTTTATTGATAATAAAACAATGGTGGATGAGCAATCATTCTGAGATGAAATAATAGTTTGTTAGTTTATTATTCTCTGTAATTAACATGCCGCAGCCCAATGAAGCCTTTCATTGGGTTGCTTTTTTTGGAATATTATTTTTAAGTTTGCTTCCGACTTAATATTTAAATCTAAATAATTCCATATGAAAACAAATTTTCTTCTCAGCATAGTCCTTATTGTGCTTTTACCTTTTCTAGTAAATGCACAAACAAATAACTTTTATGATTTCACGGTTAAAGATATTGATGGCAATGATTTTTCATTTAAACAATTAAAAGGCAAAAAAGTGATGCTAGTGAATGTAGCTTCAAAATGTGGCTATACACCACAATATGAGCAATTAGAAGAGGTTTATGAGAAATATAAAGACAATGATTTTATAATTATTGCTTTTCCTGCCAATAATTTTTTAAAACAAGAACCCGGTACTGATGACGAGATAAAACAGTTTTGTACCATAAATTATGGGGTTACTTTTCCGGTTATGAGTAAAATATCAGTTAAAGGAAAAGATATGCATGAAGTTTACCAATGGTTAACCTCCAAATATTTGAATGGTGTAGAAGATTCTTCTGTAAAATGGAATTTTCAAAAATACCTCATTTCAAGAGATGGAATTTTAGAGGAGGTAATAAAACCGAAGACGAAACCTGATGATCAAAATATTATAAATTGGATTGAAAAATAATTTATTATTATCCTGTTTACATTTGTGTATTCTACTATTTAACAGCTTTATACAAACCGCTATCTAAAATCTAAAATTTATTAATGTTACATTTGTAACTCCTGCATTTTACTGCAAATATCCAGTTATAAAACATCTTCTTAACCAAAAAACCCTTTTACGGTTCCTCCATCATGAGCGATTGTTTGCCCTGTAACATATCTGGATAAAGGAGACAATAACCATAAAGCTAAACTTGCCATTTCCTCAGGTTTGCCCATATCCCCTACCGGTATCTCTGCTTCGAATTGAGATTTGGCTTCATCAATGGATATATTATCCAATTCACTTTTCTTAAGGAATAACCGTTCAATTGCCGCAGTTTGATGAAATCCCGGGGCCAGAATATTAATTGTTACACCTTCAGAAGCTACTTCCTGAGCAACAGTCTTTGCAAAACCAACAATTGCCGGGCGCAATGCATTGCTTAAGATCAGGTTATCAACAGCTTGTTTAACTGAAACACTTTCTATACAAACTATTCTACCATACTGATTATTCACAAGCATTGGCATAAGTTTCCTAATAAAATTTATTTTCCATCTTACAACTGTTACCCATGCTTCATCCCATTGCTTCATTGTTATCTCACTAAATCCACCTGCCGGAGGGCCTCCTGCATTTACAACAACGCCAGAAACATTATTTAACTCTATACTTGTAATTATTTCATCCTGAATTTGTTCCGTTGTAATATCACCTGCTATAAACTCTATATTATGAGGAAAACGATCCTTTAATAATTCCAGTTTTTCTTTTGTTCTGCTTACAGCCAGTACATTAGCACCTTCGCTGGCTAATGACATGGTAATAGCCTTGCCAAATCCATCTCCTGCACCTCCCACTATGAAAAACTTATCTTTTAATTGTAAGTCCATTTCGTATTGTTTTGCCCAAATTTAGATGATTTTACGAATTTAACCTATGAACTTACAATAATTTAAGTATAAGTTAGCTGTAGCTTGTTTTCGTTATTTTTGCAAGCTTACTTTTAATGATGAATCTCGAAAATAAAACCATACTCAAAGGAACTATTGCCATAAGTATCTCAGCAATACTTTGGGGATTTGATGGAGTTGTACTTACACCGAGACTTTATAACCTTGATGTTGTTTACGTGGTATTTATGCTTCATTTGATTCCTTTTATTTTGATGAACTTATTCCTTTTTAAACAATACAACCAATTAAAACTATTTGTAAGGCAGGATTTTATAATAATGCTCTTAATTGCTTCATTTGGCGGCGTTATAGGTACCATTGCAATTGTTAAGGCCTTATTCCTCGTTAATTTCGAGCAACTTACAGTTGTTGTATTATTGCAGAAAATACAGCCCATTTTTGCCATATTACTTGCAGCAATACTATTAAAAGAAAAAATCAAGAAAAATTTTGTTATCTGGGCTTCTATTGCAATAATTGCAAGTTATTTTTTAACCTTTGGATTAAACTTCCCTGATTTTCAATCCAATACTGATTCCAATATTCTGTATGCATCTTTATTTGCCATTTTAGCTGCCTTTTCATTTGGTAGTTCAACTGTTTTCTCTAAACGTTTTCTTTTACATCATAATTTCATAACAGCTACATTTTACAGATACGGGTTCACCACAATAATCTTGTTCATATACCTGATTATTTTTGGAAAATACATTGAGTTTCAGCAAACTACTCAAACAAATTGGCTGTTTTTTATAATTATTGGATTAACAACAGGTTCAGGAGCAATATTTATCTATTATTATGGCTTAAGAAGAGTTAAAGCCATTATTGCAACAATCAGTGAACTCCTTTTTCCGATATCAGCAATATTTTTTGATTATATCGTTAACGATTCATTATTATCTCCAATTCAACTATTAAGTGCAGCTATTATGGTATTTGCCATAATCAGATTAAATTCTTAAATCTGTTTTATTTGATTTCTCCATAAAAATCAGTATTTTTATTCAATAATAATTATTCAATTAAAATAGTCGAATTATGTCTGATGATATTAAATTAGTTTACACAGGATCAAGGGTTGAGGGCATGTTTTTGAGAGAAATGCTTGAAGAAAATAAGATTAATGTTATTTATAGAGATACTTTAAGTTCAAGCGTTCAGGCCGGCTGGGCTGACGGTTCTCCTGAAGATACTGTGAGACTTTTTGTAGAACCTATTAACTTCGAAAAAGCAAAACAGATTTTAGAGGAGTATTTTAAGAACAGAAATAATAAAAGCTAATTAAGAGCTTATTTAAAGTTAAAATGAAAATCTACGAAAAATATCATGGTTTATTTTTGGTGTTTCTTTAAATAAGCTGATATGATTTCTGCAACAGGAAATTATTTTGTTACTCATACAGATCTAATCTCCACCCGGTCTATTGATAAGCACGTTCAGGACAAAAATGATGTTATTTATGAAGTTATAAGGTTTATTGAATCCAAACCTTTGTTTCTGGAAGATCATATTGAAAGATTTATGAGTTCTTTTCCGGTGAACAATGAAAAGAAAGCAGCCTGGATGTTATTGATTACAAGAAGGATTAGAGTACTTGTTGAAGAAAATAAAATTTCATACGGTAATCTCCGATTTCAATTTAATGACTATTCTCCAGCCTCATTTTTCGCCTGGATGATTCCATCTAAATACCCTTCGGATCAACAATATTATAAGGGCGTTACAATAAAAACATACTTAGGCATAAGAAACAAACCCAATTTTAAAGCCAGAAATATAAATCTACGAAGGGATGTAGATAATTTTATTGAAGAAAATGATATATACGAGGCTATACTGGTTAATTCAAAAGGTTTTCTGACGGAAGGAAGCAGGTCAAATATCTTTTTTATAAAGGATAGTATTCTTATCACTCCTCCCCTTGCAATGGTATTACCGGGTATTACAAGGCAAAAAATTATTGAATTAATAGATGCCAATAACTTGCAATTTGAGGAGAGATTAATCCGTATTGAAGACATGAAAAACTATTCAACATGCTTTATTTCAGGAACATCACCTAAAATATTGCCTATAACCAAGATTAATGACATAAAGATGGATGTGGAAAATAAGTATTTGATAAATCTGACTAATTTATTCAATCAGCAAATTGATGGATACATAAAAATGTTTAAATGGGGATGATGATTAAGATTTCTCTTTCCTGATTTGAAATAACTTCTTCAATATTTGTAAATTTACAAACCTTCTTTAATAAAATTACTGAATGACAATATACTCAAATAGAGCAGATTTATCTTTTTATATAAAATTTACATCCACCTTTCTTATTTTTCTATTTAGTTATTTAGCAGCTACTTCTCAGAAAAGGATTTCTGCCGACTATTGTATTTCAATTGACGAAATGAAACTGTTTAAAAGCATTAACGATTTAAGAGCCGATTATGATAAACCAGAACTAAAGCTTTCTTCTTCTTTATCTTATGTGGCAAAACTTCATGTTAATGATCTTTTAAATAACCATCCTGATACAAGTATTTGCGGACTATCAAGTTGGTCAGAGAATGGTGAATGGAGGGCATGTTGCTATAATTCGTACGTTTTAGATGAGGATTGTATGTGGGATAAACCAAAGGAACTTACTTCCTATCCTTATCGGGCATACGAATTAGTTACCTATTTTGAAGATGAATATACTACTGACTCTGTTATTAAATTATGGTCGGGCACAAGGCAGGTTATTGATATGATATTAACTCATGGGAAATATGAGCAAAAAAAGTGGGTATGTTTTGGAGTAGGTATAAACGATCATTACGTATCGGTATGGTTCGGGCAACGAGCTGACAAGGCTCCTGCTCCCGCTGTTTGTGATACAACTTATAATGTAATTGAAACTGACTCTACAGTAGTATCCATTGATTCTCAAGGATCTTTTTATCTTGTATATGGGAGTTTTGAAGATATTGCTGATGCAAAGGAAGCATTAAAGAGATATATAAAAAACAGTTTCCCTGAAGCGGGTATTTTATCAAAAGACAATTTGAACAGGATATATCTTGGTAAATTTAATAATTTAAAAGCAGCTATGTATGCTAAACAAAGCTTGCCATATACGTATAGGGAAGCCTGGATACTGAAAGAATAACAGTATTATTGATATATTAAGAACATGGATTATAGATTAATTGAAGTAATAAATAAGAAATTGGTGAAGGAATTTCTTAGAATGCCTGTTGATTTATACAAAGAAGACAAAAACTGGATCAGACCACTTGATGAGGATATAGAAAAAATATTTGATCCAAAAAAGAATAAATACTTTAGGAAAGGCGATGCAATCAGGTGGGTTTTATATGATGAGTCAGGTAAATTAATTGGAAGATCTGCAGCTTTT
>Ga0209013_10002336_pt1 | contig 17216 bp, 10 predicted proteins | sample Cruoilmetagenom2_FD_187291 | JGI IMG/M metagenome (GOLD analysis project Ga0209013, IMG submission 187291) | Oil polluted marine microbial communities from Coal Oil Point, Santa Barbara, California, USA - Sample 2 (SPAdes) (version 2) | ecosystem: Environmental > Aquatic > Marine > Oil seeps ...
TTAAATCAGGAAAGAAATCATAAGCTAATAAAGTGGTCATTGAAAGTAGTAGAAGTACAATAATAAATACATTAGTTTTCTTCATTTTGTCACCCTCCCATTAGTCTTTATACGTATGGATAGCGTGAATAGTTTCCAATTATTCTGATTTTCATGCTTTTCTTCTTAAACTAAACTGCTGCGTTAGTTTAAGTACATTTCTTCACAAACTATGTATTTATTTTAACATAAATATTCAGAATACCTTGCAAAATCATGCGAAAATAAAGAAACTTCCAATTTATTGGAAATTTTGTATGTGTTAATTTGCATACGAATTTGCAGGTAAAAATGTAGACGTACATTGGTTATTGTCATCTAACAAATAGGGGTACAAATTACACTACAATTTTAATGTATATTATAAAGAAAATACTGTTATATCAACAAAAAATGACCAACAAATTAGTATGCAATTTGTTGGTCATTTTAGATTACATTTTTAATGTTTGCGATAGGTAACGGAACCCGTTACTGTCCTTGGCTGCTTTTTTTTATTGTCTATTTGGTGTTAATTCCATTATTTTATAGTATTTTCTCTTAGTTTATTTCAAATTTTAACACCAGTTTAACACCATTGATAAAACGGCACAAAAAAACACCCCTCCCATTTCTGGAAGAAGTGCTCTATAAACCTTGCTATAATAATCTTTTTAGGTAAGCCGCGTTTGCCGTACATTCATTAGAAAGTTTTAAACCACCACTCCTCAAAGTGGGTGTTCGCAGACACTTTCCTGCATGTCCTTATTGTCTAAAAGAGAATAAGGCGTGTCATTCCAGCTCTATATAAAACTCCCTATTACAGCTTAAAGGTTAAAACTTAATATCCATACGTACAATGCAGCTTATGTTTATATACTATACCTTTCTTGTTGATATTTCAATGGAAATGATTTGTTATAATGGAAATAGAGTTATGGAGGATGTGATGTAGTGGAAACAGATGAGAAGCAAGCAGGGACTGGGGAAATTGAAGAAATTAGTGACGAGGAATTACAATTACTCGTTCTGAAAGCACAAAAAGAGGCACTTGAAAAAGAAGCGTTAGAAAAAACGAGACCAAAACCGAAGCGACCATTTCCAAAGTGGATATTCTGGACAATGGCTTTCGTCTTATTCGTCAATACATTTGCAATGATTTTTCAGATTTATTCCATCCCAGCAATTGAATTTATCAAAACTTCCGCTAAGTTATCTGCACAGGAAGATATTGCACGGTATAAAGAAGCAGTCGTCGTAGTTTTAACGGATGATAGCAAAGGAACTGGATTCTCTATTTCGGATAATGGAATGATTCTTACCAATTATCATGTAGTGAAGGATAACGACACTGTAATAGTCGGTTTTCCTGAAGCGGGGCGGTTTAGGGCAGATGTTATACAAACGCATCCATCTATAGATCTTGCAGTTTTACAAGTATCTGAAGAAGACTTACCATACTTAGAGCTTGCAACGAAACCCTCTTATGAATTTGGTGATCCTATTACTTTTATCGGTAATCCACTAAGGTTTACAGGTATTGCAAATGAAGGAAAATTACTTGAATTTCATCAGTTAAGTGATTGGGATGTTCCTATTATGATGATAGAAGCTCCGGTTTATAGAGGAAATAGTGGAAGTCCTGTATTGGATGACAAGGGTAAGGTAATTGGCGTTGTATTTGCTACACTAGATCATGATGAGTTTGGAAAAGTAGGCTTATTTGTTCCAATTGAGGAGTATTATAAAGCACAAAAATAACCAAGTTGACTTCATTATTAGACGAAGCCGACTTGGTTGTTCTTATTTACAGGCCAATATTTTAGAAGAATACTGTATCATGTTGCAAATACGCCATTATGTTCCGTATACCATAAATAGAAAGATTCAGCTGGAATAGGTTTACTTAAGTAATATCCTTGTGCAGTATTACAATTTATCGCTTGTAGTTTATCCCATACTTCCTTACTTTCTATACCTTCTGCAACTACTTGGAGTCCTAGATTATGGGCGAGATTAATAACTGTTCGGACAATTATCTCATCACTCATATTCTCTAACATGTCTATAACGAAGGATTTATCCACTTTTATTTCGTTGACTGGCAGCTTCTTCAAATAGGCCAAAGAAGAATAGCCTGTACCAAAATCATCTATTGAAAGGTTTATACCCATAGAGGATAAACTTTGTAATATTCCCCTCGCTCTAGCGGGATTACTCATAATAAAACTTTCCGTTATTTCTAAAGTAAGTGTTTTAGGGTTCATATTATATTTTTCCAATAAAATTTGTACATCTTCTGAAAGCTGCATATCTTGCAAATTGGATGCCGATAAATTGACGGATATTTGTAACTCTAATCCTTTTTCTAACCATCTTTTACTTTGTTGCACTGCCCTTTCAAGAACCATAATAGTTAGCTTTTTCATTAGCCCATTTTGCTCTGCTATAGGAATAAAGCGATCTGGCGGAATATATCCATAAGTAGGATGTATCCATCTCAATAACACTTCCACACCGGTTACTTTCTTAGTTTTCATATCGACTTGTGGTTGGTAGTAGAGTTCTAACCTTCCATTTTCTATCGCATCTTTGAGATCTCCTACTAGATTGAGCTCTTCAATTGTATGTGTATCTAATTCCGATGAAAAGATGCAATAGCCACTATCCTTTCTCTTAGCGGTATACATCGATATATCAGCTTTTTTCATTAAGGTTTGCACATTATCCCCATGGTCTGGGTAATTGACAATCCCTTGACTCAAACTGATAGAAAGGACATGATCGTCTAGTATAAAAGGTTGTTCCATAGTAATTAAAATTTGATTTGCTATTTCTATCGTTTGTTCTTGGGTAGCATTCGGTAAGTACAGTGCAAACTCATCCCCGCCTAAACGAGCTACGGTATCTGTTACTTTTACAATTTCAGTAAGTCTATCTCCAACTTGTTGAAGCAACAGATCCCCAAAGTGATGACCCAATGTATCATTAATTACTTTGAAGTGATCCAAATCTATTAATATTAGAGAGAAAATACTTTGATTATTTTTCCCCGCTATTATTCCTTGCTCCAATCGATCATATAGTAAACTTCGATTAGGGAGAGAAGTAAGTGAGTCATGCAAAGCCTGATGAGCTAAAGCGTTCATCTGATTTTTAAGTTCACTAATATCGCGGATAGTACATGCATATATATTATGATTATCAATAGTTGCGCTTCCTAATTGAACCTCCACAGGGAAAATACTAGAGTCACTTCGAACACCCGTAACTTCAAATCTTCTTCCTAACTCATGGCCTAACTCTAATGCCAAAGATGCTGCTGGTACAATTTGCATAATCTTTTTCCCTATCAGATCTACCTCTTCGTAACCAAACATTTGTTTTGTAGCAGGGTTGACTGTTAAAATTTCAAATGATTCATTATATGTAATCATTGCATCTATGGACGTATTTCTAATAATGCCTGTCAAAGCCTCAGACTTTTTTAGTTTAAGTGTAGTTTCTATTAGTTCTTGATTGGCTTTTTCCAAGCTCTGTGTCTTTTCAAGTAATAGTTCCGTATAATCTTCAAGTCCCTTTTTGTTTCGATGCAAAATAGTAAAACTCTCAATTTTGGATTTAAGTACATCTGGTTCAAAAGGTTTGAACACATAATCTATTGCTCCAACGGAATAACCCGTGAAAACATTTTCCGGGGCTTTACTAATCGCTGTAATGAATATAATTGGGGTATCCTTGGTTTTGGGTCTAGTTTTGATAATTTTAGCTGTCTCGAATCCATTTAACCCTGGCATCTGTACATCTAACAAAATGACGGCAAAGTCATCCTTCAACAAGCATTTTAGTGCCTCTTCTCCAGAATATGCTCTGATTAAATTGTAGTCTAGTTCGCCTAATACAGCTTCTAGGGCAAGTAGATTTTCCGGACGATCATCTACTAACAATACATTCACTTTTTCGATGTACTTCTTCATATGGCACATCCTCACTCTATTTTTTTACTATTCTACCCTGTTATACAATTTATTCTCTACATCTATTTCCTCATAATGGGCCATATAAGGAGAAAACCTTATAGATTCTTTACTTCCTAAGCCTAGGATGCCAAATCTGCTAAGACTTTCTTGAAACAATCCGTGAACATGATTTTGCAACTGTTTGTCGAAATAGATTAATACATTTCTACAAATAATGACATTAAATTCATTAAAGGAACTATCTGTTGCAAGATTATGCCTAGCAAAAACAATGTTTTCGCTTAGGAAAGGTTGAAATTTAACTCCGTATTGGTCAGCAGTATAATACTCTGAAAAGGCGTGTAATCCACCTGCCTTTTGGTAATTGCTAGTATACTGTTTCATCTTCTCAAAAGAAAAAATACCCTTTTTAGCTTTTTCTAATACATCCATATTCATATCGGTTGCATAAATCTTACTTTTTTTATAAAGCCCTTCCTCATACAGAAGGATAGCCATTGAATATGCCTCTTCTCCAGTGGAACAACCTGCATGCCAGATTCGTATAAATGGATAGGAATGTAGAAGTGGAACTACATGTTCACGAAATGATGAGTAAAATTCAGGATCTCTGAACATTTCTGTTACATTAATAGAAAAATCCTTAAGTAGTGTTTTCATCAATTCAGGTTCGTATAATACCCTTTGTTGCAAATGAGAAATAGAAGGTAACCCCTCTAATTCCATCCTATATTTAATCCTTCTTGTAATAGAAGGAATAGCATACCCTCGAAAATCCTGCCCATACCGTTGGAATATACCTTCTAAAAGTAAAGTTATTTCTAGTTTTTCTATGTCAGATTTCTCATCCATACTCTCCTGAGGTAAATGACTCTTTGACTTCATTATCTTTACCTCCTTATGTGTATAGCCAAACTCTCATCAATGATAAAAGCTGATCGTTGATAATTGGTTTCGAAATGTAGTCAGAAGCCCCTACTAAAATGCACTTCTCCCTATCTTCCTGCATTGCTTTAGCAGTAAGCGCAATGATGGGCAAATCTTTAAATTGTTCCATCTCTCGAATTTTAGAGATAGCTTCAAATCCATCCATTACCGGCATCATAATATCCATTAAGACAAGGTCAATATCAGCATCTGTACTTAGAGTACTCAAAGCTTCCTTACCATTTTCAGCAAAAAGCACTTGCATTTCATATTCCTCTAAAATACTAGATAAGGCAAAGACATTGCGAACATCATCATCTACTATTAAGATTTTTTTACCACTAAAGAAAAGCTCATTTGTACTAGGTGGAGTAGTAAGTCCCAGTAAAAATTCTTCGATATTATTTCTATACTCTTGTGAAATGAATATGGAAATTTCGTTTAAAAGTCGTTCAGATGAGTTTAAGCCTTTGACAATTATTATTTCCGTAAAATATTTTAACTCCATTTCTTCTCTTACCGTCAGTTCTTTACCTGTGTAAATAATAACTGGAGTATTCCTCCATACATCCATTTCTTTTATTTGTTTGAGTAATTGAATTCCGGTCATATCTTCTAATCCCAGATCTAATACAATACAATCATAGTGATTTGAGTGTAGTGCACTTAAAGCTTTTTCCCCTGAAGTAACAGCAGTTAGCGTAATATTTGAATAGTTCGAGGAAATGAGTTCTTTAATACTTTCACGCTGAATTTCACTGTCTTCTACTATCAATATTCTACTACCTACTTCAGTGAGTTCTCTGTCTTCGTAAATTAGTACCTCTTCTACCGTACTTGCTACTTCCTTTTCTAGAGTATGGACACTGTGATTCAGATTTGTTGGTATGAATAACTCAAATGTACTACCTTTTCCTTCTTCGCTATCGACTACAATTTCTCCGTTCAATAAAGAAGCATGTTCTCTACTTATAGATAGTCCAAGCCCTGTTCCACCGTATTTTCTACTAGTAGTTCCATCTGCTTGTTGGAATGCCTCAAAAATAATCGCTTGCTTGTTTTTAGGAACTCCAATTCCTGTATCTGTTACAGAAAAAGAAATATAACTCATTTTGTCTTCATTATTTAACTCTAAGCTTTCATCTAAAACAGGTGATACGTGTAATGTAACGCTACCACTTTCCGTAAATTTAATAGCATTTGCGATTAGATTTTTAAGAATTTGCTGAAGTATTTTTTCATCCGTGTAAATAAATTCCTCCATTTGAACATCTTTTACCACATGAAATTCTAGACCTTTATCGTTTGCAATAGCATTAAAGTTTCTTTCAACAAATTCAGTAATATCTCGGATTTTCACTTCTTTTACTTGGATCTCTGTTTTTCCTGATTCTATTTTTGATAAATCGAGAATATCATTTATAAGATCTAATAAATCACAGCCAGCTGAGTTTATCGTATATGCATATTCTACTTGTTTAGCAGTTAAGTTACGTAAATTGTTATCTGCCAACAATTTAGATAAAATGAGTAAGCTATTTAAAGGTGTTCTCAGTTCATGTGACATATTAGCTAAGAATTCCGACTTGTATTTAGAGGTTAACTCTAATTGTGTAGCCTTTTCCTCTAACTCAGTCTTAGCTCTTTCTACTTCCCTGTTTTTCATCTCATATTTTTGGTTGTGTTCTTCTAGCAAGAGTGCTTTTTCTTCTAGTTCACTATTTGATTGCTCTAACTCTGTTGCCTGTTGTTGAAGCGTCAACTCAGATTGGATTAATGCTGTTGTCTGATTTTCCAATTCCTCATTAAAACGCTTTAATTCTTCATGTTGAGTGGACAGTTCTTCCGATTGAGTTTGCAATTCTTCTGTCATTGTTTGTGATTCTTGAAGTAAATCTATCATTTTGTTTCGACCAGCAATATTATCAATTATGATGCCAGAGTAGTCCGCTAGCTCTTCTAATAATTTCTGTTCAATACTACTAAACAATTGGAAAGAAGCAATTTCATAAATAGCTCTTACCTTATCCTCAAATACTATTGGTATGATGAGAATTTGTTTGGGAATGGCTTTCCCTACTCCAGAAGCGATACGAATATAACTTTCCGGTATATCTACAAGACTAATAGACTCTTTAGATAATGCACTCTGACCTATCAAACCCTCGCCTAATCTGAAAATGCTAGTTGTATCGTCCTGTTGCTTATATGCGTAAGAACCAGTTAGTTTAAATACAGGTTCACCATCAATTTCTTCGTTTAAATAAAAGGCACCATATTTACCGCCAACTAACGGGGTAATTTTTTGTATAAAGTTGTGAGAAAATGACATTAAGCCATTAGAACTTTGGAGATGCGTAGTTAAATTAGCCAGGTTTTTCATCATCCATGCTTGCTCTTCATTTCTAGTACTTATTTCCAGTTCTTTTTTCACTTGGTTTTCGAGTGATTCCGCCATAGTATTAAATGAAATAGATAGTTGCCCAAGTTCATCATTTGTTATCTTTTCTATTCGGCTAGACAAGTTAGATTGTCCAGTCGAAAAATCACTCATAACATTAGAAACATGATTAAGTCCTGTGACAATACTTCGCGTAATGACAACTGAAATAATAATACCAAATACAATTCCTATCAGAGCTAGAATAGTTAGTACCATTGAAGTTCTATGGTAGTCAGAATTCACCTCGACAAGGGCTTCATCCATATCTTTTTCGTAATAATTAACAAGTTTAAATAGGGAATCAAAAAATTCTCCTTGTATCGCCTTTCCTTCCGTCCTCACGAGTTCAGATGCTTCCTGATTCTTACCCTCTTGAACTAATGATACTTCCCTTTCTACTAGATCAGAAAAGATCAATCGTTTCTGCTTAATCTCTAATAGAAGTTTTGCTCCTTCTTCCGTATCGATTAGACTTTCAAGCTCATCAATCGCCCTATTTCCTCTATCTCCTGCTGCATGAATATTTTCTATCTCATTTTTCATCTCGATTTCTGTTTCAGTTAAAATGAGATATGAAATTCCTTTTGCTTTGTTATTAAACTCATAGCGTATATCAGAAATAAGCCCAATTTTTTTATATTCATCATTAACTACGTTGTTCATTTTATTAAACGTTTCCATTAGTGACTTAATTCCAATACCGGCGACTAGACTTAAAATAAGTATCAATGCTAGGAATCCTAAGGTAAGCCTTTTCTTAATATTCATATCCTCGCCTCCTAATATCCGAATATATAGACTTTTCCATCTTTTTGTTTTTCAATACTATTTTACCTTTTGGCTCATGAGAAAAATAGGGCTAATATATCTAAATCATCTAATATACTTTCAAATTCCAGTTATTTAATTGATTCATTTCACCTATTATATAATTTCTTTTCGCAATAAATAAAGTCTATTTCACAAATGCGAAATAGACTTTATTTATAATACCCTGAAATTGTTTAACAAGTTAATTCCATTATTTCCTACTCTTTTAAATATTTCTTTCGCCATTCAATACGTTCTTTTTCATTCAACTCATTTTCGAGGGCTTCATCCCATTGGTCAAGAAATGTATTCCAGACCCTTGCATATAGAAGATCCTCTGATTTATTGTATAAAATAAATTCAAAGCAAGGTACATCATCCACATATAGTACAGATGTGGATACAATCTCAGAAACTATGGTTTGTAGGTCTCCATCCACTGTTTTCAATCCCGATGCTTGAAGTGCATCTATTAGTACCATATCCTCCCACTTTACCCTCGTCTTTTCATCTGAGGCATAACGAAAGAGTTTCAGCGTTTCTTCACCGTCCAATGCCGGTTTAATTTCTCCTTGCAAAAAAGTAGCGTGACTTGGGCTATAAAGTAAACTATAAGTCTGAGTTTCTAATTCTTCCTCAAATATTCCGTCCTCAAGTTGCTTGCATCCTTTTTCTGTTAGCGTATATACCTGGTCTGTGATTTCTATTAATCGAGTTCTCTTCATAAGATCAATCAAATCTTCCATAAATAACTGCTCCACAAGCAGTAATTCACTGATTTGCTTAGCACTTGTCACTTTTGCTTTTTGACATGTTATTAACATCATCTTCATTAGGACATCCATTTTTATACGTTTTACAGGTTTGTATTCCACTTCAATTGTTTGAAGTGGAATCGTCCACGCTGTGGATGAAACTACTTTAGCTTGAACATTTTGCAGTAATTCTTTTTTAAGACGTTTTTCTAGTTCAATCATTTAATATACTCCTATAGCTCAAACGTTATTTCTTGCTACTATCTCGAAATTTAGTCAATCCGTTTTTAGCTTTTACAATTTGAAGTAACCTACCATACATTTCTCGCGAAGTTTTTTGTTTTGCTCGTTTCGTAAACATATCAGAGCTTCCTACTAAAAACAGCAACTCTCTTGCTCGTGATAATGCTACATTTAAACGACGGTAGTCATTCGCAAATCCAATATCCCCACTCTTATCTTGATTGTTCCTGACCATACTTAATAGAATGACATCCATTTCCATCCCTTGGAATTTATCTACAGTTCCAGTTCGGAAGGTCAAATGAGTTAAGTTAACCTGTTGCCCTATAAGGCGATCGATTCTTTTAACTTGTTCTCCATAAAAACTAATGACCCCAATGCTTTTACGTTCATCTGGTTTCATTCTTCCTTCTTTTTTAGCAATTGCCGTAGCTTCATTTAAATCTATTAGTACATCGCGTATAACATCTAACTCCGCTTGGTTAAAACGACTTTTCCCATCTTTTATACGCTCTTCAAAATACGATTTTTCGTTTGGCATATCTATCCATAACAGATGGTCTTTTCTATTCACATACCGTGATTCCAGTTGATGATCACGAACAGAATCTGAATTGACTAATCCACATTGTAGTCGATAATTTTCTTCTTCATAAAACGGGGTAATTGTCTCCATTATACTTTCATGCATTCTATATTGGATTGCCAGCATCGTTTTACTCGTCTTAGGTAAGTTTTTAAATAACCGTTCAAATAAAGACTCTTTCAAAAGTTTTTTTAACTCATCTTTTTCTTCTAGATTTTCACTTTCTTCTAGTATTGCCTGGAGTGTTTCATCTAGTGTGTCCTCTCCCACAAGAGGTGGTAGCTGATGATGGTCACCAACTAAAATAATTTTCTTTCCTTTTAACATAGGTAAAAGCAATTCAGGTGGTGTTGCTTTAGAAACCTCATCTATTATAACTACATCGAAAACAGGATAGTTTTCCATAAATTCTTTACGAGCAGATGCAACACAAGTTGTTCCAATCACATTAGCGTGGCGAACGTATAGCTTACGTATTTCGTCTAAATCGTGGTCATTTGCTTCTTTTAACAATGAATACCATTCATTTTGGACCTCTTGTGTGATTGGAAGCTGGTCTTTCTCAAGCTGAAGTTTTACTATTTCCTCTTTAGTTTCTTTTATCGTTTCCATTGTTTTGGCGAGTGCATGCTCTGGGTTTTGAAGTAGAATTTCATCTAAAGATTTAAGTTTACGCTCTTGCTCGATACCATCTGCATTTACTTGTTTAATTTTTTGTTCAGTGACTTGGAGATTCTCTTTTTTCTCCTCTAGGTCGTTGGTTAACTGAAGTAATTGACTCTTTTTCACTTCCAGTTTTTCCATATAGCTTGTAACCGTTTCTTCCGTTTTCTTCAATGCTACAATAGAACCTTCCATCTCGACTTTCTTGTCTTTTAATGCTGATGAGGTCAATGGTGAATCGGTTGTATCTACTTCTTTCTTCAGCTGAGTCAATGTTTTTTGTAGATGCTCTAACTGATCTTTTTCTTGAATAGCTTTATTAGCTAATTCATTTTTAAGATGTTGTAGTGATATCAATTCTTTATTACTATCACTAAGCACTTGGGATTTAATCATTTGAAATTTAGATATGGAACTATTTTTCGCTAATTGAATCGTCGATTTCTGCTTAATCACAAATTTTTCTCTTACATACAAACCTTCTAGTAAAATGGCTAACTTTTCGGTTGTTAATTCATCATCACTGGTCATGATATGCTTCATCCGATTCATAAACTGATGTATTTCTTTCACCGTATATTCCGAATCAAATAAAATGCCGCTTCTCCCCATATTATCTTTAACATTTGCAACAGGATACTTATATTTCTGGAGTAGCTTTTCTACATAATCAATAGCTGCGTGCAAGCGTGAATTTAAATCTTGCCAATCAGTTAAAGCTTTAATTCTGTTTATTAGCTCATCTAATTCAGCCATCTGACTGTTTAATTGCGAAGTAAATTGCATCCCATACTCTTTCATTTTACTTTTCAGCTGGTCTACCTTCCGTATAGAATCTATATCAGTCTTTAACGCTTCTAGATAATTTAGCTTTGTAAGGACCGTTTGATACTTCTCTCTGTATGTTTCTACATTTTTTTCAGTTAGTTGCAGTGCTTCTATAGTTTCCTTATATAATAGGTGATTTTGAATTCCCTTTATCTCTTCCATGAATTGGTCTATTTCTACGACTAGCTCTTGCCTAGTGGGATTAGATTTTAGGAATTGTTCCATTATATCGACTTCTTGGGCTAATGCTTCTAACTTCACTCGTTCTTCGTAATGTCTTGCTTCTAACTCTTCTTGATCTTTTTTTAAGAGAATCAATTCTTTTTTTAACTTCTTAATCTCTTCTATTCTTAGCTCATACTCCACTTTCGCTTCTGCTTTTTGTTCAATGGCTTGTTTTAATATTTTTTGTTCTTTACTAAGGTCCTCAATTTGAAGCTTATATCCATCTATTTTTTCAAGCAGCTGATCTTCTCGTAAGGAGTGTTCGTCCAACTCCTTCTGTAAAGCAGTTAAAGTTTGTTCTTTCCAGTACTGCCCTACGTTTTCTTCAATAAACCTTTTCCCTTCTTCTTCAATACTTTCGGTCCTACCGAATCGTAGAATACGAATATCTTTGTTTGAAAGTAACCGACTAAGGGCATTATCTACGGCTAAATTAGATTGTGACGCCACAAGTGTACGTAATCCGGCCTTTGCATTTTGCTGACATATTTCAGAAATTACCGTCGTTTTCCCAGTTCCAGGCGGACCCTGAATGACATATAAATCCTCCGCCGACATTGCACCCATTACTGCTTCTTGTTGAAATTCGTTTAGTTGGTTTTGGAATTCTAACTCTTTACGTTTTGTATTTACACGAATGGTTGGTCGATCTTCAAATAAGATCTTTTCTAGATTTGGATTGGCTGCCAACCCATTTTGTAAATCTTCGAATCCTTTTCGAAGACGTCTAATTTGGCTAAGGGATGCAAAATTACTAAAAACAACCTCTTTCAATTTGGGATTCCATTGGTTTTTCCTTGCTAGTTCTTGAAACTTTGGTTTGATGTCTATTTCTATTGTTTGTTTTATTCTATCTGATTTCAAAATATCGCCTATATCATTTTGGAATCCTTTTAACGTTACACTGAGACCTCTTAGGTTTTTCCATTCATTTGCATTCATTGTGCAACCATGCAATGTCATACGACTAAAATTTGCGTTGAAAACAAGTCTAGAGTAGGGACTTGTTATATCTGCAATATCTGCATTACGTTCTTGAATCTTCAAGTAACCTTCCCAGCTAGAAATTCGTTTTTTTACATACTCAGAACGTTCTTCTGCAATAGGAAGATCCTGTATTTTTGTATGTAATGCAAGTGGCATTCCAGCTCCATTATTTTTGGCAGTAACAAATGTCAAGTCGACTGGAAGTCGGCGGTTAGTGCGTACAGGGACCTTAGGACCCCTAACATGAAAACCCGTTGCAAGAAATCCATCCTTTTGTAAGACACACTCCATCACTACCACTCGACTATCCACTTTTTCAGCTAACTTACTATTTACTACATTATCAAAATATATGGACAGCGATGTGTTCCCATTCTTATTTACTGGGCGCTTTTCAATATGTACTTCAAAAGAACTTTGTATGTTAAAAAAGGCATGTTCATCAGTTGACCATTCTTGAATTCCTTTGCGCGCATTATTTGTAATTATTAAATTGCATCGCATCGTTTTAACTAAGGTTGCTGATTGGCTCATGAACAAACCTCCTTCTTTTTTAGTGGATACTTAATTTATTCAACTTATCTATGTTATCATTTTTAACCTCCAAAATGCATAATCCGACTTATCTATCTTTCATAAATACTATTTCCTAAAAATTCAAATAGGAATAATGACATAAATGTGAACATTCAGTGAACTAATTATTGCTTACTCTATTAAACTTTAATATGATAGATTTACAGTTTTAGATAGAATATTCTAAAAACTGAATAGATTTTAGGAGGAACGTGCATGGCGAATAACACTAAAAATGCTTTAAACACGACGAAACCCCTAGAAAAAAAGAAGGCGGTATCAAAATCTGACGACAGTATTGGAGCGGGTCCCCCTAACTATTCTGCGATTGCAGAAAGTACAGAATTCAAGTTGTTGAAAAAGAAGAAGAGCAAATTTATTTTGCCTATAACAATATTTTTCTTACTGAGTTATATTTTGCTTCCGATTCTAACTTCTTATACGACTATTTTAAATAATAATGCGTTTGGTGACATCGCCTGGGTTTGGGTTTACGCTCTTGCACTCTTTGTGATGACCTGGGTATTATGCATGGTTTATGTACGTCGAGCTAATGATTTTGATAAAGAAGCTGAAATTATTTTTGAAAAAGAAAAGGCCGGTGACTATAAATGAATACAATAGGTTTGCTGTTTTTTGTAGGGATAGTAGGACTAACTTTATTCGTTACATATATAGCCTCCAAACGCACAAACTCTGCAAGTGAGTTTTATACAGCAGGTGGAGGATTAACTGGTTGGCAAAATGGGATTGCGATTGCTGGAGATTACTTATCTGCCGCTTCTTTCCTAGGTATCGCAGGAGCAATTGCCCTTTTTGGTTTTGATGGATTCTTTTACAGTATTGGTTATTTAGTAGCTTACTTGGTTGTGTTATATATCGTAGCAGAGCCCTTACGGAATCTCGGCAAATACACACTCGCTGATATGATTACCGCTCGATTCGATCAAAAGAAAATTCGAGCAGCTGCTGCTATAAGTACATTAACAATTGTTTTGTTTTATATGATTGCACAGCTTGTAGGTGCAGGCGCACTTATTCAATTATTATTAGGAATAGATTATTGGGTGGCGGTTCTTTTAGTCGGTGTCATGATGACTATTTATGTACTCTGGGGTGGAATGGCTGCCACAAGTTGGGTACAAATTATAAAAGCTGTTTTGTTGATGCTCGGAACAGTACTTATTTCTGTTCTCGTATTGTGGAAATTCAACTTTAATATTCTAGCTATGTTTACAGAGATGAAATCTGTAACTGCTAATGGTGAAGCATACTTACATCCTGGTGTGAAATATACAAATGGCTTAGATACGATATCTATGATGATTGCATTAGTGTTGGGAACTGCTGGTTTACCACATATATTAATGCGTTTCTTTACTGTAAAAGATGCCAAAACTGCTCGTAGCTCGGTTGTTTACGCTACTTGGATTGTAGGAATATTCTATGTGTTAACTATATTCTTAGGATTTGGTGCTGCTGCATTTGTAGGTTCTGATGCAATTATTGCTGCAAATCCTGCTGGAAATATGGCTGCTCCATTACTTGCACAGGCTTTAGGTGGCGACATTCTCATGTCATTTATCTCAGCCGTTGCATTCGCTACAATATTAGCTGTTGTTGCAGGTCTTGTATTATCAGGAGCATCCGCTTTTGCACATGACTTATATGGACAAATTTTTAAAAAAGGAAAAGCAACAGAGAAGCAACAAATGAACGCTGCACGTCTTGCTTCTATTGGCGTTTCTGCCTTCTCGATACTATTAGCACTTGGTGCACAGTCTATGAATGTGGCATTCTTAGTGTCCCTTGCATTTTGTATCGCTGCAAGCGCCAATCTACCAGTAATCATTTACACAATTTACTGGAAGAACTTTAATACAACTGGTGCCCTGACGGCTATTATCACTGGTCTAGTATCTGCACTTGTACTCGTTGCTCTAAGTCCTAACCTTTGGGCTGCGGACGGCTCAATGACCTTTACAGGGGAAGCTCTCTTCCCACTTACTAACCCTGCTCTAATCTCGGTCCCTCTCGGGTTCTTAGGTGGTTGGATCGGCACACTTGTAGGAGCTCGAGCAGACCAACGAAAATATGCAGAAGTAGATGTAAAAGCAAATATTGGATTGAAGTAACCTTTATCGTAAAAAACCGATTCCTTTTTGGAATCGGTTTTTACTTTATAATTATTCTGCTCGATCTGGAAATACTCTATCTACAGTTTCTGTAAATTCATCAAAAAATCCTTCAACTGGTTCATTTGCTCTAATTCTATCTCCGTATTCTCTCGACCGCTGCCCAAAATCAGGGTCTGCTGATACATACACATTATTAAAATCAGCGTTTCCAGCTTTTGCCGCATCTGAAATCTTAGTTTTTATTTCTTCCGTCTCTTCCGTACCTTCGCTTAGTTCAACTGCTACGTATGCATTATTGTCAGTTACAAGCACACTTGCTGATTCTACTTCTTCTAACTCTGTAATTTTATCCGCTACTTCATCCGAGACATCTACTTGTGCATTTGTAGTTTCATCATTCACTGTATCATTATTTCCAGTTGTTCCATCATTCGTACCCTCATCATTATCGTTCACATCTTCATCAATCATATCTTTGTTTTCTGTTGCATTATCCGTACCATTGTCAGTTGCCTTATCGTCATTATTATTCCCACACGCGGTCAATAAGGCGATGAGAAACATCATAAATACTATTTTGAGCAGTTTATTCACTTTATCTTTCCTCCTTTTATTTGCTATACCAATAGCATGGTCTATTTAAAGTGAAATATGCGTAAGTACATAAAAATGGGATTGTTCTTTGATATACTTAATATTAATTCTGATAAATTAAGTTAATTTAAAAATAAGGGGGATTATTAAAATGAGTAAGGATATTATTAAACAGCTAGAGGCATCATATGATGAAATGGTCAGTATTCGACGTTATTTACATATGCATCCAGAAGTATCTTTTCAGGAAACAGAAACAGCAAACTATATACAAAAATTCTATAAAGATTTAGAAATACCTTTCCAAGCTAATATTGGAGGTAATGGAGTTGTCGCTCGAGTAAAAGGTACTTTCCCTGGTAAAACCGTTGCGCTACGAGCAGACTTTGACGCTCTCCCAATCCAAGATGCAAAAAATGTCCCTTATAAATCAACTGTTCCTGGAGTCATGCACGCCTGTGGTCACGATGGACATACTGCTGCATTACTAATACTTGCTCGTACGATAAATGAATTTAAAGGACAACTAGCAGGTGAATATGTATTTATCCATCAGCACGCGGAGGAATATGCTCCGGGTGGTGCTAAACCAATGATTGAGGCTGGTTGTTTGGAGGGTGTAGATGTAATTTTTGGTACACATTTGTGGTCCCAAACTCCTCTAGGTACCATTGAATACAAAACTGGCCCTATCATGGCAGCAGCTGATCGTTTTTCAATTACTATCCAAGGGAAAGGTGGACATGGTGCAAATCCACACGATACAAAGGACTCCATCGTAGTTGCATCTCAGTTAGTTGTAAACTTACAACAGCTAGTTTCTAGACGTGTGAATCCTACTGAATCTGCAGTACTTTCTGTCGGCTCTTTCATAGCAGATAACGCTTTCAATATTATTGCGGATACAGTTAAAATGACCGGAACCGTTCGCACATTTAAACCTGAAGTTAGAGATTTAATGGAAACTGAATTAAAACGCGTGTTAGAAGGCTCCTGTTATACAGCGGATTGCTCTTATTCTTTCCTATATGAAAGAGGCTATCCTCCAGTTATTAATCATAAAGAAGAAACAGACTTTTTAGCAAACATTGCTAGTACTATTCCGGGTGTTGATAGAGTAAATGAATCCGAACTATTGATGATCGGCGAGGACTTTGGTTATTACTTAGAAGAAATTCCTGGTACTTTCTTCTTTACCGGTGCTATGCCTGAAGGGGAAGTATTTCCACACCATAGTCCCATGTTCGATTTTGATGAACGTGCAATGTTAGTGGCCGCAAAAACATTAGGAATGGCTGCGATTAACTACCAAGTAAAATAGGAAAAGACCCGTGAATCAATAGCCGCACTGACCTAAAGAAATGAGACAAATAAAAACACCTTTCGTTGAAAAACGGGTATACAATACCTAAACTCAATGCGGAGGTGTTTTTTCTATGGGAA
>Ga0209013_10002338_pt1 | contig 17215 bp, 18 predicted proteins | sample Cruoilmetagenom2_FD_187291 | JGI IMG/M metagenome (GOLD analysis project Ga0209013, IMG submission 187291) | Oil polluted marine microbial communities from Coal Oil Point, Santa Barbara, California, USA - Sample 2 (SPAdes) (version 2) | ecosystem: Environmental > Aquatic > Marine > Oil seeps ...
GATGGTCCTTCACCCAATCCTCGAGCGATCGCGCCGTGGTCGGGAGGTCGCTCGCACCCAGCAACGCCCCGAGTCTCGACTGCTCAGCGACAAAGGAATCGGCCCGAGCATCCGACAAGGGCTCTCGTCCGAATACCTGATGAGCAGAGAGGAACGAGTCGATGAGAACGTTGTGCACCCACGATGCGAATTCGCCGCCCGAGGCCGTATACCTCGCTCCCCTATGTGACACGCCCTTCACAGGAAGGTGCGCACGTCGCACCAAGCGAAGAGCGGCTTCAACCTCAGGCATCGCGCCGTATCCAGTTGCCGTTACGTAGGCGCTGGTCCTCGACAGGCGGCCGAGCGGATCTCGCTCATAGGTCGAGTGGTCAGCAACGCCAGCGACCACCTCGGGATGCGCAGCTTGGATGAGGAGGGCACGGATTCCGCCGATGAACGATGACACATCCCCAAGCACATGCCAAGACGCTGAGCCCGGTCCGAAGAGTCCAATGTCACCCCTGTAGTCAAGCGAATGGGCGAGAGGATATTCGGCATGCGAGAACAGACCAGCTGCGGAGTTAGCCAGCGCCTTGCGAGGGTCAATAACCGGGAGATGATCCATCACACAACCATACGGAGCCAATCAACCTGTTGGATTTCCTCGGCAAGGGCAGGCTACATATGCTCTCTACTTGACGAGCACCGACGGAAGGCTCCGGGCCTTGCCGGTCCGGCACTCGTGTTGGTGACCGGCGGCCTCAAGTCGAACGAGGCTGCGTTCTCGAAAGCGTTCTACCGGAAGGTGAGCGCACTCGGGAAGGCGTATCTCGAGAGCGACCCGCGACATGTGCTCCGCTACATCAGCTGTCGTGCGTCGCGAGTTGGCGAGCCTTCCTCTGGACCTTCGGGCCCAGCGTTCCTGCAGAGACCGTGGACCTCACGACCATCTCCATACCCAGGGCTATCGCCATCTCCGACACCGTTGTGAGGGTGGGATTCACAAGGTTGCCTGAAAGCAGGCGACGCACCGACTCCGGCTTCCGACCTACGAGTCGTGCCAGATCTGCCTTCGTCAGACCCAGTTCCACCCTTCGGGCCTCGATAGTGGCGACAACCCGATCGACTAAATCGATCTCGCGGCGATGGCGTTCGTAGTGTGATCGGAACTCCGGGTCGGCGAGGCGCCGGTTCCTGTAGTCCTCGTACGCTCTGGTCATGGTGTCTCCGTCGGCATGACCACAACGTAACATGCATGTTACGTCTTCTGAAAGCACTCGATCGGATCACATCTGATCACGCAACCCGCTCCTCACTCTCTAGATCACGAGAACCACGATCTTCCGCTGGCCACTACGCGGGCCGAAGGGTGGCCAGGTACGAGGGATTCGGCTCCGTCAGTTCATCGACTCGCCAACCAGCCTGCTCGACAAGCTCCGCGAGTTCGCCTGGCGACAGGAAGATATAGTCGAACCAATCTCCGACAACATCCTCGAATTTGACCCTCAGAGTGAGCTGGCCCGGTAAACGACCGCGCTCTCGGTTCATCCGGTGATGAGCAAGATGCACCGGATCATCGGTCTGGTAGACATCGAGTGTGTTCCCGACCACCAATCCGCCAGGCTTCAGGAGACTCCGGAGCGAATCCAGGAATGGACCCGACGCCTCAGGCGATCCCAGTAGAGCCAGATTGTGGCCAAGCAGGATCGCCCCATCGAACGGTTCAGGATCCTCAGGTACGAGGTCCTCCGTGGTTCCCAGGAACACCTGCTCCACACCACGCTCGCGGCACACTTCTATCGCCCCGGGGGACACGTCGAGGGCAACGACTTCGTGCCCACGCTGCTGCAACGCAAGTGCGTGTCGACCAGCTCCAGCTCCCACGTCGAGGATTCGCCCAGACACCATCTCCATCCCGACACGATCTTGAGCAGTCGCCGGGTGAAAGGTATCCCACTGGTCGTAGTCGAGGAAGTAGAGATCGGCGTTCATTGCATCTTCGTGCCCATCGTCGCGCTCGGTTATGTGAACACCAAGCCCACCGTGGTGCCGGTCCAGGAGTGCGAGTCCGAATGCATCGCCCGAGCGCTGACTTCCGTCGTAACCACTCATGGTTCAAGTATCCGTCACCAGGCAGACACGTGCAAGGTGCTGGCGGGCAACCCGTCCCTTTGATCCGAGGACGCTGACGATTGTTCAGCTCCGAGCGAAGGTGATGAGATCGGACGGATCGCCATTGTCTGCAGCACGAAGTGCACCGAGATACCGCTGTCGCAGCTCCTCGGTCGATGTGACAGAGTCGGCACCCCAGGTGAACCGCCGTCGGCCGAGTCCGACGACAAGGTGGTCCGCAGCAACACGACGGTGTCTGCCGTTGCCATTCGGAAACGGATGGATCGCCACAAGACGATGGTGGAATCGAAGTGCTATCTCATCTGGTGGATATGTCGCCGATTCGATCCACGTCTTGGTGTCGAGCACGAGCGATCGGATTGATCCGGGTATTTGCTCGAACGGGATCCCGAGGTTCGTCACCCGTGTCCGATAGCTCCCTGCCCATGTCCACACGTCGCTGAACATCGCTCTGTGCAGATCGCGCAAGTACTGGTCGTCGAGCAGATCTTCAACAGTTGGAGATCTGCGCAGGGTCGCCTTGACGATGTTCCGCTGCTCAGCTTCATTGAGCTCTCCACGCGTTGCTATGTAGCTCGGGATGAGCCCCAACCGATCGTCCTCATCCAAGACCGTTTCACCGTCGCCGATCGGTGCGAGTGGATCGATCGTCATGCTGTGCTGCGAACGCCCCAGAGGCCACGTCGATCCACGAGCTGTCCGGCAAGCTCTTCGACCTGTTCGTCGAGAATTTCCTCAGACACCGCCTGGTCTTCGAGTCGGCTGTGATGAGCCACAGGATCCAAGCGCACTCGAGCCTTCACCCTGGCGCGATCATGAACCATCGAATCGAGGCTGTGGCGGGGAACCAGCACATACTCCAGATCACAGTCGAGAGCATCGGCCGCCCGCTGGAGCGTTTCCAGCTTGATCGTTCCCGCCATCTCGCTCTGCTCGATGTCATACACCGTCTTGGGGCTGATACCCATGCGATCTGCGAGTTCGGATCCAGACATACCCAACGCATCTCGGATCGCGCGAATCCATCCCCGATGGGGCCGGGGGACATGAATCGCTGGCCGTACAGCATCGAATCGCTGGTCGAGCCGCCTTCTGGCAATGGTGTTCTGATGAGCCATAGAGCTATTATGTCCGGCTACAGCCCGACAGTCAATACTTTTGCCTCTGGCTGTAGCCAGATGTACGGCCTTTGCTCGTCTAGCTCTGACCCAGCACCACACCTTCCACAACCCGTCCCTTCTCCCTAGGAGAAGCGCGCTTCGGCGATCTCCGACATTCCAGATGCGACAAGCAGCGCATGGGCCACGGCGACCGACCCGAGGTAGGGAGCATCCGGTCTTGCCCGAAGATCGTGTTCGATGGCGGCCCAGTCAACGCGATCAGCAACAGCAACAATCAGACGTTGCGCATCCTCGAACGTGACCTGAGAACCATCGGTTGCCTGATTGATGCGATCGATCACGAGGCTTTCGGCGGCAATGACACTCACGGCTACGGTGTCCGAGAGTGCGATCCGCTCGAAAGTACCGTCGAGCGTCGATTCGGGGAACTCGACGAGGTCGAAGTCGCCGCCGGTGTAGTCCCAGCGCAGGTGCCGACCTCCGGACTCAGTGAATCCGGCGTCCACGAGCGCGGCTCGGTCAGCGGCCGTTACGACCCCAACGATGTCGATGTCCGTGGGTCGATAACTCCCTGTGTGGAGATCCACAGCGGCGCCGCCCACTAGGAATACCGGGCGACGGACGATTTCATCGATCGCGGCAACAAGCCACAACCGTCGCACCATCGAATCGGCCTCGCCGTCCGCGTGAATGAGCTCGGCTCGGCCTGGTTCAGCCATATCGATCCAATCCGGCGCGTTCATCATCCACGTCGCCGCCCCTTTGCTCCCTCTGGTCCAAACGGGCGTCGGCATCTGAGGTGCCGAGGTTCGTCAATCCAACTCGCTTCCTGCCCGCATCCCGCCGCTCGATCGCGGTAGCCACAGACACCGTGCGAATCCCGGGAGTCGACACATCGGCGAAGTCAGCGCCCATCGCATCGAGGACCCGCTGGAAGGTCGACAGCCGCGGATCGGTGAGCCCGTTCTCGATGCGCGACAGATGAGCAACAGTTACGCCGGAACGCTGGCTCACCTCGGCGAGGGTCAGGCCAATTGCTTCCCTGCGACGCCGAAGTTGGGCTCCAGCGACCAAGAGATAAAGGTCTCTATCCATATCCATATCCATACACTTATTGTATACGATAATTCTCCTATCGTATAGCGTAACTCGAGACGATATGTCGTACCTGCCACATACGGTGAGGGCATGAGAACCGCAGCAGCATTCCCGGGTGCCGGTCTCGGCAAGGAACCACCACAAAAGGGGCTCACTCTCCCCGCTGAGATCCTCACCCCCGAAGAGGTGCTCGCCATCCTTGATCAGTGCAGAGACACGACCACCGATACCTACCTGTCGCACGTCGCTCCGAAGCAAGTTCTCGAGTTCACTACTGCCCGAAGCTGGGATGCGCCTTGACCTCATCGGGAGGTTCGTTCCCCGAGACGGTCGATCGATCCTTCCAATCCCCGGGCGGATCGATATCACGAGCCTCGAGCCAGAGCTGCAACGCCTCAGCGACCACAACCGATCGGGAACGATGGTGGGCGTGGCCACATCGACGATCGACACGAGTTCGGGAGGAAGCGACACACTGATCTGACGGAGGTTCGTAGAAAGCACAACCCGACCGTGTCACATGCGGGTGCCCGATTCAAGGGGTCTGATCTCTTCGATAACTGAGAGAGCGAGACTCGCTAGTCCATCAGCCGGCGGACCGTCTGGGTCAATACCCGGGAAACCGTCTTGGCCTCGGTGAGCGAGACATGCTCGTCCGCGGCATGGGCATGTGACACATCGCCAGGGCCATACACCACACACGCAGCGCCACCCTCACGGATCCACAATGCCATGTCACATCCGTAGGGCACCCCAACACAACCGGGTTGTGCCCCGGTGACCGACTCTGCCACTTCCCTGATCACCGCCACAAGACGATGGCCTTTGTCTATTGATGATGAACCGAACGCCGCCCCCGTCCGGTCGATCTGCAGCGGGTGGGAGTCCAGCCAGGAATCCCCGGAGACGGCTTCGCGCAGAGTGCGTTCGAACCGCGCTTCTGCCTCGGCGATGGTCTCATCGATCGAGACACCGACCCGGATCTCCGCAAAGATCCGCTCCATCACATTGGATGCCCACACGCCTCCGCGTACGACGCCAACCGTGGTCGGATATGGCAGGTCGAGAGCCGCCATTGCAGGATTCGTCTCGCCATCACAAAGATCCTCCTCAAGCTCCCGCAGCGCTTCGTACACAGTGATGAAGTGGTCGAACGCCGACTCTCCAAGCAAGCGAGTCGCAGCATGCGCCGAGCGACCTTCTACCTCGATGGTGTAGGTCAGCGCACCCCCGTGCGCAACGACCACCTGGGGACCTACAGGGCCAGATGTTGGTTCCGTGAGTATGACCGAATCGCCTGTCCATCCGCGGCGGATCGCTGCCAATGTCCCCGTCCCGCCATCCTCTTCGCCGGGCACGGCAACGAACCGCAACTCGCCGGCAAAGTTTCGATCTCCCGTGGCTACTTCGGTGAACGCCTCAACGGCTGATACAAGGCCTGCCTTCATGTCGGCGGCACCCCGACCCCACAACACATCCCCCTCCATCTCACCGGCGGGGTCCCTTGTCCAGGTCCTCGGGTCCCCCACAGGCACCACGTCAACGTGACCGGTCAGCACTACGGTCGGGCCTGGCCGATTGCCACCGACGCGGGCCGCAACGACCGGCACATCATCTCGCTCGATCTCCCACCCGGGGAATGCAGGATCAGCCTCGAGCTCTGCCATCGGCGTGACCCACTGATCGACCTCGTCAGCGACCGGTTCCAGCCACGATGTCACCAAATCGATCGCAGCCCGCTCGTCGCCCGTCACAGACGGTACGCGGAGAAGCTCACGCGTCCGCTGCGTGATACTGTCCATATCGAAGAATCCTCCACGTCGTCCAAGCACACGCTACCGCCACTGGACCACCGAGGAAGCCGAACACGGGAGCACAAATGGACTACGGAGACGGCACTCGGTCGGTATGGGCTGGCGAGGACGGCCCCATGTGGGAGCGATCGACCCAGGTACCGATCGTGCAGTCTGTGAGCTTCGGCTACAAGGACATCGATGAGTGGATGGCTGTCGCCCTTGGCGACGAACCAGGCCACATCTACAGCCGCAACACGAACCCAACCGTGGCTGTTCTCGAAGCAAGAGTTGCTGATCTGGAACGAGCGGAGGCGGCCACCTCGTTCGCCACAGGAATGGCGGCGATTTCCGCCAGCCTCTACACACTGCTCGCTCCGGGATCCCGCGTCGTTTCGGTCAAGGACACCTATGGCGGGACATCGAAGCTCTTCCTCGATTTTCTCCCCGCACTCAACGTCGACGTTGCGCTCAGCGACACGAATGACCACGATGTCATCGAGGAGGAGATTTCGAAAGGTTGCGACGTTGTATATCTCGAGACACCAACGAACCCGACACTGAAGGTCCTCGACATCGAGCGACTCGCACAAGCGGGTCATGCCGTCGGGGCCACCATCATCGTCGACAACACATTTGCGACACCGATAAATCAGCGACCTCTTTCGCTGGGAGCCGACCTTGTTCTCCATTCAGCAACGAAGTTCCTCGGAGGCCACGCCGACGCCCTCGGCGGCATCGCCTGTGGAGGATCCGAGCTCATAGAGCGCATCTTTGGATACAGAGAGATAAACGGAGCAACGCTCAGCCCGTTCTCGGCGTACCTCCTGCTTCGCTCGATCAAGACGCTCCACTTGCGGATCGAACGACAGAACGACAACGCCATAGCCATCGCCAAACACCTCTCCTCCCACCCTGGGGTCGACTCTGTCTTCTACCCAGGCCTCCCGGACCACCCGGGTCACGAGATCGCTGCACGGCAGATGAGCGGATTCGGAGGCGTGTTGTCGTTCTCGATCGTCGGTGGCTTCGACATGGTGAAACAGGTGCTCCCGCGGTTGCGCTTGGCGCATCTCGCCGCCAACCTCGGTGCGGTCGAGACGATCGCTGGTCCACCAGTGACGACCAGCCATGTCGAGACCAGCGCTGAAGAACGCAAGGCACTCGGTATCCCCGAGAACCTGGTTCGGTACTCAGCTGGCGTTGAAGACGTTTCGGATCTGATTGCCGACCTCGACCAGGCGCTCTCCATCGTCAGTTGATCGGGTCCAGGTCGGGCAAGGCGGCGCGGCGTCTGCGATGATGTGGCCGCGACGAAAGGACCCGCGTGACAGACCACACCATCAGCCGATATCCAGTCCCGGACGTTCTCGATCTCCCCGATGACTTGCGAGATACGGTTCTCGCCATCCAGGAGAAGACCGGTTTCGTCCCCAACGTGTTCCTTGCCCTCGCCCACCGCCCAGACGAGATGCGAGCCTTCTTCGCGTACCACGAGGCATTGATGGAAAAGGAAGGCGGGTTGTCCAAGGCAGATCGGGAGATGATCGTGGTGGCAACATCGGCAGAGAACAACTGTCAGTACTGCGTCGTCGCACACGGTGCCATCCTGCGGATCCGAGCCAAGAACCCGCTCATCGCGGACCAGGTTGCGATCAACTACCACAAGGCAGACCTCGACGACCGACAGCGAGCAATCCTCGACTTCGCTGTCAAGATGGTGCACAACTCCGATGCAGTGAACGATGCAGATTTCGCAGTCCTTGAGGACCACGGTCTCGATGCAGAGGACATCTGGGACATTGCCTCAATCACCGCTCTGTTCGGGTTGAGCAACCGGATGGCGAACTTCCTCTCGATGCGTCCGAATAACGAGTTCTATGGGATGGCCAGATAGCGCCTGCGCCGTTGGCTAGGGTCGAACGATGACTGAGCTGAGAACCCGACGAGAACCCCCGCCGTTCCGACGCGTCGCCGTCAGACGGACAGAGGTCGTTTCGCCACGAATGACTCGGGTGATACTCGGAGGCAACGAGCTAGTCAGCTTCTCGATCGACCTTCCCGCCGCAAGTGTCCGGCTGTTGCTTCCAACGGATAGTGAGTTGGAGATTCCTCGCTGGCAGGGAAACGAATTCCTGCTCGCCAATGGCACCCGGCCCATCATTCGCACCTTCACCCCCCGCAGATTCGAGCCGGAGGCACTCGAACTCCACATCGATGTGGTGCTCCACGGATCGGGTATTGCATCGGCATGGGCGCAGAACGCACAGCCTGGCGACCGAGTTGCAGTGTCCGGACCGGGTAGAGGCTATGAGATCGATCCCAACGCAGCCGCGTTCCTCATCGCTGGTGACGAGACGGCAATCCCTGCGATTTGCCAGCTCCTCGAGCATCTCCCCAATGTTCCGATCACCGTTCACATTTCGGTGACCGGCGCCGATGCGAAGGTTGACCTGCATCGGGATGTCGACATCACATGGCATGTCGACTCCCCCGACTCAGATGCCGATGACTCGCTGTTCCAGGCGATAGCGGCCACCGAACTTGCTCCCGCCACACACATCTGGGCAGCGGGTGAAGCCAAATCGATGCAGCGCATCCGAAGCTATCTGTTCCGCGAGATCGAGTTCCCAAGACCCCAAGCAACCGTGCGCGGGTACTGGAAAGACGACAGTCGCTGAAGCCGCCCCCGGCCTGAGGGAGCTACATTCTGTCAGCGACGCTCTGAGGGAACCCGCCCTTGGCGATCGGCCCCCACTGGTCGATGGTCAACCGGATCAAGCACTTGCCCTGGTTCACCATCGCTTGTCGGTACTCATCCCAATCCGGGTGTTCACCCGAGATGACCCTGAAGTATTCGACCAGCGGTTCCACAGCATCGGGAAGATCGATGATCTCTGCCTCGCCATCAACATGCACCCACTCCCCTCCGAAGTCATCTGACATGACGACCATCGACGCAGCGGGATTCCGCCTGATGTTCAGCACCTTCACCCTCTCGGGGTAGCTCGACACGACAATGCGGCCTTCCACATCGAGACCCATCGCCACAAGTGATGACTGGGGTCTGCCATTGCTTCTCGTGGTCAGCAGCACGCCATGGTGGCGAGGGCGGATGAAGTCCCCGAGTTCGGCTCGGTTAACCACCCGATTCGCTGCAATATTCACCAGCGACTTCTCCCTTTCATAGACAGCGGCCAATCAGTCGTCGTCATCATCATCATCGTCGTCATCATCATCATCGTCGTCATCGTCGTCATCGTCATCATCGTCGTGCCCCTCGCTGTCTCCCTCACCGAACATCGCGGCAAAGCCGTCAGCCAGCACCACAAGCTCCGCATCCGAAAGTCGAGCATCTGGATGCACGAAGACGTATCCCGGCGTCGGCATCGAGCCGTCCCGCACCGTCTCTGCGGCTTCGTCGCCCTCCTGATTGCCATCCCATTCGGAGAAGTTGAGCTCAGAGCGCCCTTCATCGACATGGTTCTGTATCAGCCACGAGATCGGGGCGACATTCGAATACCACGGCCACTCAGTCTCGTTGCTGTGACAATCGAAGCATGCCCGGACAGCAAGATCCCGCACCTCGATCGACACCCACGCGGGTTCAGCCACAACCGGCGGATTGGCATGGTCGCGACCATACGGAACGATCTGGATGACAATGAACAGTGCAAGGAGTCCTACGGCGCCCCACTTCAACCACCGCACCCATCTGTCCATGACACCCACTATACGCCGAAGGCTCACCCCTCAATTCTCCGCCCGAAGGAGCGCTGTTCCTTGATGGCGATGGGTGCCAATAGGCCACGTCTTCACCTCCTACTCAAGCGATCTAGGTGTGACCTGGGCGCCGAGCAGCAGCCGCGACAGCGCCCGAAACGACGTACACGAAGGCGACGAACACAAGGAGGAACTTCAGCGTCGCCATGACACCGGCAACCACCAACAACACCGAGCCATCCGACCAACCGTTCACATAGCCAAGCATCGCGACGTTCTCGATGAAGTCGAAGATGCCTGCCAGAAGAGCCCCAACCGCGATGTATGGGCCGACCTTCGAGAGCCAATCACTGACAAAACGGCTGCTTGCCCACAGCGAACCGAGATACAGCGCCGATGCATATAGGACGAGAAAGACGAAGTCCCACAGGATCGTTGCCCGAACCGCGTCGAGGTCAGCCCCTGCAAGCGCCTCATCTGCACGTTGCGCTGTCCACGCGAACTCAAGCTCGAGGATGGGGAACCCGGCTGCAGTCGCTGTTGTAGTCGCTCCCGCAACAAGCGCAGCGAGGCCAACGATCCACCAATACCGAACGAATCGGTTGTCCTCAGGTCCCATCCCACTCACCTTCTCCAGCCCAATTCTATCGAGCACGCCCTGCCGTAAGGTGAGACGATGCAACCACATCTCGACACCCTTCTCCTCCTCGCACTCCCTGCCTCCGGCAAGTCTGAGCTCCGCCGATACCTCGCATCGGTGGATGACGCGACTGCCCTCGCCGACTTCGGACTCGGACCGACCGTGCAGCTCGACGACTACCCGTACGTCCATCTGATGAGAAGGATCAACGAGGAGATCACACGGCTCGGTGGCCCACCTGTGTTCTATGCCTCTAGCGAAGGACCGTTCCTCGAGGGCGGAGACTGGGCAACATTGATCGAACTCGTCAACGAGGATTACGCAGCGCTCGGGACCGCACCATCAGTTCCGGCTGAGCCAACCGCAGAGCTCTTGGAGAGATTCGATCGTGCCAGACGGCTCGTTGGTCTCACCCCGCCATTTGGCCAACTGCCTGACGAGGTCCTGACCGCGATCGCCGCGGAGCTCGATCACGAGATTGCCGAATTCGACCGAGAACGCACAGCCACACTTGCAAGGTACGAGCCGGGCGTCTCGACGGTGCTGATCGAGTTCGCACGAGGCGGCCCTGAGGGTACCGAGCCTCCCCTCGCCGATCCTCACGGGTACGAATACTCACTTCGCCACCTATCACCTGAGGTGCTCCGTAGTGCCACCGCTCTGTATGTGTGGGTGACACCGGAAGAGAGCCGGAGGCGCAATGTGGATCGGGCAAAGCCAGGCATCGAAGGCGCTGCATCAATTCTCCACCACGGTGTTCCCGAGGTCGTGATGCGCGGCGACTACGGAGTGGATGACTTTCTGTGGCTAATGGAAAATGGCGGAGGAGATGCAATCGAGGTCGCGGCTCACGGCACCACTTTCTCAGTTCCCGCAGCTGTCTTTGATAACAGGACGGATCACACCTCATTCCTGCGAGCCGATCACGCTGAATGGGGCGCAAGACTGGTGAACGAGTTACACACTGCGCTTACAGACAGTTTTGCCAGTCTGCGATCTGCCTAGCCGGCAAGGCGAGGGTCCTGATCCCCCGTTCGTGTCGCATGGGGGAGATACGGTCGTGACATGAGTCGACAGGAATCAACATATACACTTCCTCTACACGGCGCGTGTACGATTTGTGTATGGGAAGAACGAACATCGTGATCGACGATGAACTGCTTGATACGGTGATGCGGCGCTATGGATTGCGGACCAAGACCGAGGCGATCGACCTCGCATTGCGCCATCTCGCAGGTCGGCCGATGACCACTGAAGAGGCTCTCGGCATGCGCGGTGCACATCTGATGGACCAGCCGCCACTGGATCAGCAACCGAGATGATCCTCGTCGAGACATCAGCGTGGATCGAGTACGACCGCGCCACAGGATCTACTGTCGACACTCGGGTAGCCCAGCTCATCGGATCCGGTGGCGCCATCGCCGTGTCCGAACCGATCCTCATGGAGGTCCTCGCTGGCGCCCGCAACGACGAAGGCGTTTCCCTCCTCCGTCGGCTACTGACATCGTTCGACTGGATTCCAGCCGAGGCAGCCACCGACTTCGAAGGGGCGGCTCGGGTCTTTCGATCATGCCGTGAGGTCGGGATCACGCCTCGGGGACTCGTTGACTGCATGGTCGCGTCGATTGCCCTCAGGACAGACGCGACGCTCCTGACGGCCGATCAAGACTTCTCCCAGATCGCATCTGTTCTCCCGCTCCGCCTCGACGAGGCGTCACCCAGAGCCCCGATGGGGTGACAAATGCACCAGGAGCCAGGCAAGAGGCCAACGAGGCCTACGCCGGATGGATCTCCAGACTCTCCACGACTGCCGTCGCCAGTTTCTCGGCCGACCATGTGATCGAGATCGAACCGCCTTCTCGGTACAGATCGAGCTGATCGTCATAGTGCGGAGACATCGGGTTTCCCGATTGTCCGCCTGGCAGGATGAAACGATTGGCATCCCACTCCCCCACATCGACTGCCATTCGCATCGAAGCGACAAACGGCGAGTTCGCCGTTGGGTCGAGGAATGACACCGCGGCCTGGGCAATGGTGTTGGAGTCGCCGCCCCACGGGAACGGTCCGAGGTTGAACACCTTGTCCATCGGCTTCTTCTCACCAACGGGATGCTTGAAGGTCAGCGGCCGCACCTTGCCCCACTCCCATCCTGAAGCCTCCGGGCCATGTAGCTCGACGAGTTGCTCGATCGTTTCCGCGAGGGCCGCAGCGATCTCAGCGTCCCATCCCTGCTCGAACCAGCCATCTGGCTGTGTCCGAACGAGATTCGACAGATGACCTGTGCGTCTCGTGAAGATGCCCATCTCAGGAGTCAGCGCGGACATTCCTTTTCCAAGTGCCCACTCTGCGGTATTCGGTGCTTTGGCGAACACGATCCGCCGAGCCATCTTCGTGACGAAGAACTCGTACACGCTTGCGGCTGGAGACGTGATGCCCGCAACTCCATCCCAGCTGCGGAGCAGGCTGATCGCTCGTCTGGTGCCGGGGTCGCTTCTATCAACGCCAAGGACCACGTCGCGGATCTCTCGCCATGGGATTGGTGCGCGATCCATCTGAAGCTCACCTACGGATTCGAGCGTCCAATCGTCGCTCTCAGCAAGACGCTCGGTGATCCTCGCCGCTCGATAACCGTCGATGAAGTCGTACCCGATGAAGGCGCCTTCGTCGGCAGCGAGCGGTTTGTTGTTCGCTGTCGCGACGAAGCCCTCTTCGGGATTCACGGTGCCGGGAAGCTCATCGATCCCCACCATCTCGTCCATCCAGCCCGACTCGGGATCCCAGCCAGCCACCGGCATCGTGCCGCTGCCTGACTTGCGGATCGGTGCGTCACCCACGAGCTGCCACGCAATGTCACCATTGTCATAGCCCGAGACAACATTGAGCGGAAGGGCAGGCCAATGTCGGTACGCCTCGCGCACATCGTCAGGCGATGCAGCAGACTGGAGGTCGAGCAGACCACGGACCGGCAGCGGATCGAGCCAGACGGCCCGCATCGCAATCGCCGCCTCGTTGTCGGTGAAGGCTGGGCCGATGATGGGCCCGTGAGGGGTTTCAAGCACTTCCTCGACCACGGTCTCGCCGCCTTTGACGTTGATCGTCTCGTGGTGCACCGTGCATGGCACGAAGTCCTCACCAATCCTGATGCTCGCTCCGTCAGGTCCGATCTCTTCGAGGAAGAGGTCTGTGTTGTCCGTCAAACCAGCAGTGACGCCCCAAGCGCAATGTCCGTTGAAGCCAACAGGGAAGCCCGGTGCGCCAAGCAGTGTTGCACCTGCGATCTGCCACTGAGGCGTCGCCACACGGGCGAGATACCAGTGTGAGGGGTGCGAGGGAGCAAGGTGCGGGTCGTTTGCCACAATGGGTCGCCCTGAGTTTGTTCTGCTCCCTGCAATCGCCCAGTTGTTCGAACCACCACCCATGCCAGCGGTCGCGGTGAAGAGTTCCAAATCGGCAGCGAGTCGATCGATCGCGGCACCAACTTCTTTGCCGACAGGCACGGTGGCAGGTAGCCATTCGGGATACGTTGGGTCGAGCGCAAGCATGGCTTCAGGTCCATCCTCCGCAAGCATCTTGAACCGCAGGAGTTCGGCGTCCCAGTTGGAGGCCAGAAGGAACGGCATCAGCTTCATCAGGCCAAGCACATCAGCGGGTTCATACGGGGTCGGTTGTCCCTTGAGGAGCACGAACTCGTGGGCAACCTTCGAAGAACCCACCGTCGCACCTTGATAGGTGCCAACCGCGTACGCCTCGAGCATGGCGCGGATGTCGTCATCGAGGGCGTCGACCTGTGCAAGCGCCGATCGCCTGAAGCCAACGCGTCGCGATAGACGGTCGAGAGGAAGCGTGTCCGGGCCGATCAGTTCAGACAGTGTGCCACGCAATAGCCGCAGAATGGATTCGAGTTGGAATGCTCGATCCTGGCCGTGGACGAACCCGAGACCGAACCAGGCATCGACGTCAGTGTCGGCATCCACATAGGGAATCCCGTACTCGTCACGGCCGATCCGTACTGTTGCGTCGACACCGGCCACGTCGAGCGACCCCTCGGTAATCGGGAGCCGCTTCCCGAGCACCGCCTGCATCAGACTCCGCACCGCGTTCACTTGAGTTCCTCCCTGTTGGCACTCGAATCATGCCACACAGGGGATCGCTCGATTCTCAGGACCCGACTATCGCCGGGTAAACCGAGAGGCCCCGCAAGGCTCAGGCTGCCTCTTCGAGCGGCTCGGGCATCCCAGGAAGTTCACAACTGCCAGAGTCTTGCCGCTTGCGGCCAAGGGTTGCAGTGAGGCCAACGCCTGCAAGGATCAAGGGCAGGGCGATGAAGATCGGTGCAGTGATGATCTCTGCACGCAATGACGTCTTCGTCGACGGCTCCAAGAACAGATCACGCCGACACTGCTCAGATACCTCCACCACACGTGAGAACGTCGCGGCACCTCGTGCCCGCCAGCGCCCGAGCGCCTGACCTCTCGGTCCGGGTTGCACTCTCAACAACTGCTTCTGGCACAATGCGCCGATGAAAGACACCCCAGCACTCTCAGACCCGCGATTGGAGAACGTCCCACACGAGGTGGTGAGGCACGGACCAGTCGCCTCTCTCGAGGAAGCGGCAGAGTTGCGCGGCGTAGATCCATCAGCCCTGATCAAGGCCATGGTCGTGCGCAAGGGTGATGACGACTACGTCTTCGCTCTCGTTCCGGGGGATCGCGTGATCGACTGGCCAAAACTCAGGGACATCGTCGGCAAGCGAAGGCTCTCCATGCCTGACGCCGATGAGGCGCTCTCAGTTACGGGGTACGTTCGAGGGACCATCACACCGTTTGGAGCCGAGCGTCCATGGCCGGTCATTGCCGACGAGAGAATTCTGGGAACACTGGTGTCCATTGGAGGCGGTGCCCACGGTGTGTCCATCACCATCGATGGCACCTGCCTGGTTTCGATTCTCGCCGCTACGTCAGCAGATATCACCAAGCAGAGAGCCTGAGCTCGATGAAATTGGCTTCGGCCTACGACAAAGCCAATTCAAGTACACCTTCGATGTTCGCTGGCGTGTGAAATGTCATTTCCTCGCGCACCTCTTTTGGTACGTCCTCAACGTCGTCTGCATTCCTTGCGGGAAGGATGATCTCACGCAGCCCTGCGCGGTGGGCTGCGAGCACCTTCTGCTTGACACCACCGATCGGCAGCACCCGGCCCTGCAATGTCATCTCTCCCGTCATGCCGACCTCCGCCTTCACCTTGCGGCCAGTGAGCAAGCTCACCAATGCTGTTGTCATGGTGACACCCGCCGACGGTCCGTCCTTGGGAATGGAACCCGCAGGTACGTGGATGTGGATGTGCCCATTGAGATCGCGCGGGTCGATCCCGAGTTCGGTTGCGTGACCCCGGACGTAGGACACCGCGATCTCAGCAGACTCCTTCATCACTTCGCCCAGCTGACCAGTGAGCGTCAAACCGGTGTCACCCGCAATGGTGCTCACTTCGATGAAGAGCACGTCTCCGCCGACGCCGGTAACAGCCAACCCTGTTGCGACGCCGGGGACCGCTGTGCGTTCATCTTGTTCGGTGTGGTGCACGGTTGGTTTGCCGAGCAGTTCACGCAGATCATCGGGATCAACCGTCACTTTCTCTGTCGCATCGCCTGAAGCGATCGAGGTGGCAACCTTGCGAGCGAGCTTGCCCAGCTGACGCTCAAGTCCCCTGACACCTGCCTCTTGGGTGTAGTCGTCAACGATGTGTCCCACGGTCTCAGCGGGAACATCGATCTCAGCGACCTCGAGGCCTGAGCGTTCGACAACTCTTGGAAGGAGGTGTGTCGAGGCGATCTCCACCTTCTCGCTCTGGGTGTATCCGTCGAGACGAATCACCTCTGTCCGGTCGAGCAACGGTGCAGGAATACTCTCGAGCACATTCGCAGTCGCGACGAACATGACGTCTGATAGGTCGAGGTCGAACTCGAGGTAGTTGTCGCGGAACGTGTGGTTCTGCTCTGGGTCGAGCACTTCGAGCAGAGCGGACGATGGATCACCGCGCCAGTCATTGCCGACCTTGTCCATCTCGTCGAGCAGGAACACCGGATTCATGGATCCTGACTCAGTGAGTGCTCGTGCTATTCGGCCGGGGCGAGCCCCGACGTAGGTCCGGCGATGGCCTCGGATCTCGGCCTCGTCACGCAGCCCTCCAAGGGCGAGGCGGACGAAATCCCTTCCAAGGGCCCGCGCCACAGACTGCCCGAGCGATGTCTTACCAACTCCAGGTGGTCCGACGAGCAGGAGAATCGTTCCGGTACCACTGATGTCAGAGTTCTCGTCGAGTCCGCGTTCGTTGCGGAGCTTTCGGACCGCCAGATGCTCGATCATGCGCTCTTTAACGTCATCGAGGCCCGTGTGATCCTCGTCGAGAACCGTACGAGCCGCATGGAGGTCGAGATTGTCCTCGGTCTTGTTTCCCCACGGAAGTTCGAACGTCGTGTCGAGCCATGTTCGTATCCACGCATGCTCGGGACTCTGATCGTTGAGGCGCTCGAGCCGATCGATCTCGCGGCTGACGGTTTCGGCCGCCGACTCGGGGAGCTTGGCCTCCTCGAACTGCTTGCGGTACTCATCAACCACCGACTCGCCTCCGTCGCCGAGCTCTTCGCGGATGGCGGCCATCTGTTGTCGCAACATGAACTCACGCTGGGTCTTATCGATCTTCTCGGCAGCGTCATCCCTGACCTTCTT
>Ga0209013_10002339_pt1 | contig 17201 bp, 14 predicted proteins | sample Cruoilmetagenom2_FD_187291 | JGI IMG/M metagenome (GOLD analysis project Ga0209013, IMG submission 187291) | Oil polluted marine microbial communities from Coal Oil Point, Santa Barbara, California, USA - Sample 2 (SPAdes) (version 2) | ecosystem: Environmental > Aquatic > Marine > Oil seeps ...
GAGCGTGAAGAATGAGACCCACAAGTATGTGCTCTTCATACTTGTTGGCTCATACGGAACGTGCGGCAGCGCAAATGTACGACAACTGAGGCTGTCACTGTGGCGCCATTCTTTTTTCTTTAAAGGAAAAAGATGAAGGATGGAGAATTATATAGAGGATGAATTGTAAAGGGGATGTTGTGATGAGAGACTCGAATACTGCCATTCAAGATGTATATCCAGATGACTTTGCCTGGTGCTACGGTTGCGGAAGATTAAATGATGACGGCTATCATTTCAGAACGATGTGGAATGGGGAAGAAACCGTAACGAACTATGAACCTTCGGATAAACACACTGCATTACCAGGATTTGTTTATGGTGGATTATTGGCATCGTTTGTCGATTGTCATGGAACGGGCTCAGCGTCACTGTTCTTGCATCGTAAAAATGGGCATGAACCAGGTGATGGAACGGAACCACCACGTTTTGTGACCGCGTCCTTGCATGTGGATTATTTAAAACCCACGCCTCAAGGGGTGCAGTTGAAGGCTACTGGAAGGGTAGAAGAAATCCATCCGAAAAAATACAAAGTGCATATCAAGGTTTTCGCTGGTGAGGAGCAAGTAGCGAACGGGGAAGTCGTGGCGGTCGTGATGCCCGCAAGCTTTGGAAAGAAATAACGAAAATGATACGACTTATTAGTTGATTAGGGGATGTAATAAAATGAAACCAGTTACACCATATTTGACGTTTTACGGAAATGGAAAAGAAGCAGCTGCTTTTTATGAAAAAGCTTTGGGCTTAGAAAACAGGGGGATGCAAACGTACGGTGAAAGTGATTTCCCATCACCACCCGAAGCTGCAGATTTCCTTATCCATTGCCATTTATCCAACGGTAGCTTTAGCATCATGCTCGCTGATTCAGCAAATCCAGGCGAGTCAGGTACAACAAATGTCTCACTGGTGATTGATTGTGAAAGTGAAGAAGAAATTAATCGTTTATACAGTGCATTGCAAGAAGGTGGCACGGCTGTCATGGAACTCCAAGATACGTTCTGGGGTGCGAAATACGCAAAAGTACGTGATCCATTTGGCTATACATGGGACTTGAACTTCGAAAAAGGACAAGTTGAATAGAAGAAACGAGGGTTGCCGAAGGGATTGGCAACCTTTTTTTGAGGTTTTCAGACGTGAACTACGATTTTTCGGACGTGAACCCAGTTTTTTCAGACATCAACGCTAAAAAGTGCGACTGAGCGAACGCTCAACTAATGATAAATGACCCCCAAAAAAATTAGTGACAATGTTCAGAAACAAAACTATACTAAATGAAATTTTAATAAGGGAGAGATTCATATGAAAAGACAAACACCGACGACTTCATTCAAATCGGAGGGCATGTTGGTTTCATAATATGAGCTCCGATTTGGTTCCAACTAGAATCAATATAATCGGAGGAAATTAAAGATGAGTATACAAAAGTTTTATTACACCGTGACAAGTTCACGTGCATTTCTAATTCAAATGGTGTTTACATTAAACGCAATTTATTATGTTACGCAAGCCAATCTAAATCCACTTCAGCTTGTTCTGATTGGGACCATTATGGAAGTTTCCGTTCTGTTATGTGAAATGCCAACCGGTTTATATGCGGATCATTTTGGTCGGAAACGTTCACTTGCTTTGGGTACATTAGTGATTGGTCTTGCTCATATTCTGGAAGGCAGTACGCCTGAATTTTGGGCAATTGCCATAGCATCGGCGATGTGGGGAATTGGGTGGACATTCATCAGTGGGGCTGAACAGGCCTGGATTGCGGATGAGTTAGGTGGAGAAGATTTAGAACAAACATTTTTACGCGGTTCAAAATACGGTTCATTTGCAAGATTTACTGCGATTTTGGCAAGTGTGGCAATTGCGGTGGTTTGGTCGGTGCAAACGGCCATTTTATTTGCAGGGATCATGCTGGTCATTCTTGCGGCTTGGTCTTACATCAAACTGCCCGAAACTAAGTTTGTCAAAGTCACGCGTGAAAAAGGGGTTTCAGGATTCATGCATATGATGACAACCATTAAAGCCGGTGCGTCGCAAATTCGTGGCAACACGGTACTGGTTGGTATTGCGATGGTGACACTGTTTTGGGGACTTGCGAGTGAAGGGTTCGATCGCTTATATGGAGCCCATTTCATTGTTGATTATGAGTTGTCGGAAAGTGAGTCCCTTTATTGGTTTGGCACATTTTATGCTGTTGCTTTCTTGCTGAATATTGTCGTGCTTCACTTTGTTGAAAAAAACGTAAAAGGTCGCTACGCAGAAGTGTTATTAATCATGAATGCGTTGTTGGTCGGAACAATGATCATTTTCGCATGGACGGGGCATTTTTGGTTGGCGGTCGCGATGTACTGGGTGACAAGCGCACTTCGCAATGTAAATTATCCTTTAATGAGTATCGTTATGAATGAAAGGCTGGAATCAACAGGTAGAGCGACAACTCTATCCATGTTCGGTCAACTGGATGCTTTTGGACAAATCGCTGGGGGCCCAATTGTAGGGGTCCTCGCGTTGTACACGTCTATTTCCGGAGGTATTACCGCTTCGGCATTTCTTATTTTGCCAGTCCTGTATTTCTTATGGCGAATGAGAGGGAAGATGGGATCTACAAAATCATTTGGAGGATAAATAAAAAGGCTGTGCACAAGTTTTTTAAATGTGCACAGCTTTTTAAAGGAGAAAAGGGATGGAACTCGGTTGCTATTTCCCACCAAGTAAATCAAACAACCCGCCAGTGATACTGCCTTCACCTTTGGATTTGCCACCGCCTTGAGGAGCTGCTGCAAAGACGCGGCTAGCTAGGCGACTGAATGGTAAAGATTGAATCCATACCGTTCCTGGACCTTTAAGTGTCGCGAAGAATAATCCTTCTCCACCAAATAACGCCGTTTTTATTCCAGGGACCATTTCGATGTTGTAATTGACTTCTTTCGTCATCGCGACCAAACAACCCGTATCTACGCGTAATACTTCACCTTGCTGCAAACTTTTTCGGTGAATGGTTCCCCCGGCATGCACAAATGCAATTCCATCACCTTCAAGTTTCTGCATGATGAACCCTTCACCGCCAAAGAATCCTGCACCTAGTTTACGTTGGAATTCAATCCCGACTGACACACCTTTTGCCGCAGCTAAAAACGCATCTTTTTGACAAATCACTTTGCCGCCCATTTTACTCAAATCCATCGGGATGATTTTCCCTGGATACGGTGCAGCGAAGTACACACGTCTTTTGCCTGTACCAGTGTTCGTGAATGTCGTCATGAACAAACTTTCACCTGTAAGCATTCGTTTTCCGGCACCCATCAGCTTGCCCATGATACCTGAACCTCCAGAACCATTAGAACCATCACCGAAAATGGTTTCCATCGTAATGGCGTCTTCCATCATCATCAAACTGCCTGCTTCCGCAACAACGGTTTCTTTTGGATCAAGTTCAACTTCCACAAACTGCATGTCATCTCCGTACAATTTATAATCGATTTCATGGTTATTCATTCTTCGTATTCCTCCTAATAATTAATTCTATACATTCATACGCTTAAAGGAACGAAAGGTTTCACACATAGTCTATCATGAACTCTCTAACTTTTCTGTAAAATGAAAGGGTTAAAGAATTTTGTGTCGAATAGATACAGTGAAAGCGTTTTCAAATCGAAAGGGGTAATTTACATGCAATTGAACAATTACATCGATGGAAAATGGCAGGAAGCGGGAGAGGCTAAATATGTTCCTGTAACAAACCCGGCAAATGGAGAAGAGTTAGCGCAAGTTCGATTGTCGTCTATGGATGACGTGAATCTGGCTGTAGCGGCTGCAAAAACAGCGCAAAAGAAATGGGCACTTGTTCCAGCTCCGAAACGGGCTGATTATTTATATGAAATTGGACGGATCATGAAAGAAAAGAAAGAGCATCTGGCACAAGTGCTGACGAAGGAAATGGGTAAGGTCATTGAAGAAGGGCGCGGAGAAGTTCAGGAAGGCATTGATATGGCGTTTTATATGGCTGGAGAAGGCCGTCGTCTATTTGGCGAAACCACGCCATCGGAACTTGCGGATAAGTTCGCGATGAGTGTACGAGCACCAATCGGCGTAGTGGGTCTCATTACCCCATGGAATTTCCCGGTTGCCATCGCCACGTGGAAATCGTTCCCGGCCATCGTTGCGGGGAATACATTCTTATGGAAGCCAGCCACCGAAACCCCCATGATGGCATATGAAATGGCAAAAGTCTTTGAAGAAGCGGGGCTTCCAGCTGGGGTTGCGAACATTGTATTCGGTTCCGGGGCTGAAGTCGGAACGGCGATGATTGAGCATCCGGACGTCAAGGTGATTTCATTCACGGGATCAACGGAAACCGGTCGCTCCGTCGCAGAGCGTGGGGGGCGTCACTTGAAGAAAGTATCACTTGAGATGGGCGGGAAAAATGCAGTAATTGTCATGGATGATGCTGATCTTGGACTGGCCGTTGAAGGAATTCTATGGAGTGCATTTGGAACAGCCGGACAACGCTGTACCGCATGCAGTCGCGTCATTGTGCATAAAGATGTAAAGGAAGAGTTGGAATCTCGCCTGCTAGAAGCAATGGAACAATTAACAATTGGGGATGGCATGAATGAATCCGTGAAAATTGGCCCTGTTATCAATAAAAAAGCATTGGAAAAAATCCATAGCTATGTGGAAATCGGAAAAAATGAAGGTGCTACTTTACTGGTAGGTGGAAAAATTTTGGCTGACGGTGAATTGTCGAAAGGGAATTATTATGCCCCTACACTTTTTTCTAACGTAGGTAAAGATAGCCGCATTGCACAAGAAGAAATTTTCGGCCCGGTTGTATCACTGATTGAAGTCTCAAGTTTGGAAGAAGCAATTGAAGTGAACAACAGTGTGACATTTGGGTTATCCAGCAGTATTTTCTCGCGAGATGTCAATACCGTATTCAAGGCACAGCGCGATTTGGATACAGGGATTGTCTACGTGAATGCAGGCACTACAGGCGCCGAAATCCATTTGCCTTTCGGTGGCACAAAAGGAACGGGGAATGGTCATCGCGACTCTGGTGTTGCAGCATTGGACGTGTATACGGAGTGGAAGAGTATTTACGTGGATTTCAGTGGCAAGTTGCAACGGGCACAGATTGATAATGAGTGAGCCGTTCTTTAAAGCACCGGCAACACGATTATTACAAACCTATTTACAAAGGAGATGTAAACATGAAGGTCGTTGTATTAGGTGCAGGATTGATGGGAAAAGAGGCAGCGCGTGATTTAGTGAAAAGCGATAGCGTGGAAAAGGTCTATTTGGCTGACGTACAGCTGGAACAGGTGGTGGCATTTAAAGAAAAATTACAATCCGAAAAATTGGAGGCGGTTCGCCTGGATGCCAATGATGATGAGCTGTTAAAAGAAGTCATGGCTAAAGGTGATGTCGTCATAAATGCATTGTTTTATTCATTCAACGAAAAAGTGGCGCGGACCGCAGTTGAAGTAGGCGTGCATTCAGTCGACCTGGGCGGGCATATTGGAGGGGCGACAGATGCAGTTCTCAGTTTGCATGATGAAGCACAAGCAAGAGGGATCACAATCATTCCGGACTTGGGGGTTGCTCCTGGAATGATCAATATTCTATCCGGCTATGGTGCGAGTAAATTAACGGATGTAAAAGTAATGAAAATCTATGTCGGTGGTATTCCAGTTGAGCCGGAAGGACCGCTGAAATATAATATTGTCTTTTCGTTGGATGGGGTATTGGATCATTACACCGATACATCTCATGTGGTACGAGATGGAGTTTTGCGAGAAATTCCTTCCTTAACAGAAGTAGAGTCGATTCATTTTGATGAATTCGGTGAACTCGAAGCTTTCCATACATCGGGTGGGACGTCCACTTTGACGAAGACTTTCCCGGACGTTGAAACGTTGGAATACAAAACAATCCGCTACCCTGGCCATGCGAAAAAGGCCAAGGTGTTGGTGGACCTGGGATTGACCAATAAAAACACAACCGTGGTATTGGACGGCAAAACAATAAGTACTCGTGACGTATTAAAAGCTGCATTGACACCGGGTCTGTTGCTTGGGGATAAACAAGATGCAGTACTTTTGCGGGTGAGGGTATCAGGCAAGAAAAATGGTGATGCCGCTACTTATGAATACGAACTCGTGACGAAAAAGGATATGAACCAACAAGTAACCGCCATGGCTCGTGCGACAGCCAATACCATTTCAGTCGTGGCACAAATGATCGGCAACGGTGAAATTACAAAACGAGGTGTGTATCCTCCGGAATTAATCGTCCCGGGAGATTCGTATATAGCGGAAATGAAAAAACGAGGAGTCAACATTGTAGAAACTGTACGAGAATTGGAGTCAACTTCAATTAATAACGGATAACCAGGAGGCATTCTCATGAACTTCGAGTTTTCGGAAGAACATCAATTACTTCGTAAAACAGTCCGTCAATATGTGGATGCTGAAATTATTCCTTATATTGCAGAGTGGGATTCAACAGGTGGATTCGATCCGAAAGTGTGGAAAGACTTAGCAGACTTAGGCCTGATGGGGGTATGTGTCCCGGAGGCCTATGGTGGGAGTGGGATGGACTACAATTCACTCGCCATCGTGTGTGAGGAATTGGAGCGCGGTGATACCACTTTCCGCACAGCGGTGTCCGTTCATATCGGATTGAATTCCATGACCTTGATGCAATGGGGCACGGAACAGCAAAAGCAAAAGTATTTAGTGCCGCAAGCGAAAGGTGAAAAAATCGGAGCGTTCGGTCTAACTGAACCCGGCGCAGGTTCTGATGTGGCGGCCATGTCAACAACGGCAACTCGCGACGGCGATTACTATATCCTGAAAGGACAAAAAACATGGATTTCCCTATGTGATAAAGCAGACCATTTCATTGTCTTTGCATATACTGATAAATCAAAGAAACATCACGGCATCAGTGCCTTTATTGTTGAACGCACCATGGAAGGCTTTTCGTCCAAGGCGATTAAAGGGAAATACGGAATCCGTGCAGGAAATACAGGTGAAATTTTCTTTGATGACATCCGTGTTCCTGCAGCCAATCTCCTAGGGCAAGAAGGGGAAGGCTTTAAAATTGCCATGTCCGCCCTAGATAATGGTCGTTTTACAGTCGCGGCGGGTGCGGCAGGTTTGATTATGGCTTGCATCGAAGCGAGTGTGAAATATTGTCATGAGCGTGAGACATTTGGCAAACCAATCGGCAAACATCAATTAGTGCAACAAATGATTGCCAAAATGGAAGCGGGCTTACAGATCAGCCGTCTTCTTGTTTATCGAGTGGGTGAGCTGAAAAACAAAGGCGTTCGCAATACACGCGAGACGTCTTTAGCGAAATGGCAAGCGTGTGATTATGCCAACAAATCGGCAGACGATGCGCTGCAAATTCATGGTGCATATGGCTATTCGGATGATTACCCAGTGGCTCGTTTTCTGCGGAACTCAAAAGCACCAGTTATTTATGAAGGCACCCGTGAAATTCACACGATTCTGCAAGCTGAATATGCTCTCGGTTACCGGGAAGACAAAAAATTATCGAAGATGTTGCCAAAATGGCCATTTGAAATTGATAAATAAATGTGATAGAATATTCTAAAATCAATGAACGGAGGTGAGGAAAGAATGAAAAACACTGTGAAGGCACATGGGTTTATATTGGAATTTTTATCCACATCATGTGCGATTACTCATGAAATTTCTACTAACGGGACAGGTCTGTCCAATTTTAGAAAAATACATGAACATCACAGCTGATAAGTCATTCTTTCTTCTCTAGATATATGAGAAAAGACTGCTTGCTTTTCAGGCAGTCTTTTTTTGTACCCGAAAATAAGATGAGCTTCCAGCTGAAAATCGAAAGGAAGCGGAAATTTATGATATGCACTATACAGGAAATTAGCAAAATGCTAGGCGGCAACATAATCTTTGAAGGTTTATCTTTAGCCATTAAAATGGGTGATAAGTTAGGCGTAGTAGGCAGGAATGGTACCGGAAAGACAACACTCTTTACGTTGATCTCAGGAATCGAGACGCCAGACCAAGGCAGCATTCATTTTAAAAAAGGGACGAAAATTGGTTACCTGGCCCAGATCCCTTCCTATACAGAGGAAGTAACGGGACACGATGTGTTATTGATGGCATTTGAAGAGTTAGTGGAACTTCAGAAAAAAATGAACGACTTAGAAGAAAAAATGGCTCATGCAAATGAAGTTGAAATGGAAAAGTTGCTGAAACAATATGGGGATATTCAAGAAGAGTTTACCCGGCGTGATGGCTATTCAATGGAGACAGATATTGAAAAAGTTGTGCAAGGTCTTCAATTGACCACGTTTGTCAACCGTTCATTCGCTACGTTAAGTGGTGGCGAACAGACGAAAATCATGCTCGGCAAATTGTTATTAACAAAACCGGATCTTTTATTACTTGATGAGCCAACAAACCATCTGGATTTATTTGCAGTCGAGTGGCTGGAGCAATATCTACTGACGTATGAAGGGTCGGTTGTCATCATCTCACATGACCGCTACTTCCTGGACCAAGTCGTCACGAAAGTAGCGGATCTTGAAGAAGGTGAATTATCGCTTTACCATGGCAACTATTCATCGTTTGCCATACAAAAAGAAGAACGCTTGATGCGGGAATTCCAAGACTACGAAGAACAGCAGAAAAAGATCAAGAAAATGAAAGAAGCAATCAAACGTCTAAGACTCTGGGCAAACGAAGCAGTACCGCCAAACGCCGCGATGCACCGCCGTGCCCGCAATATGGAACGTGCGTTGGAACGAATGGAAAAAGTGAGAAAGCCATTGATGGACCCGAAAAAAATGACGCTATCGTTTGAGGCAGCTCCAAGAAGCGGGAAAGAAGTTGTCGTGATGGAGAATGTCTCAAAATCCTTTGGTGAGAAAGTATTGTTGCAGGAAGCGGATTTCAATGTGTACTGGAAAGACCGAATCGCCATTGTTGGTCGAAATGGTACCGGCAAATCCACCATTTTGAAACTGTTGCGGGGCGAGCTGGAAGTGGATCAAGGAGATGCTAGGTTAGGGAGTAATGTGCGTGTTGGGTTCCTGTCACAGCATTTTGAAATCACGAATCCGAAAGCTCGCTTAATCGATGTTTTCCGGGAAGAAGTGTCCATGTTTGAAGGGGAAGCGCGACATGTGTTGGCTCGCTTCATGTTTTATGGACCGGATGTGTTTAAACGACTCGGTGACTTAAGTGGTGGAGAGCGCATGCGCTTGAGGTTGGCGCAACTCATGCACCAGGACGTGAATCTATTGATGCTAGATGAACCGACCAACCACTTAGACATCGATTCACGAGAAGTGTTGGAAGAAGCATTGGAGGATTTCCAAGGGACCATTCTCGCGGTATCGCATGACCGTTATTTTTTAAATAAATTATTCCCTCGCACGGCTTGGCTAGATGCTGGTGAGTTGACCACCTTCGAAGGTTCATACGAATGGGCACGCGGCAAATGGGATGAATTGCAGTCAAGGCGTGAAATTGAAGTGGTAAGTGTTAAAAAAGTTGTGGAAACAGAAAAACCTGCTCGGAAAAAAGAGAGTACGGCAACTCCTTATGGAGAAGAAATTGCAGACCTTGAGAAAGCGATTTCGGAATTAACAGGTCGTATCGATAACGAAAAAGATTGGGAAATGTATGAACAATTGCTTTCCGAAAAAGCCGAGAAAGAGTCTATGCTAGAAGGCTTGCTCGAACAATGGCTTGAGAGTTCATAATAATTAAAGAAGGTACCAGGCACTTCGCTTTTTGTGGGACAGAAAACGTCCCGAAAAAGCTGAAGTGCCTGGTACCTTTTTCCTATTTCAAGACTGAGCGGCGGCTCAGTCTTGAAACTCGGGGTTCACGTAGGAAATGCCATACCGCTCTACTTTGTAAATGAAAAAACCGCCCCTATAAAAGGAAGCGGTTAGCGGACGGGACGAAAAATTTATTGTTAAAAGAAATATAGGCCAATACTGATCACGATACCACTAAGGAGTAAAACGAATAAACAATACCCCATAATGTCTTTAGCACGTAATCCAGCAATTGCTAACGCTGGGAGTGCCCAGAACGGTTGAATCATATTCGTCCAAGCATCCCCCCAGGCAATGGCCATTGCTGTTTTCGAATAATCTAATCCTAATGATTGTGCAGCATCGAGCATAATCGGTGCTTGGACTGCCCACTGTCCTCCACCTGAAGGAACAAAGAAGTTCACAATGCCAGCTGCATAGAAAGAAAACAAGTGGAATGTGTTTTCATTAGAAATGCTGACAAAAGCTTCTGACACAACACCCGCTAGTCCAGAAGCGACCATCATCCCCATGATTCCAGCATAGAATGGGAATTGTATGATGATGCCGCCAGCCGTTTTCACGGCGTTTGCCACGGCAGCTAAAAAGCGTTTTGGCGTACCATGGAAAACGATTCCGAGTACCACGAAAATCAAGTTGACGATATTGATGTTTAAATCGAAACCTTTTGTTGCGAAGTGATATCCTAAGTACACCAAACCGAGTGCCCCTATTAAAATGGATAATAGATAGCTATTTTCCATTTTGCTCGCAGGTGTTAAGTCGCCTGTTTCTTCCTTCTCAACTGTTTCGACTAAAAGTGCAGGATCAACGACAAACGTATCTTCTTTCTTCGGCATCATCCAACGATTTAACAAAGGCACAGAAACCAGGAGCAACACACAAATAACTAAATTGTATGGAGAGAAGATGGTTTCAGTAGTTGGTACTACCCCCATCAAGTCAGCAAATGGATGGCCTTCTGTCGCGATTGACAAAGGAATCGATCCACCTAAACCACCATGCCAAATGATGAACCCTGAATACGCACTGGCAATCAATAGACGATAGTCTACATTTGGAACTTGGCGCGCAATTTCTTTAGCGAATAAAGCCCCGATGACCAAACCAAAGCCCCAGTTAATCCAACAAGCTACTAGTGAAACTACACTCACTAGAAGGATTGCAGAACCTGGAGATTTTGCCCCTTTTGCCATTGTACTCAGTAACTTTTTGAAGACAGGACTGCTAGCTAGAACATGTCCCGCTACTAAAACAATGACCATTTGCATCGTGAATGCGAGCAAGCCCCAGAACCCATCTCCCCAATAAACGACCATATCTAGAGGACTTGAGTCTGTTAAACCTATTCCGAGTAAAAACACAAGTAATGTTAGTATTGCAACAAATATGTATGGATCTGGTAAATATCGTTCCATCAAGGTGTTAGACCAACGCGTAAGAGTTTTCAATTTTTTCCTCCTTTGTGAAAATTCCCCCGTCCACTTATAACTTTATCCTATATTTAGAATATTCTCCATACTAATTATGTAGAATAATAAATTTGAAAAATCATGTAACCAAAATGAAAAGTTTCGGTCTAATGGAATAACAAGGAAACAAGGAAAAGGAGAGAGCGAAATGAAAAAAAGAAGCGTCTGGCTCATCATTGCTGTTGCGGTAACTTCTGTCGTCTTATCGTTTGCATTTCTGATTGATAAAGTCACGGTAAGTGCATCATCGATTGCACTGGCGGAGCAGGGGTGGAAGGCCAATTTTTCCACACCACTAAAATCTTCTTCCATTGAAAATGGGGATATTTATTTAGTCGATCAACAAGGAAAGCAAGTGGATGCGAATTTATCTTTTGCCCAAAAGGGCCGTTCACTTGAAGTGGACAATTTAAAACCGGGTTCGTATACGCTGCATGTCAATCGTGAAGCCGTGCAAGGTGGATTTTTCAAATCGATGTCGACAAACAAGGTATCTTTCACGGTTCATAAAGATTTGCAGTCCGTAAAATCGGAAAAAGAATTAAAAGATTACTTTGTGAAGCTTCAAAAAATGATGGCTTCCAATCACTCTTCCATTAAATATGGAATGACCGAAGAATCATCAACATCAAAGGATTCCAGTGGCAGTTCAACCGAAGCTGTTGGGGAAGCTGGGGATTATTCAGAAACGAACAACCAAGTGGAAGGTGTCGATGAAGCGGATTTAGTGAAAACGGATGGCGAATACATTTACACGATTGCCGATGGTCGCGTCATCATCACCGATGTACGCAATCCAAAAGCGATGGCAAAAATTGCAGAGTTACCATACGAATCGTCGTTCTATCCCATGCAATTGTTTTTACATGAGGACACCCTCATAGTGATAGGGGATAAACACATTCCGCTTGAGGACTCGTCAAACAAGATGATCATGCCTACAAACAGTTCAACAAATGTGCGTCTCTATAATGTGGCAAATGCCAAAGAGCCGAAATTCATCCGGGAAATAGGAGCGGAAGGGTACTTGAACGGGGCGCGCAAAACGGGCAACATGCTCTACCTCGTGACCAATGTGGCACCAAATTACTGGATCATGGAAGAAGACAGCGATATGGAGCTGCGTCCGCACATATACGACAGCCAAAAAGGCGACAAATCTTCGCCGATGTCATTCTCTGACCTATCCATATTGCCAGGCACACTGGAAGGCACATATAGTGTCATCACGGCAATGGACCTTAACAAACCAAAAGACTCCCAAATCGCAACGAAAGGTTACTTGGGCGGTAGCCAGTCCATGTACATGTCAAAAGACAATTTGTATTTAACAGCACCAATTTATTTGCCGGCATCTGACAACGACAACAAATCAGCGACGACAATGATCTGGAACCCACAAGCAACCAATACGGAAATTTTTAAGTTCAACTTGGATGGCACGACCGTTGACTTCGTATCGTCATCAGAAGTACCGGGGATGTTGCTCAACCAGTTCTCGATGGATGAACACGAAGGGTACTTCCGTCTGGTCACGACAAAAGGCTTTGCCTGGGACGAAAAAACGCCTTCTGAAAACAACTTGTTTATTTTGGATGCAGGCATGAAACGAATAGGATCAATCGAAGGATTGGCCAAAGGTGAGCGCATTTACTCAGCCCGTTTTATGGGGGACAAAGCATATATGGTGACGTTTAAGGAGACGGATCCACTTTTCGTGATGGATGTTTCCGATCCTTCAAAACCAAAAGTGTTAGGTGAGTTAAAGATTCCTGGGTTCAGCAATTACCTGCATCCACTGGATGAAAATCATCTAATCGGTTTCGGGTATGATACCAAATCAATTCCTGGTGAACAGGGGCAGCCACCGCGAATCGTCACGGGAGGCATGAAGATTTCCTTATTTGATGTGAGTGACTTCAGCAATCCGAAGGAAAAAGACACGGAGATTATTGGGACACAAGGAACATCGAGCCCGCTCCAATATGATCACAAAGCATTGTTCCAACATCGGGAAAAAGGATTGTTCGGATTCCCGATCAACTTATATGAAGGAACAAACAAAGAGGGCTATGGTGAATTCGCAGGGGAAGGCGCCATGGTGTATGAAATAACAGCTGAAGACGGGATTCAGGAAGTAGCGAACATGATCAAACAGAGAAATCCAAATCAACTATATGAAGAATGGGAGAAATCAATCCAACGCATCGTCTATATAGGAGACACGCTTTATACGATTTCTTGGAAAGAAATGAAAAGTTATGATTTGAACACGTTTAAAGAGATTGGGATTGTCGCATATTAAAAAGAAGGCAGGCCACTTAGCAAATCGCTTAGTGGCCTGTTTTTTGATTTGATTGTACCGAAATATGCTCGAAAGTAGTGACATCGAACAAACCGCTGTCCGTCAATTTAAGAGCCGGGATGACCGGCAAGCTGAGAAACGATAGAGTCAGGAATAAATGGAAGTCAAGCGTCGGATGAATGGAATGCATCACTTCGTGCAAACGTTGAAGAGATTCAACCGCTTCAACTATCGGGACTTGAGTCATTAACCCAGCTACGGGTAAAGCAAGGGAACCCAGGATCTGTCCATCATTTACAATGACCAATCCGCCTTGCATGTCTTGCAACGCCTTCACAGCGACAATCATATCAGCATCGTTCGTCCCCAGGACAATGGCATTGTGGGAATCATGTGCGATGGTTGTGGCAACTGCACCTTTCGTTAACCCGAAGCCTTTTACTATCCCTAAGCCAATTGAGTGTTTGTGATGATGCCGTTCAATTACGGCTAATTTCAGTTGATCTTTTTCGATATTGGGTTTAAAGACGCCATTTACCACATCCACAGTTTCAACAACTTGATTGGTGACGAGCTGGTTTGGGATAATTTCGATGATATTAGCTATCGAACCCTCATCAAAAGGGATAGCTAAATCTTCTTCTGTAATAGCAGGCAAGTGAACGGAATGGAGAATGTTTGGTGAGCACTCCGTTAGAGAAATAGTGGAGGTTGTCATGACGCCATTTTCAGCCACTTTCACTCCTCTTTTCCAAACAGCAGAAACATCGAAAGTTTCAAGGTCATTCAATAAAATAAAGTCCGCCTCAAACCCAGGTGCAAGTGCTCCTTTCGAAGAAAGGCCATAACATTCCGCCGCATTTAGTGTGGCCAATTGAAGTGCCTGGAGAGGCTCCATGCCAGCCTTCATTGCCAAACGAACAGCATGATCGATGCTTCCTTCTCGCACTAATTCATCTAAATGTTTATCGTCTGTACAAAACAGAAACCTTCGCGCGTTATGGGGGGTTACGGCAGGAAGTAAATCGGCTAAGTTCTTTGCAGCCGAACCTTCACGAATCAAAACGTACATACCTTGTGCAATACGGTTCTGTGCATCATCGGCATTCACACATTCATGGTCGGTTTGAATTCCGGCCGCACGATAGCCACGGATTTGCTCACTTTGCAATCCAGCGCCATGCCCATCGATTCGTAAGTCAGCTTCCTTCGTCATCGCGAGTTTCGCAAGCATGGCATCATCTCCAGTTAGGACAGCTGGGAAATCCATTACTTCCGCAAGCCCAAGGACACATGGGTGGGACAGGAGTGGGAGTAAGTCCGCGGCTTCTAGTTTGGCACCTGCATGTTCAAAGGATGTCGAAGGGACGCAGGATGGCAGCATGACGAAAATATCCATCGGGCTTTTTTCTGAATCATCCAGCATAAACTGTATCCCTTCCACGCCTGAAACATTGGCGATTTCGTGCGGATCTGTCACGACAGTCGTTACTCCATGCGGCAATAGGACATCACCAAAGGCAGAAGGTGTCAGCATCGATGACTCGATATGAATGTGACCGTCAATCAATCCAGGGACAACATAGCGTCCCATGGCATCCATTTCTTCGATTGCTTCAAATGTTCCAGTGGAATCTATCGCTACAATCATACCGTCCGTGATAACCACGTCAGCGGCGGTCCAAACGAACGAAAACACATCCGCTACTTGTGCGTTCCTCAAAATAAAATCAGCAGGTTGCAATTGTTGGGATGCGGCAATTCGTTTCTTGAGTTTTTCTATCGATTCATTCATGGCAGGGACTCCTTATAGAAACTTAGTGGATAAAGTGATGATGAATATTCAGTAAAATATGTGGTTTCATTGTACTACATGCATAGCCATCTATTCTATTGAGCGATATGAAATGATGTGCAATATATTCCAGCAATATTTGTCTTTTCTACCGTGATTCGATAAGATTGTTCAAAGGCAATTTGTGAAGGGAGTGGGCATGACATGCTGAATGCGAAGAATGATTTGGCAATCGATTGTTGCCTGCTAGCAGGTCGGTTGATGATTGAAAGTGGAGCGGAAACGTATCGAGTGGAAGATACGATGACGCGTATGGCAATATCTCAAGGTTTAAAAGGGACACAGAGTTTCGTTATGCCAACGGGCGTTATGTTTTCTCTTGGTAAGGACGGCTCGACTCGGTTAATGGCAATACGTGAGCGCATTACCGATTTAGAGAAAATTGCACTTGTCAATCAAGTGTCGAGAAAGCTTACGACAGCGGAAATGACGATTGAAGAAGCTTACGAAGAATTACAAAGAATTGCTAGTGCGAACTTGATGTTCCCTTTTCTTTGGCAATTTATCGCAGCTGCGGTGGCGAGTGGCTGTTTCCTCATTTTATTTGAAGGGACTTGGTGGGACGTCCCATCTGCCATTGTTGCGGGTGGTTGTGGATTTCTCGTAGTCACATTGATTCACGAGTTGACGCGCGTGAAATTTTTCGCTGAATTTATCGCAGCAGCCATTGTTGGAGTTGTTGCTTTTTTGACCGTCACGTTTAACTTTGGCGAAGATTTAAACATCATTATTATCAGTGGTGTCATGCCATTGGTACCAGGGTTGCTCATAACCAATGCCGTACGAGATCTCATGGCTGGTCACTTCATATCCGGCGTTTCAAAAGGGGCGGAGGCCTTGTTGACCGCGTTTGCCATTGGTGCAGGTGTAGCGCTCGTACTATCATTTTAGGAGGGGTAACAATGACGTGGATTATCCAAATAGTTCTTAGTTTCATTATTGCCATATCATTTGCCATCATATTTAATGCTCCTAGAAAACATCTATTTGCATGTGGAATTGTCGGGATGTGCGGCTGGCTCATTTTCAGTGGATTTACGTTGATGTCAGGCGATTCTGTTCAGGCATCATTTGCAGGCGCTTTTGTCGTGGCGTTGGCTGCACATATCCTATCGAAATGGTTTCGTATGCCAATGATTATTTTCAGTGTTCCCGGCATTATTTTGTTGGTTCCAGGGGGCCTCGCTTACAATGCCATGCGCCATATCGTGGAAAACGATTACTTAACGGCGATTTCATATGCGTCAAAAGCATTCATGACATCCGGCGCCATCGCGATGGGTTTGGTATTTGCTGAAGTGTTGATGCAATTGATATTTAGATATTTAGGTAGAAAAAAGACGGCTTCTCACATGTCATGAGAAACCGTCTTTTTAATGAAGAGAATGAGACAGCTTCATCTATGAAATCAGAGTGACAGCCACAGTTTCGTACACTTGCGCTACCGCATTTCCGCTTGGGGTAACACATGAAGAAAGGGAATTCTAATAGCTTTCAACGCTTCTTTCCGATGAAGCGACACAATTACTCCTCATTGTGTCTCAAATCAACGATTCCCTTCGTTTTTCATTAAATTGACTGCTTACTTTAAAGAAAAACTATGTGATGTTTTCTAGTTGATTTTTACCTTATAAATTGGAGTGGAAGGCGGCGACTCCGGCGGGATTAGCGGGACAGGTG
>Ga0209013_10002340_pt1 | contig 17199 bp, 14 predicted proteins | sample Cruoilmetagenom2_FD_187291 | JGI IMG/M metagenome (GOLD analysis project Ga0209013, IMG submission 187291) | Oil polluted marine microbial communities from Coal Oil Point, Santa Barbara, California, USA - Sample 2 (SPAdes) (version 2) | ecosystem: Environmental > Aquatic > Marine > Oil seeps ...
GCTCGGTGGGCGGAGGCGCGGTCGGTTCCGGCGGCAGTTGCGTAGGTTCAGCGACAGCCGGCGGTACTGTGGGATCAGGTGCGGACCCACAGGCAGTGATTAGCAATAGGGCAGCCAACAGGGAAATGGCTATCCACAAACATCGTATGGCCTTCGTGTTCATCGCTCTTCTCTCCTTCAGTTGGCTTATCAACTCTTTGGCGCCCTTATTGCCCGGCGTGATTGCATTGGTCGTGCGGGTTTGATATCTTTACAGGCTCCAAAGTACGCCACACCGGTCGCACGACTCCCAGGGCGTGTCGCTTCGTAGCGCGGTCCGGAATCGCTGATAGGCTGTACCTTCCCAAATGTCGGCTAGAGAGACCTGGAAGGCATTGCCCAGGATCAGCCCCTGGTAGTCGCGGGTGGTGTAGGGCGATAGGCAACACGGTAGGACGTTGCCATTTGCCGAGATGTACATCAACGACGTGGGACGGCGACATTGGGACCACGGTTTCTCGTCACTGCCGGACGACAGCAAGCTTTTCCGGGGCGAGGTGGCTCCCGAAGCGCGGAAACTGATGTTCAATTCTTCGGCCAGCGCCTCGGCCTCCTCGAGAAGCTCCTTCTCCGTAGCCCGCAGCGTCCGGAAAACCGACTGCTGCTGGCGCGCCATACCCTCATCGTAATAGACCATTCGCTGGACATAGACTTCGTTCACACCCAGGCGATGAGCCAGTCGTACGAGGTCGGGAAGATCGCCGACGTTCTCATAGATAGCGGTGAACCACAGGGACAGCCGCGGTCCTTGTCCACTCCGTTGGATTCGTTGGACAAAGCCCTGGATGTTCTCCGTCATCTGGTCAAACCCGTCCACCCCGCGAATGCGGGCGTATAGCGCCCTGTGGGCAGCGTCGGTGGAGATCCGGTATTCGTCCAGCCCGATGTCTATCAGTGATTCCTGAAGCTGCGAAGTGAGGAGGATGGCGTTGGAATTAAAGAGCACCTGAGGTGGATTCTCGCGGTTCTTCAGGTAAGCGATCATGTCCACGAGATCACGATTGAGCAGTGGTTCGCCTACGCCGTGGAGCACCGTTCGCTCCAGGGCAGGTACCTGGTCCACCAGGGCGCGAAACTCGTCCAACGTCAGATCGCGGAGTGGCTCCCGCGTCATGAAGGTTCGAACGCAGGTCTCGCACCGTGAATTACAGCGATTGGTTACCTCGATGTACAGTTCGTTGGGCAAAGGCAGCGACATTAGACTTGGGAATCTCCCCTCTAGCGAAAAGCGTACCGTAGTGTCACAAACAGGATGGCATAAGTAGCCAGAATCGTACCGCGGACCGTCCCGCTGACCTTGGAGCGCCCGCCACGCCGCACCCGGTAGCGCACCGGCACCTCAAGGACGCGGGCGCCATGCCGGGCGGCTTTGACCATCATTTCGGTGGGCCAGCCGTAGGTCATCTCCTGCATATTCAATTGGACGAGCAAGCCAGCCCTGATGGCGCGGAACGGCCCCAAGTCGGTTACGTGCAGGCCGTAGAGCAACCGCATCAGCCGGGCCACCAGCCAGTTGCCAAAGCGGGCGTGCGGCGGCATGGCCCCGGGTTCCATCCCACCCGCCGGCCGCGAGCCCAGCACCAGGTCGGCCTGTGCGGTCTTGATAGGAGCCAGCAGGTCGGAGACCTGGGCTGGATCAAAGCTGCCGTCGGCGTCGAGAAAGACGAGTATCTCGGCGCCTTGCCCGCCAGCGGCCAGTACTCCAGCCGCACAGGCGTAACCATAGCCCGGCTGCAGCTCGCTGACCACGATGGCTCCGGCCTGCTGCGCGACCTCGGCCGTACGGTCGGTGGAGCCATTGTCTACGACAACTACCAAATCGGCCACGCCTGGCGGAATCTCGGCAATGACATTTGGTAGAGGGTCCTCCTCGTTACGGGCTGGGATAATGATGGCGGTCTTCAACCAGAAACTCCTCACCGTTAACTACAAGCGGTTGAGCATCCATGCACTGCGCACCAAACCCTGGTCGGAACGGACTGCAGATGCTGGAACAGTATAGCTTAAGACAAGACCCTTGACAAACCCTGTTTCCAACAGGCTTCAGAACCAGTAGGACGCAATCTGATCGCACTATCCCTGAACAGCTGCTTTGACTGGGAATGCACAGCATGCTATAATCGGCAGGTCATGGCAATGGTGTGTCGCAGGCATTGTTAAGGCCTTCTGGCGCGACAAAGAGACGAAAAAGTGACTATGGTGAACGAGTATAGTTTGAATCGGGTCGAGACGAGCCTTCAAGAAATCCGCGCCCTCAACCGAGTTAGCCAAATGGTAGCCACTGAGGATGACCTGGGAGTCATCCTGACTGCCATTGTCGAGGAGGCAGTGGGGCTTCTCCAGGCCGATGCAGGCTTGATCGGATCGTGGGATGCAGAGCAAGAGGTGTTCCGCGATGTAGCAGCCTGCAACCTACCCATCATGTTCCCCGGACGGGAGTTCGGGGCTCAAGAGAGCATGACCAGCCATGTGGCCAGGACCAGCCAGGCGGTCTATGTCGAGGACTATGCGACGTACCCCTATCGGGTGCCGGAACTGGACCGCTTCAGATTCTATGCCGTGCTGGGGGTGCCCCTGCTGGTTGGCAGCGAGTGCAAAGGTGCTCTAGTGGTCCACAGCTTGGATCCCCACCGCCGCTTCGTCGACAGAGAGCGTGGACTCTTGGCCACTTTTGCCAGCCAGGCTGGGGCTGCTTTCGAGAAAGCGCGCTTGTACCAGCTTGCTCTGGACCAGGTTGAAAGGCTGGAGTCGGCCAGGGCGGAATTGGAGAAAGCCCTGGCTGCCGTGGTCCGAATCCAGGAGGAGGAACGAGCACGCATCGCGGCGGATGTGCACGATGGCGTGGTACAGATGATGGTGGGCGGCCTTTGTGAATTGCAGGCAGCGATGGCCTATTTCCCGCGCGAGCCTGAGCTGGTAGAGACCAAGCAGCAGAGAGCACGGGACCTCATTCGCGGTTCGATTCGCGAGCTGCGGAGTGTGATCTATGACCTGCGACCCATTGTCCTGGATGCGGCAGGGCTGGCCCCAGCGGTGGAGACCCTGGTCAAAGATCTCCAGCAGAACTCTGACGTGCGCTTGCACCTTTCCCTGATTGACACCCCGCGCCGGTGCTCACCCGACGTGGAGATCGGCGTTTACCGGATCATCCAGGAGGCACTAAATAACGCGCTCAAGCATTCGGCTGCGACCATGGCCGAGGTCCTGATCCAGTTCTCGGGCGCGGTGCTGCGGATCTCGGTCTATGATGATGGGCATGGGTTCTCGGTGGGGGAAGCGACATCCAGGCACAATCGCAATGCTGGCCTGATTGGCATGAGAGAAAGAGCCCGGGGTATGGGGGGAAGGCTGTCTGTGACCTCGGGTACTGGCCAGGGAACAACGGTGACTGCTGACATCCCCTACGGGCCAGGCGAGTGCCCCGACAGACACGATCTTAGCTGCCGACGAGGCAGTGAGGCGCCCTCAACCGAAAGAGCCATACACGACGTTGAGCTCGAGCGAGTACGATGAGCCGGAAGCTATTTGTCCGAGTTATGGTCGTAGACGACCACCAGGTGGTACGCGAGGGCGTGATCAGTATGTTGGGGGCCGCCAGCGAGATCGAGGTGGTGGGACAGGCTGCTAATGCACCCGAAGCGATCAAACTCGCCAAGAAACTCAAGCCGGATATCATTCTCCTCGACATCCGGTTGCCGGGCACAAGCGGCTGGGAAGCTTGCCGACTGCTGTCCTCCCAGCTTCCCGAATCACGGGTGATCATGTTGACCAGCTTTGAGGACGAGGATTACCTGCTGAAGGCGTTGCGGGCCGGCGCCTGGGGCTACCTCCTTAAGACCGCCAGTCACGAGGAGCTTGTGGCGGCCGTCCGCTCCGTGGCCAGAGGAGAGCGCTTGGTGAGCGCCTCCATGGCCGACAAGCTCGTTTCGCAGTTTTCCGAGATGGCTCGCGAGCTGGAGCGACGGGAGACGGGCATGGACGATGACGAGATCGAGATCCTGAGGCTCTTGTCTCAGGGGGCGACGAACACCGAAATCGCGCGGGACACTCACTGGAGTGAGGTCACGGTCAAACGCAAGTTGCAGAGGATCTTTGACAAGCTAGGCGTCGAGGACCGCACCAGCGCCGCGGTTGAGGCCATGCGCCGGGGCCTCGTCTAGTCGGCCAGTACCCTACACACCACCACCAAGGTTTTGGCCCAAGGCATACGCCTTGGCCATGAGTTCTGCGTTCTCCTGTATCTCTCCAGCTGCGTCAGCACTGCCGTAGACCATGCCCACGATCTCGGCGCCCACATAGCCAAAGCCATCTTGAAAGGTTCTGAGTGCGTTGACTGCGCCAGAGCTAAACGGATCGGAATCGCCGTAGGTCATGACGATCCCAATCTTTTTCCCCCTCGTGAGGTAACCACTGGCATCGACCAGGGCGTAGCAGCGATCCATGAACAGCTTGGTCTGGGCCGAAACCGTGAACCAGTAGACCGGGCTGGCGATCACAATCGCATCAGCATCCAGGAGCCTAGGATAGAGCAACTGCATGTCGTCCGAAACGACGCACCCGCCATAGGGTTCCGTGTGACAGGAATCGCAGGCGTCGCAGGGACTGATATCCATGCCGTGGAGATAAAAACTTTCGACATGGGCCCCAGCAGCTTTGGCGCCTTCGGCTACGTGATCCGCCAGGACGGCGCTGTTGCCCTTCTCCCTGGGACTTCCCTTGACAATGACGACCCTTTTGCTCGCCATATGAACCTCCTTATCAGGTTTTTTCACCTGAGCCTGCTCACACACAGGCCCTCAGCGTGGATCCTACACCGCCCGATTGTACCATCAGTCAGTATGGGGGTCAAACGTGCGCATGCTACTCTGTCTGCAGATCCGGCTCATAGGCAAGGATGGCCTCTCGCCAGGCGCTTGGCATGGAGATCGGTGCCTGTTCGGCATAGTCGTAGCACACCTGTACGGTCTTTCCGGTGGCAATCTCTCCTCGCCCCGTTGCCAGCACATACTCGAAGTGAAAGCTCTTATTCCCCAGGTGACTGACGCGCACCCAGATGGTCACGGTTTCTCCCAAGTAGGCGGGCGCTTTGTAGCTGCAGTTGGCTTCGGCCACGATCATGCCAACCGATTCAAAATCGTCACCCTGCCATAGGCCTACTTCGCGCAGGTACCTTACGCGGGCATGTTCCATGAAGGTGAAATAGGCCACATTGTTGAGATGGCGCTGAGCATCGATGTCAGCGTAGCGGATGGGGATATCCACAGAACAGCGGAACTGCTGGCGAGCGTACTCATAGTAGGGCATTCAGGCGCCTCATATGAAACCAAGGCCTCGGGAGTCGCACTATTGCACTTTGCGACTCCCAAAGCCTTGTCTGGCACAGATTGCTGTTATGCGAGATCGTGTCTCTCGCAAAAGTCCTCGAGAACTTGGGTCAAGTCTGGCCGGCCGATCTCCTGCAAATCATAGTACACGCGGGTTGACGGCTTGTCGATGTTGATGATCCGGTTCAGGTCGATAGGCGTACCGATGACCACAGCATCGCACTCGGTGGCGTTGATGGTTGCCTCCAGGTCTTTGAGCTGCTGCTCGCCATAGCCCATAGCCGGCAGCAGGACGCCGATATCGGGGTAGGTTTCAAAGGTCTCCTTCAGCCGGCCGACGGTGTAAGGCCGGGGATCCACAAAACCCGCCGCGCCAAATTTCCGGGCGGCCACCATCCCAGCCCCAAACTGCATCTCGCCGTGGGTCAGGGTCGGACCATCCTCGACCACCAGTACCTGCTTGCCCTTGACCAGCGAAGGGTCGTCCATGTCCAGCGTCGAGGCAGCATCCACCACGATGGCATCGGGGTTTACGGCCGCGATGTTCTTGCGTACGGTGTCGATCCCTGCAAAATCGGCGCTGTCCATCTTGTTGATGACCACCACGTCGGCCATGCGCAAAGTGATCTCGCCGGGATAGTAGGATAGCTCGTGTCCGGGCCGGTGGGGATCGGCCACGGTGACGTGCAGATCCGGTTTGTAAAAGGAAAAATCGTTGTTGCCGCCGTCCCACACGATTACGTCACAGCCGTCTGGATCGTTCTCCGCGGCCCGCAGGATGGCCTCATAGTCGACGCCGGCATAGATGACGTTGCCCCGCACGACGTGCGGCTCATACTCTTCCATCTCTTCAAGCGTGCAGTTGTGCTTGTCTAGATCCTCGATGGTGGCAAAGCGCTGTACCCGCTGGGCAACCAGGTCACCGTAAGGCATGGGGTGGCGGACAGCCACCACTTTGAGTCCCTTGGCCATCAGGATTTCGATGATGCGCCGCGAGGTCTGGCTTTTTCCGCTGCCGGTGCGCACAGCACCCACCGAGACGACCGGCTTGGTGCTTTCGACCTGGGTATCCTTGGGGCCGAGCATTGAGAAGCTGGCACCGGCTGCCTGAACGATGGCGTCGACAGCCATCACGTGCTGGTAGGGGATGTCGCTGTAAGAAAAGACGCACTCGTCCACATCCAGATCTTTGATCAGCTGTTGCAGGTCAGCTTCGGCGTAAATCGGAATACCATCCGGGTAGAGCTCGCCGGCCAGTTCCGGCGGATAGCGGCGGCCTTCGATGTCCGGGATCTGGGTCGCCGTAAAGGCAACAACATTGTAGGCCTGGTTGTCCCGGTAGTAGGTGTTAAAGTTGTGAAAGTCCCGCCCAGCCGCGCCAATGATGATGATGTTCCTTCTGTCCATAACATCCTCCGATTGCGTCAGAATTGAGGCACTGAAATTCCCATACTTAAGCCAAAGTTCGGCAAATTTCCACTAATACTCTGGGATCTGCTTGGGAAAATAGTCTTCCAGCGTTCCTTCGCGGTGGACGTCGGCCGTGGCACAATGCAGACCGCCGCCAAAGGCTCCCACATCCCAGAAGGGCACGGGAATGACCTCAAAGCCCAACTTGAAAAACTGCTCCATTTGCGCCGTCTCACTGGCTTCCACACAGATCGTATTGGTGTCGAGCATGAGGGTGTTCATCGACAGCCAGACGCTGCTGCAGCAAAGGGGCGGCTTCTTGTCGAGGGCCGGGAGTGCGCATTCGACGATCTCCCAGTGATTCTGTTTGAATAGCGCTGCCATCTCGTCGTAGAGCGGGGCGCGCTCGCGGTTGCTGAGGGCCAGGCCAGGTCGCAACAGCATAAAGGTCGCGTCAATATGTGTCGGATCTGGCTCACGGAATAATGCTTCATGGATGCGGTGATTGGGATAGTGACGAGCCAGCCATTCGATGCCTGCCGCATTGGTGGTCATGGATCGTTGCACAAAAAGATCCTTGCCGGCACGCCCCACGTCAGCCGCGTCGAACAGAGGCTCCTCTTCAGTGAGTGCCCACGTTTTGTTATAGGTATAGTCCCTTATCTGCTCCTCTGCTGTCTTGGTCTCGAACTCTTGCCAGAAACCGAGATTGTAGGAAGCGTCGCTCAGCCGGGGCTTGGGAGCCGACTCCCAGCGAAAGTTGGGATCCTCTTTGTAGTATTGCTGAAGCAGTGGCCGGTAGCAGAGGTATTCGAACCAGCGACTGCGGTAGGACATGGTTGCTTCCAGGATCTCGTTGCCAACCGTGAGCAACACGTCCCGGGGTGGCATGCAGCCAAACATCGAGTCCTGAACCCAGTCGGGGGTTTGTGCCTTTTGGCTGAAGTCAAGTGGTGTTGGCCGGTCCACCCGGATCCCGCGCTTTTCAAGCATAGCGGCAAAGCCGTCCAGCTGCTCATTGGCCCTGTCTTCCATCTCTTGGGGCAGCTGTCCATAGGTGCCCAGGGGGAAGCCGTGCTCGGGCCAGTCGCGCTGGACCGCGAACTCGGGCGCCTGGACCATGGTCCCGGTGGCGACGCCGACGATGACGTGCTTGAGGGGGTCCCATTCGTTCCAAGAGTTCACCACGGTCGTGTTCTCTTCTTCTATCACATTGTCCTCCCAGAGTGACCAGTAGATGACGGGCAACCCAAACCGGTACAAGATTTGGCTTTACCCAACATCATGGATCAAGTCGTGTCCGCTGTCAAGTTCCAGACGGTATCAGCTACCGCACCAAAGGGGCCCAAGGGGTTCTTTCCCCCGGGTGCGCGGTGTGCGGCTCGATCAAGTCCTTTGGAAGTGACCCAACTGGGACTTGACAGCTTATCCCCTATGGGTGATACTAGGATGGCAGCAATGCGCAGGCCGTACCCTACGTTGCCTGGAACGCGGAGCTCATGAATGGGTCTGTACCGTTGCAGGGCGCAGAAAACTGCAGTTGCGAATGCTGTCCGAGCAGTCGACAAAGTCGAGGAGGAACGATGAAAGATCCGAAAGAAAGCCTATGTCCGATCTTGAGCCACTACACTTCTATTGAGGTCGAACGGGGCGAGGGGCTATACCTCTATGCGACCGGTGGTCGCCGGTACTTGGATCTGACGAGCGGCATCGGCGTGACCAGCACCGGGCACTGCCATCCTCAAGTCGTAGCAGCCGCGCAGGCTCAGGTCGCCAAGCTGATCCATGGCCAGGCCAACATCGTCTACCACAAGCCGGCGCTGGAACTGGTCCAGGAACTGCAGCAGATCCTGCCATCACATCTGGATGGTTTCTTTTTTACTAACTCGGGCGCGGAGGCCGTCGAAGCAGCCATGAAGCTGTCGCGGCATGCCACGGGCCGGACCAACATGGTTGTCTTCCAGGGGGGATTTCACGGCCGGACCATCGGTTCCGTGTCTCTGACCACCTCGAATCCAATTTACCATTACAAGTACCAGCCCCTGATGTCGGGAGTGTACGTGGCACCTTTTCCCTATACCTATTTCTATGGTTGGTCAGAGCAAGAAACTGAGGACTTTTGTCTCAAGCAATTGCGCCATTTGCTGGCATCACAGACAGCGCCCGAAGAGACGGCGGCCATGCTCGTGGAGCCGGTGCTCGGCGAGGGCGGCTACGTCGTGCCGACGCCCGGGTTTCTGGCCGGCGTGCAGGAGATCTGCCACGAGTACGGCATCTTGCTGATCGCGGACGAGGTTCAGTCGGGTTTTGGCCGTACCGGAAAGTGGTTCGCCCACCAACATTTTGGGGTCGAGCCAGACATCGTGGTGATGGCCAAGGGTCTGGCCTCTGGTTTCCCCCTAAGCGGCATTGCGGCGCGGTCGGAGCTGATGCAGCATTCACCGGTCGGGTCGCAGGGAGGAACCTACGGCGGCAATGCGGTTTCCTGCGCGGCCGCGGTGGCCACCTTGCGCGTCTTGGGGGAGGAAGGCTTGATCGAGAACAGCGCCAAGGTGGGAGCAAAACTGATGGTGCAGCTGAAGGCGCTGCAGGAACAGCATCCTGCTATCGGCGAGGTACGCGGCCTGGGCCTGATGGTGGGCGTCGAGTTCACCTCGGCGGAAGGCGAGCCAGACACGGCAATGGCCACGGCGGTGATGAAAAAATGCCTGGATGAGGGGCTGATCCTGCTCACCTGCGGCACCTATAGCAACGTGATCCGCTGGATCCCGCCTCTGGTCATCGACGATTCTCAACTGGATGAGGCGTTGAGTATCTTTGCATGGGCCCTGAAGGCTGCTGTGGCAGCATAGCCTGCGTCCTTTTGGGGTGACAGAACCTCGTGAGCGTACAGCGCACGCGGGTCTTGAACGCCCGTCAGGAGAATATCGCCAGCTCATGAGCTAGGGAGGCTCTGTTTTGCCGGGTCAGACTGCTTAGCAGCCTTAGGCCCCGGTGGGGTATGGCATGGATATCGGCTGTTGGTTACCCATCTCTCCCTTCCATTTGACCATGCCCCATATTTGAGGTATAATTGTCGTTCGTAGTAGCGGGGCGTAGCGCAGTCCGGTAGCGCACTTGAATGGGGTTCAAGTGGTCGCCCGTTCAAATCGGGCCGCCCCGACCACGAGGAGGATGGTCGATGGCGTGTTGCTATCGGCCATTACTTTATCCAGAGCACGGTCCCTCCGTGCCCTGCTAGAGAGAAGTGTCGTCAAGCAAGATGCGGACAGCTTCGTCATGGACGAGACCTGGCTGGCGCTTGCTCGGAGTTGAGAAGCATATGGACAGCGCTGTTCATGCATGTGAGGATCTAACGGAAGAGCATATTGAGTACCTTGAAAAGCTCCAGGGATGCTTGGGCGTCCTGGCTGATTTAAGCCGGGCCGATGTGGTCATGTATTGCCCCCTCAATTCTGAACGGGCGGTGGTGGTAGCTCAAGCCATGCCTCATTCGATCCTACCCATCTACGATGAGTCCCTGGCCGGGCGACAGGTAGGCTTTTCCGACGAGCCTGACGTAATGCGGGCGCTGGCAGAGGGTCACCGGGGTTTCACTGAGGTCCGCCGTGGGGTTGGCAGGCGACAGTCTCCTGCTGAGGGGGCACCTACTGTTCAGGAGACCTATCCGGTCTGGGATGCGGAGGCAAAGGTAATTGGGGCGGTTTGCATTGAGACAAACCTGATCGAGCGGGAACGCCACCGGCGTCGCAGTAAGGTGTTTCAGCGAGCACTGAGACAGTTTCAGCGGATGGTATTGGCCGGGCAGTTGGATAGGGTCGATCAATTGACGCCGTTCGCCGAGCACGATGGCGTGATGGTTGTGGACGCACAGCACCGCATCCAGTATATCAGCGGCATTGCCACCAGCATGTACCGCAAGCTCGGCTACGCGGGTGACCTGCTGAAACGCTACATCGAAGATCTCGAGCCGGATGATAGCAGCCTGGTGATCGAAGCCTTGGTCACTGGGGAGTGTTATGAGCGCGAGTTACGGGTCCGCGATCTCATTTGGCAAAAGAAAGCGATCCCCATATTCGCCCCTCGCAGAGGGCTGCGCCGACAGGTTCGAAAAGATAAGATACCTTGGCGCCTAGAGGGCGCGCTGGTAGCTATCCACGACGAGACCGATGAACGCCGCCAGGAGGAGGAACTCCAGGTCAAGGTGGCGATGATCCGGGAGATCCATCACCGGGTCAAGAACAATATGCAAACGGTGGCTTCTTTGCTGCGACTCCAGTCGCGCCGGGCTGAATCGGAAGAAACCCGCAGGGCATTGCAAGAGGGCATCAACCGGATCCTGAGTGTGGCAGTCATCCACGAGTTCTTGGCCCACCAGGCAGCCAGGGTCATCAATATCCGGGATGTAAGCCAGCGGATCATCGAACAGGTTCGAGAAGGGGTCCTGGACCAGGAGAGGGGCATACGCTTGGAGCTTCACGGGCCCAATATCTACCTGCCCACGCAGCCGGCCACCGTCTGTGCCCTGGTTATCAACGAGCTGTTGCTGAACGCTCTGGAGCATGGGTACGAGCCCCAGGTTGGAGGCATCGTCACCGTCGACCTGCAAGATGATGGCGAGCAGATCACCATCTCGGTGGATGACGATGGGAAGGGGTTGCCAGAGGACTTTGACCTGACACGGACAAACAGCTTGGGCCTGCAAATCGTCCAGACCCTGGCAGAAAATGATCTAAAAGGCTCTTTTGAGCTTCACGGCAGGGACAAGGGGGTCTCAGCTGTCGTAACGTTCCCCAAACAAAGCCAAGGAGGTAAGTGATGGCAGAGCGGACACGCGTAATCATTGCCGATGATGAATCCATCATTCGCATGGACCTTAGGGAGATGCTAACCAACCTGGGGTACCTGGTAGTTGGCGAGGTGGGTGATGGTCAGAGCGCGGTCAACCTCGCCCGCGAGCTCAAGCCCGATGTTGTGGTTATGGACATCAAGTTTGAGGGAGACGATTTTGACGGTATCGACGCTGCACGTCTCCTAACAGAAGAGAAGATTGCCCCGGTAGTACTCCTGACAGCGTACAGCCAACGGGAACTGGTCGTGCGGGCCAGAGAGGCAGGAGTTGTGGGCTATCTGGTCAAGCCTTTTCGGGAGGCAGACTTGGTCCCGGCCATTGAAGTGGCGCTGGCGAGGTTCAACGAGTTCCGTGCCATGGAAAAGCAGGTTGGCGACCTGGAGGATGCCCTCGAGACTCGAAAGCTTGTGGATCGTGCCAAGGGGATTCTCATGGATTCGCAAGACCTGACAGAGGCCGAGGCTTTTCGCAGGATCCAGAAGATGAGCATGAACACGCGCAAGCCGATGAAGGACGTGGCTGAGGCCGTTATCCTGGCTCAGCAGACCCAAGAACACTCAATTCTCTAACGTGCTGCCAGCAGGCGTGCCGGGACCCAGCCCTGAGCAAGGGACTGGGTCCTTTTCCTTTTCACTCCTTGAGCCACGGAGGGCGCACCGGATCATCTGGTTCCTTTTCTGAATGCCCCAGGATTTGCCCATTTGCGGTTCAATCGTTTTTCAGGTATAATAGTGCCGTTCAGGGTGAGCTGTGCGGTTGTCCGCTCTACCCATATCCCGTTTCGCTACTGGTCGATCAGCCAGCCAGGAAGGAACCGCGCTGTTGGCATCCCATCACAACGCGCCCAAATCCCATGATGAGCAGATCGCGGCGCTTATGGAGCGGGGGCGCGCTGCCGCCCTGGCGGGCCAGCGGGCTCGCGCCCAGCGCTACTTTGCTGCTGTGATCGAGATCGACCCGTCCTACGAGGAGGCGTGGCTGGAACGGGCAGCCGTGGTCGAGGATCCTCAGGAAGCGATGGCACATCTAGCCCAGGTTTTGATGCTTAGTCCTGGAAACGAGGTAGCCCGGCAAGAGTTGCGTTCCCTGCGGCAGGCAGCTGGCAACCTGCCGCCCTACAGTGTGGCCCTCCCGGCAGTGGTCGCCCCCGCACCGGCATCCCAGTCCCCATCCCAGCGTCTGTTTCCCGATGCATGGGCATACCTGGCGGTGACACTCCTTCTTCTGCTCATGGGTGGTGCCCTGTGGACCGATGCGCCCCAGGCGGTGGCGGCAGCGCTGTTACCCACAGATACCCCCACTCCCACACCGACATTCACACCTACCTCCACAGCGACACCAACACCTACGCCCACCCCTACGTTCACGCCGACACCCACACCGACCAACACACCCACGTCTATCCCGACGTCCACGACAACGCCAACTGCAACGCATACCCCGACATCCACACCAACGCCAACGCGACGTCCCACGAACGTTCCGGCCGATCAGAGCGAGTCAGAGAAGTGGATCGAGGTCGACCTATCCAAGCAACGGCTCTGTGCCCATGAGGGACAGGGGGCTGTTTTCTGTGCCCCTGTAAGCACGGGCACGAGCCGCTACCCCACAGTGAGGGGCAGGTTCAAGATTTATGCCAAGTACAGTTCCACCCGGATGCGTGGGCCCGGCTACGACCTGCCCAATGTCCCCTGGACCATGTACTTTCACGGGAGCTATGCCATCCACGGCACCTACTGGCACAGCAACTTTGGGCAGCCCATGAGTCACGGTTGCATCAACATGAAAACATCTCAGGCGAGGCGACTCTATCAGTGGGCGCCAAAGAAGACACTGGTGGTTGTCCATCGCTAGGGAGTGGGCTGGGACGCGTGGGAGAAAACCATGATCAACCCTGCTGGTGTGGAATGCCGCTACTATTATGCCGACTACTTCCGGGGGCGAGAGCGCCAGGAATGTCGCCTGATTGATCAGAACCCCGGGTCTGAACCCTGGCGGCCAGAGTTGTGCAAAAACTGTCCAGTGCCTGGCATTTTGCGGGCCAACGCCTGCCCCAACCTGGTGCTGGAGGGTCGCGTCAACAGGCGCTTCTTCGGATTGTCGCGGCAAGTCTCCGTCACTGCCGTCTGCTCCAAGTATCTGGTTGCAGTCCCTGAGCCAAAGGTCGGCTGCGGACACTGCCACGAGGAACGCCCTGGTGCCACTCTGTTCAACCCCCCTGAACGCTGAGATGTGGGTGACTGCCTAACCCCCGCTCCCCGCAACCACGAGACCGAGGAGCGCCAGACAAAGAACTCGGCGATCCCCCAGGAAAAATAGTCAGAAGTCCTCGTCGTCCTCTTGCGGACTTGGGTGGCCATCATGGGCGGGAGCTGGATATCCACCTTTTCCTAGTTGTCGTTGCCATGGCCCACTGGCTCCCAGACTTGGCCATCAGAGGATATCTCGACAATGAATCCCTGGGGCAACTCGGTATGGGGATGGTCCAACATCACCCGTTCGATCCGGCGGGGGCTGCCCATGTCAATCACGAACCACATCCACGGTTTCTGCTTGACCGCCCGCGTACTCCAACTGGTCAACAGGCGCGCGTCAATTGCCCTGTGCGCATCCTTGGCCTAGTGGCTGGCCTCGGCCCCCACCCAAGGCCTGGTGACGTTGACAGCAATCTCACTGATCATCCAGGTGGTCGGCCATTCAGGTTGACCGGTTTGCTCCAAGCGCAAATTGGGTTCGTGGGGTAGCTGGTCTGAGTGTTCCAGGGTCCCACTGCGCCGATAACCACCTGGTCATCGCTGTGTCCAGGGCAGCGGTGGATCTCGTCCCGGCACTTTCGGAAGCACTCGGCGTACAGGTCTGGCGTAATCACCTGGCCGTCGGGGCCTCCAGGCCGTTCCCAAGCCAGGTTCATCTCATTGCCAATGATCCAGATTCGGCAGCCAGGGCTGGCCTGCACAAAGTTCCCACAGCGACGGGCAAAGTCAAGAGATCGAGCGGAGATGGGGATGGTGCCACCGGTCCCATAGCCATTGTTATGATGGACGATGACACCCAGCCCTTGTTAGTATCATCCGTTCGAATCTCCAGCATATTCCATTATCCTTCAAGCGTACAGGGAAGCAAAGTGTTTTTCAGTCTGCCGGAGGTATGGTATACTGGCGCTATGCAAGCGCCATCATGGTTGCGGACGACGCCGGCGAATAGGTCACGTGGGTTGAGGGCGCAGCACCTCGTTTTGGGGATGCTGATCTTGGTTGCCCTCGGTCTGCGACTGGCTTGTCTCACGTTTCAACCCCTCTGGTGGGACGAAGGCTGGAGCGTGTACTTTGCCACCACCAACGTATTTTCGATGTTTGACCTTACCGCTGTAGATATCCATCCCCCCCTCTACTATATGCTTCTCCACCTGTGGATAGCGGTCCTGGGATCCAGCGTCTTTTCCGTCAAGCTCTTGTCAGTGTTGATTGGCACGGCCACGGTCCCCCTCCTGTTTGCCACTGGGCGGCGGCTTTCAGGCGGAGCCGGCGGGCTGGTGGCGGCAGGCCTGTTGGCCTTTTCACCGCTCCATATAACCTACTCCCAGGAAGTACGGATGTACGTGTTAGTCACGCTCCTGAGTTTGGCAGGGTTCGACTTTGCCTTGCGGTGGAGGCTGGCGAGTGGTGAACGAATATCAGATTTCAGGTATTGGGGATTAGGGCTGGGATACGTACTGGCTGCGACGTTGGCGCTGTATACGCAGTATTATGCTGCGTTTGTTCTGTTGGCACTGAACATCAGTATGCTCATCTGCTGGCTTCGAGGGCAGCGCGGTATCCGCAGGATCCTGCCCTGGCTGAGCGCACAGGCTGCTGTGGCACTGCTGTACCTGCCGTGGCTGTGGTATGCAGGGAGCAAACTGGTCACCTATGTGCGCTTTAAAATCAGCGTCGAGGGGGATCCATCCCTAAGCCTTTTCACTTATGCAGGCAGGCACCTGAGTGCTTTCAATTGGGGACACGCTGAAGGCCTCCTGGCTGGTTGGTGGTGGCTGGGTCTGCTGCCCTTGATTGTGCTCCTTGTAAGCAGCTCTATTCTTCTGTGGACGAAGGCGCGCCGAGAGGGTCTTGGTCATGTGCTGTCGGGGATCAGGGATTGGGTACTGGTCGTTGGTCATTGGCCGTTGACGATCGTATTGGTTGCCCTTTTGTGTGGCTTTCTCGTAAATCTCATTTTCCCATTCAATCCTCCCCGGAGCGAACGGTTGCTGCTGCTGGCCCTGCCTGCCTACTTGTTGCTTGTGGCCGCCGCCCTGCTTGGCTTGTGGCGCGAGCGCCGGCTTCTGGCCGCTCTTCCTGCTGCGTCATTTGTGGCCGCCGGAATTCTGTCATTAGTCTTTTTCTATACTGTGCCCCGCTACCCCGACGACGATTATCGCCCTCTGGTTGCCCAGGTGCGCGCCCTGGCACTACCCACAGATGCCATCGTCGCCGTCCACCCCTGGCAGGTGGGTTACTTTCACGCCTACATCCCTGATGACGATGCCCGTCCCAGCCTGGTACTGACACCCCGCCAGGTCCTGCCTCGCGAGCGGCAGATCTGGGCCGACGACGGGGGGGGGGTGCTGATGGCCACTGACCTGGACGCCCTGCTGACCGAGAATGGCAGGGTCTGGCTGTTGGATCACCAGGCCATGGCCCGGGTGTTGGAGCGCCAGATCGAGGCATACTTGGTCGAGGAGGCGTATCCTGTCTTGAGCAAATGGTATGGCGAAAACACCGTTCTGTCCTTGTTCGCTGCGGGAGAGCAGGTCACACTGCCGGTATCTGCCCAGTTTGGAGAGTGGCTAGCCCTGGAGGAGGCCGCTCTGAACCGCGATCCGACCCAGGCCGGTTGGGGCATCATCACCACTGATCTGACCTGGCGGCTGTTGGAGCGTCCCGGGGAGCGGTACCACGTAGGCTTGCGTCTGGTTGATGGGATGGGGCGTGTCTGGGCGCAACGCGACAGCAATCCAAGGGGTGGGTTGCAGCACTTTTTCGAGTGGCCGGTGGGGGAATTACAGCTAGACCGCCATGGTCTACTGGTACCAGCCGGTGTACCGCCGGGCGATTACCACGTCATGGTGCGGGTCTATCGTAGCAAGGACCTGGAAGTACTGCCGGCCACTTTCGAAGGGGGTGGCGGGGGTGAAGTGATGCTGGGGACAGTTCGGGTCGTCCGACCCCAACCGTTGCCTCCAGTAGAGGCCCTCGCAGTCGACAAGCCACTTCTAGCTGACTTTGGCAACCGCCTGCGGTTGCTGGGCCTCTCGGTGGATGATGCGGTACTGCGGCCCGGTGAGGCGGTGCAAGTTGAACTATTCTGGCAGGCTCTGGGTGACCCTGGCGAAGATTTCCTCCCTGAGTTGCGGCTACTGGACGCCCATGGGACGAGCGTGGCTGAACTAACGGAAAAACCTGTTGCGGGTACCTATCCTACAGCCTGGTGGCAGGCTGGAGATGTAGTGCGTGATCCCCATGCTCTCCCCGTTCCGGCTTTGGTACCGGCGGGTAGCTATCGCCTGTCGCTTGGCCTGATCCGCGCCGCTGATGG